>OGXO01000016.1_pt1 | contig 63301 bp, 57 predicted proteins | sample 1576321 | NCBI WGS metagenome assembly OGXO01 (sample SAMEA3541568, study PRJEB24748) | human gut metagenome | biome: human gut; feature: human-associated habitat; material: faeces | place: China | collected 2012 | reverse complement strand
GAGTCAGGCACAGCGCGGAATTCAGCATTTTCGAAAAATCATAGAGAAAACAGCGCCAGCGCACCCACGGCGCTGCATCCCAGGAATACCACTAAATCGGCAATGACTACCGTTGCGCCAACCGGCGTGGATGCCAGAATGGAGATCAGCAGCCCTGCCACAGCGCAGACCACCGAGATCACCCCGGCACAGCAGATCACGCCCCGAAAGCTCCGAAACAGCCGCATTGCCGAAAGCGCCGGAAAAACGATAAGCGCCGATGTCAGCAGCGAACCCACCAGGTTCATGGCAAGCACGATGATGACTGCGGTCACAACAGCGATCAGCAGGTTGTACATTCTCGCACGGATGCCTGTCGCCGCCGCAAAGGTCTCATCAAACGTCACCGCAAATATCTTATGATAAAACAGCAGGAAAATTGCCATGACCACAATGGACATTCCCACGCAGACCCACACATCTGTTGTGGAAAGGGTCAGAATCAGCGTAGAGCCGAACAATGTACTGCAAACATCTCCCGAGATATTGGCGGAAGAGGAAAACAAGTTCTGCACCAGATAGCCCAGCGCAAGAGCGCTCACGGACAGCATGGCAATGGCGGCATCGCCTTTGATCTTTGCGCTCTGATTGGCGCACAGCAGTATCACAGCACACGCCACCGTCACCGGCATGACCAGCAGCATACTGTTGCTGAGCCGCAGCACTGTGGCAATGGCAAGCGCACCAAACGCCACGTGCGACAAACCGTCACCAATGACGGAAAAACGCTTCAGCACCAGTGTTACGCCCAGCAGAGACGAACACAGAGCGATCAGCACGCTGGCAATCAGCGCATACTGCACAAATGAAAACGACAGATAGCCTGTCAGTTCTTCCCAGATACTCATGCCTGTACACCTCCTGTGTATGCCTGTCCGATCCTGCTCCGGAGATAGTCTGCCTTTGTGCCGAAAAACAGCGGCGTCTTGCTGATGTGCAGCACATGGGACGCATATTTGACAGCCGCCTCCATGTCGTGGGAAACCATGAGGATGGTGATGCCGTCCTCCCGGTTCAGCTTTGCGATCAGTTCGTAAAGCTCCGTCTGCGCCTTGGGGTCCAGCCCGGTCACAGGCTCATCCAGCACCAGCATTTTCTGGGTCGCACCCAGCGCCCGTGCCAGCAGGACACGCTGCTGCTGACCGCCGGAAAGTTCCCGATAGCACCGTTTCGCCAGATGGGTGATGCCCAGCCGTTCCATGTTGTCCAGCGCCAGCTGCTTTTCCTGCCTGGTGTAAAACGGCCGCAGTCCGCTGCGGTTCAGACAGCCCGACCGGACGATCTCCAGCACCGATGCCGGAAAGTCACGCTGTACTGCAGTCTGCTGTGGCAGATAGCCGATCTCGTCGGGTTTCAGTCCGTCTCCCGTTTCAATTTTTCCTGCCATGGGAGATTTCAGCCCCAGAATGGCTTTCATCAGCGTACTCTTGCCGGAACCGTTCTCTCCCACAATATAAAGGTAATCTCCGGCGCTGACGGAAAACGACAGATGCTCCATCACTGCCGTTCCCTCATAGCCCAGCGTCACATCGCTGCATCTCAATTGTGCCATGTTTCCCTGCTCCCTTCGTTCAGCGCCTTTTCCAGCACGCTGTAGTTTTCCTGCATCTTCGAAAGATACGTTGCCCCCTGGTCGATCTCACTCTGCGACACCGCCTGCAGGGACTGCAGCGTCAGAATGCTGCCGTCCGTGCCAGCGTTTTCCAAAATCGTCTTTGCCAGCGAGTGATTGCTGCCCTCCATGGTCAGCACACAGGACAGCCCCAGCGATTTCACCTTGTCCGACAGAAAGACGATGGTCTCAAAGCTTGCCTCCGTCTCTGCGGAACAGCCGGGAAAGGCGGCGTAATAGGTCAGCCCGTAATCCTCCGCCAGATAGCGGAACGGAAAGCGGTCTGCCACCACAATGGTGCTGCGCTCTGCCGTTTCGGTCATGGTCTGATACTCGGCGTCCAGCGCCTGTAACTGCCCGGCATAGGCGGTATAATTCGCCTGGTACGCCTCTGCGTGGCTGGGGTCAGCCTGGCACAGGGCATCACGCATTGCCGCACACGCCAGCTGCGCACGCCGCAGAGACAACCAGACGTGTTCATCCACCTCTGTTTCCTCTTCTGCGTCATGGTCGTGATCGTGGTCATGATGATGGTGGTCATCGTCCTGCATTCCCTCTGCCAGGACTTCCTCGTCGGCGTGCGCCGCATCCACCATAGAGACCAGCTTTGCCGTATGATTCTCCGTGGTGTCCAGCACATCATTGACCCAGGTGTCCGAAACACCGCCCACGTAGCAGAACACATCCGCTCTGGAAATGGCGGCGATATCCTTAACTGACGGCTGGTAGCTGTGCAGGTCTGTCCCATTCTTCACCAACAGGGTCAAATCTACACTGTCCACGCCCTGGGTCAGCTGTCTCGCCCAGTCATATTCCGGAAAGATGGTGCAGACCACCTGCAATTTGCCGTCCGGTTTCGGCAGTGTGCCGCCGCAGCCGCTGAAAAAAACGCTCCATCCGAAACAGAGCGTCAGTAAAAATGCCAGTTTTCGTTTCATCTTGTTCTCACTTCCATATTGCCTGTGCAGTTCCACAGTCTGCCTGCCATGCGTTCTGCATCTCTGTTTGAAATTGAAAATGATTTTCATATTCAGATTATAGCACATATTGAAGCACTTGTCAAGCCCGTTTTGCAGAAAAAGAATTCCAATTGAAAGACAGACCTGTTTTTTTGCAGTTCTGCCCTCATACTATCATAAGTTCCGTTGCCTGTGCTTATTCCACCGCACACGGGAATTAAAAAGGAAATCGTGCTGCCATAAGAATTTTAAGGAAACACTTGACGAAAAGAGAGAAATGTAGTAAAATAAAAATGATATGACTCGGAAAGGAGCAGTGAAAAATGCTGACAGAGAAAATGACCTACACGGTTTCTACCATCACCCCGAACACACAGGTTGGTGACATCGTCTATGTAAAGTCGCTGGATTCCGGTGCGCACGCCATCGGTGAAGTCGATCACGTTTATGCACACGGCATTCACGTCGATCTCTATATGGCAAAGCCCATTGATGAGACAACTTTTGAGGTAACCCGAAAGCTGTACCCGGAATTTGTCAATATTCATACATCCACCAACAACAGCACAACACCTGCAAACGCATAAGAGCGTCTGCGGACAAGCGAAAAGCTGCCGGCAATTTTTTGCCGACAGCTTTTTTCATGCGTTCTTTTGTTTTTGCCGTTTCCAGACCTGCTCCAGCAGCATTCCGATCAGAAACGCTGCGATATCGCCAAAGGTGGAAATGATCCGCAGGGTGACGGCGTACAGCATAATGGTATTCATATCCAGAAAGCTGCCGCACATCATTATCATAACCGCCTCACGGATACCGATGCCGCCGGGCGCACCCGGTGTGATAAAGCCCACGATCCAGGAGAACAGGTATGTTCCCAGGAACAGTCCCAGTTTATCCCCAGGCACATCGAACAGGAATGCTGCCGGAATGGCATACATTGCCGTGGAGATGATGTACTGCACCACGTACAGCAGGAACACGCCCAGCACACGCAGCAGGATCTTCCGGTTCAGCAGTTTCCGGTACTTTTCAAAGTAGCGCTGCAGCGGCTCCCGGAACTTCCAGCGCAGCACCAGGAACAACAGCAGCAGCACCGCAACGCCGACACCCAGCACAATGAGGAAATTGTTACGGTATGTGCGGATCAGTTCCAGCATATTCTTTCCCATAAGCACCACGATCAGCAGCAGCGGCGTCAGCATGGAGCAGACGATATCCAGCACAGTGGCACAGGCTACGTCCACGTGGCTGATATGAAGGTCGGCGGCAAGCTGGTTTCTGCCCACATACTGAAAAACATTGCCCGGCACATATTTCATCAGATTCGACTTGGTATACACCGGCAGTGCATCTTTCATGGGAATATTTGTCCCGGACAGGATGCGGACGAACCGCACCCAGGGCATGGACATAAACAGAATCACAGCCGTCTGTATCAGCACACAGCCGGTAATCATTGCAATCAGCCTGCCCGACGCAAACATCGACCAATCTACATCCATGGTCACGATCTTCTTTACCACAAACACCAGGGCGATCACCGTCACAATCGTCCCGATCAATTTATAGTACTTTTTCAAAAAGCGCATAGAGAATCCTTTCTGTTGTAAATTTTAGGCGACACCGCACAAAGCTTGTGCGTAAGATGCGCAGCCGGATTTTTCGGCAGATTGCATAGAAATTCCGCAGCCATACTGTCGTATGGCAAGGGATTTCTGTGTGATATGACGGAAAATCAGCAAGCAGATTGCGTGCAAAGCTGCCAAGCGTGCTTTGTGCGGTGTTGCCTTATAATACAGTTTATTGTACCATATAATACAGTCTATTGTACCATGTTTTCCGGGGATTGTCAATTGTGGGAAAAGAGAAACAGCCGCTCTGCATTTTGCAGGACGGCTGTTTGGATTCCAGTGTGAAATTTTTATCTCGGCTTGTGCGCACGAACGGTTTCAAGCGTTGCGTTGGGATTGCTCTTTTTGAAGATTCCGAAGGCATCCTCGTCACTGATTCCCGGGTTATCCTGGTAGATCTTCTTGATTTTCTTGTCGTCTCCCGGTGTTGTCGTTTTGATGTTATTGTTGCCGCTGCGGGCAATCACATTTAATTCGTCATTGGTGTTGTTTAATGTCGGCTTATGTGCACGGACAGTTTCAAGGGTTGCATTGGGATTGGTCTTTTTGAAAATCTCGAAGGCATCCTCATCGCTGATTCCCGGATTGTCCTGGTAGATCTTCTTGATTTTCTTGTCGTCTCCCGGTGTTGTCGTTTTGATGTTATTGTTGCCGCTGCGGGCAATCACATTTAATTCGTCATTGGTGTTGTTTAATGTCGGCTTATGTGCACGGACAGTTTCAAGGGTTGCATTGGGATTGGTCTTTTTGAAAATCTCGAAGGCATCCTCATCGCTGATTCCCGGATTGTCCTGGTAGATCTTCTTGATTTTCTTGTCGTCTCCCGGTGTGATCGTTTTCATATCATTGCCGCTATGGGATGCAATTGTATTCAATTCCTGGTTGCTCAGATCTTTGCACTTACCGCTTTCTCCCGACTTTTTACTCTGACTCGCCGTATTTTTCTTGGGTTTCGATTTGCCGCTTGTCTGGCTGTTGTCGGCGATGAGGTCAATGCCCTTGGAAATGTTATTCGCCGTTTTGCTGTCGGACGAAGTAAAGAGAACAATTGCGATCAAAAGCACAATAAAAAGGGCAAGGGGCAGCACGTTCAGAATTGCCGCAACGACCAGCTGAAACATGGGCTTGCCGTTTTTCTTTTTGAAACAAGCGACACAATACGGAAAGAAGGAGCTGTCTTCCTTGGCGCTTTTCTTCTCCTTGACGATCTGTACAATGGTGATGATCTCAAAGATCACGCCCGAAATAATCGACAAAATTAACGCAAAGTTATTGCCGTCCGCCGAACCGCTGGCAGCGGCGGCAAACAGAATAATCATGCCGATCAAAAATAAAACCATATTGACAATGGAAATCCCAAAAAGGATGGTGCTCTTTTTCATAATATACCTCCGTGTACCTATCTCATAGTTTTGTCGGGACACTGGCTTTCATCCTGCCTGCCCCGGGTTGTTTCTGCCCACAAAATTGATGCCGCTTTCATCCTCCCTGTGCTGTTTTTTGCGCTGAACCGATTCACCTGCCATTTCGCATCGTTTTCACTTTTTTCTCTCTTACAATTGGATTTTTCCAGCAAAAACGTGTATATTCTTATTATAAGCTATATTTTTTCCGTTGTCAAGTCGTTTTTCAACTTTTCATCTGTTTACATTCAGAAACTGCTCCGATACTCTTAATAGCAGAGGTGATAACACATGATACTGGACTATCCGCAAATCGGAAAAAATCTTGCAAAGCGACGAAAGGAGCTGAAACTAAAACAGTACGAAGTCTGCGAGCGTGCGGAGATCAACGACAAATACCTATCCTGCATTGAAACCGCCCGCTCCATTCCCAGTTTAGAAGTTTTCCTCAGACTCTGTACCGCTTTAGAAACAACCCCGGACCGTATTCTTTTCGGCACTGTCCGCCAAACAGATTACACGAAAGACAGTACGATCCTGCTGGAAAAGTTTCAGCGGCTTTCTCCCAACAACAAACGTCTTTGCCTTGCATTCATGGACCTGCTTTCCAATGACTTTCAGAATATGTAGTCCATGCTTTTATTATAGTCAAAGAGCCAGACAGACGTTTGTCCGTTCAAAAACAATTTACAGCCAGACGCAAAAAACAGCCGCTCTGCATCCCGCAGAACGGCTGTTTCCTTTTCAAAGGATATCTTTTCTGTTTTTAGAATACTTACATCAAATCGCAGATACGGTTCGAGAATGCCACCGGATCTTCTACCGGCATACCGGCGATCAGCAGTGCCTGGTCATACAGCAGCTTTGCATACTCGTCCAGCTTTGCGGTATCGCTGGTCTGGAGTTCCATCAGACGCTGATAGATGGGATGCTCCGGATTGATCTCCAGCACGGTCTGTGCCTGGAGTTTCTGACCCTCTGTTCCTGGCATTGCGTTCAGCGTCTTTGCCATTTCCATGGAGAGTTCGCCTTCGCTGGACAGGCAGACCGGGTGGGACTTCAAGCGGCCGGACAGCTTGACATTGCCGACCTTGCCCTCCAGTGCCTTCTTCATTTCCTCCAGCATATCCTTGCTGGATTCCTGTTTCTCTTCCAGTTCTTTCTTTTCCTCTTCGGATTCCAGATCCAGATTGCTGTCCAGAACCGACTGGAACTGTTTGTCTTGATAGTTCTGCATCATGCGGACTGCAAACTCGTCCACATTCTCGGTGAAGTACAGGATCTCATAGCCCTTGTCCTTGACCTGTTCGGTCTGCGGCAGGGACTCGATACGTGCAACGCTTTCGCCGGCTGCATAGTAGATCTTGTCCTGTCCCTCCGGCATACGGTCTACGTATTCCTTCAGAGACACCAGCTTGCCGTCCTTTGAGGACGGGAACAGCAGCAGATCCTGGAGCAGATCCTTGTGCATACCGTAATCCTGGTAGATGCCGTATTTCAGCTGCAAACCGAAGGACTGGAAGAACTTCTCATACTTCTCCCGGTCGTTCTTCATCATACGCTGGAGTTCGTTCTTAATGGTACGCTCAATGCTGCGTGCGATCTGGCGCAGCTGTGCGTCGTGCTGGAGCATTTCACGGGAGATGTTCAGCGACAGGTCCTCCGAGTCTACCAGACCCTTGACAAAGCTGAAATAATCCGGCAGCAGATCCTCGCAGCGCTCCATAATCAGAACGCCGTTTGCATACAGCTGCAAGCCCTTTTCGTAGTCCTTGCTGTAATAGTTGAACGGTGTGTGCGACGGCACATACAGCAGGGCATCATAGGTGATCGTACCCTCGTTCCGGACGTGCATATGGCACAGCGGATCGGTATAATCGCCGCACTTGTCCTTATAGAAGCTGTTGTACTCCTCTTCGCTGATCTCGTTCTTATTCTTATGCCACAGCGGAACCATGCTGTTCAGCGTGACGTTTTCGATATAGTCCTCGTACTCGTCGGAATCCTCTTTCTTGCGGCTCTTGGTCATATCCATACAGATGGGGAACCGGATATAATCGCTGTAGCGCTTTACCAGGCTCTGGATTCGGTACTGATCCAGGAATTCGCTGTAATTTTCGCCGCCGTTGCCGTCCTCGTCTGCTGCCACATCGTCCAGCAGTTCCAGGGTGATCTCCGTGCCGACCGTATCCTTGTCGCAGGTGTCCATGGTGTAGCCCTCAACGCCCTCAGACTGCCATACATAGCCCTGTGTCTCGCCGAACGCCAGAGACTTTACTGTCACACGCTTTGCCACCATAAATGCAGAGTAGAAACCGACACCGAACTGACCGATGATCTGGTTGTCCTCTGCCAGGTTGTTTTCCTTCTTGAACTGGAGCGAACCGCTGTTTGCGATCGTACCCAGATGCTCTTCCATCTCTTCCTTGGTCATGCCGATACCATTATCAGTAATGGTCAGCGTGCGTGCATCCTTGTCCACTGCCAGCGTGATCTTGAAGTCCGACTTGTTCATGCCCACGCTGTCATCGGTCAGCGACTTGAAATACAGCTTGTCGATAGCATCGCTGGCGTTAGAGATCAGTTCCCGGAGAAAGATCTCCTTATGGGTATAGATAGAATGGATCATCATGTCCATCAGTTTTTTGGATTCTGCCTGAAATTGTTTCTGTTCCATATGTTTCTTCCGCATTCCCGGAGAAATGCGACTCCTTTCCTGTCAAAGTGGTTTGCAATCGTGCTGCTTTAGCACTCTTGCTTTTTAAGTGCTAACACTATTATAGCATATGTGCTAATTTCGTCAAGCGTGATTTTGCATTGTTTACAATTTATTTACAAAAGAAAAAGCGGAACACTTCCAAGTGAAATGCTCCGCCTCTTTTTTGTTATTCAGTTTTGGGTTATTCCGCACAAGGCAGCGTATCCACCAGATGAATCAAAAACTTCATCAAAGCGACCACATCCCGGCTGTCCACTTCGCCGTTTCCGTCGCAGTCTGCCAGCGTAACATACTGACATTGGGTGCCGGTCGTTACAATTTTGGACAGCAGCACAGCATCCGACACGTCAATCACACCGTCCCAGTTCACGTCTCCCGCATGATAGATAGCAGGGTTTACACCATAACCGAGGTATGTAAGCGACAAATCCACATAAACATCCGGATTCAGTACCAAAAGGGTTGCGATGATATTGGCGACCTTGCTTTCTTCCTTCCACAAAGTGATCGCAGGCAATTTATACTGAAATGTCGTATAGATGTCAAAGGAGCGATAAAGTGTGCTTGATTCGCCGTCAGTATTCACTTGATATGTCTCATCCGGAGAATGATGAAACTGAACCGCATCCACATATTTTCTGGGAATGCCCAATTCCGCACAAAAGGCATCCAGCGAGGCAGAATCTGCACTTTCTGCACTGTCCCCGTATTTTTCTACCATGGCATCACATTGTTCCAACGTCGCATAAGCACAGCGAAATTGAATGTTTTCATGGTACGTGTCGCATTCCTCAAAAATCTGCTCCAGTTCCGCATCAGGCAGCGCATAAAACTGGTCAAACGTGTAGTTCGCATAATAAGGGGTATCCGTTTTCTCATCCGACGCAAGGTCTTTAGAAGTATAAGCGGAAACCGGCAATGCTGTAGAAAACAGCATTAGTGATGCCAGAATGGCAGAAGATATCCTTGTCCAAATTTTTTCATCAGTGACCCTCCTTAAAAACCGTTGTCATTCTCCCACAAAATCGAAATGACACCTCGGCTTACTTTCAGTATATCATACCCACGGGAAACCGTCAATTCTCACTTCGCACAAATGCACACACACTTTTTTTTACAAAATGCACAAAATTTAAGATTTACAAATCTCCGAATTTCTCCAAGAACTTCTGCACGCCGAACAAATCAGACTGCACGGTAACTGTCAGCTCACGCAGTTCCAGATTCGGCATCACCAGATCCGGCACCATGATGACACGCAGATTTGCCGCAGCGGCGCTGCGAATCCCGTTGGGCGAATCCTCCACGGCAAAGCTCAGCCCCGGGTCTGCGCCAATGGCATCGCAGGCAATCTCATAAATCTCCGGATCGGGCTTGCCATGTTCCACCTGTTCCCCGGTGATGATCGCATGAAACAGATCCACCATCTTTGCCGATTCCAGGTGGTGCATGGTACTTTCCCGCCCGGTAGAAGTCGCCAGAGCCACACGCCAGTCCTCCTGCCGCAGCCATTGCAGTAATTCCACCGCACCCGGCTTAATTGGCATCCCATCCGCCAACATTTCCGCCATAATCTCGTGATTGCGCTTGTGAAATGCAAGGTAGTCAAAGTCCGGGTAATTCTTCTCAAAAAAAGCCCTGGTGTCATTGCGGTTCAGCCCACGGCACCGGAAAATGGCATCGTCTATCTGTGCAAAGCCCATTTCCTCCGCCGCCTGCCGCCATGCCTGATCGCCGACACGCTCCGTATCAAACAAAACTCCGTCCATATCAAAAATAATCGCTTTCATGCTGTTCCTCCCGTTAATAAGAATTCCAATACCTTTATTATAACCGAACCGATGTTGTTCTGTCAATATGAAAAAAGCCGCCGGTGCATGAAAACACTGGCGGCTTTGCAATGTCTTGTGACTATGAAATAGATGAATAATAAGAGTAACAATTTATCTATATGATATTTTGTGATTTATTCTCTATCTTTCAGTAAACTCTAATTCTCTCAACATAGCATTTTTGTTTGATTAACATAGATTCTGATTTTATCTATTACCTTCTCACATTGTCTTATGCCATCTTCGTATGTTATCTGAAGATTATCAGGGTTTCTTTCAATCATTTTTGCTACAGTCGAATGACTGGGTCTTACAACAATGATTTCACCTGACCTTTCTTTAGCTTCTACATATTCTAAAGCTTTATTATAAATTATATGACGTTTTGAAATAGCTTTAATAAAATTGGGATAATTTCTATATCTTATTCTTGCCCAAAACATATAATCAGCAGGTTTCATTCTATATTTGCGTGGCTTTGTCAGAATAACAATATTTCTTTTATATCCTTTTCTTTCAAAAAATTTTATAGGTATTGAATCTGCTATCCCACCATCTAAGTAACTTTTTCCATTTATCTCGACTCGTTTAGATAATACTGGAATAGATGCAGAAGCTCTACACCAAATCATATCTTCAAGAAGACCTTTGTGACACTTATGATAAACCGCTTTACCTGTTTCTAAATTTGTACTGACCGAGTAGAATTCCATAGGATTAGCTTCAAATGCTTTATAATCAAATGGATCAAGCTCATATGTGAGTTGCCTATAGCAAAAATCCGCTCCAAATATGTCTCCTGTAATGAAAAATGATCGCATGCTTACATATCTTGGATCCCGACAGTATTTTTTATTGAATCTAATTACTCTCCCTATCTGACCGGATTTAATATTTATTCCAAATATTGCTCCAGCAGATACGCCGATTGTTCCGTCAAACTTTATATTATTTTTCATCAATACATCCATAACTCCAGCAGTAAATACTCCGCTCATACCGCCACCTTCCATTATTAGACCTTGTTTCATAATTGCATCGCCTCATTTCTGTTATATCACAATAAATATTATATTTTTCTACTTAACTATATTGGAAAGGCCTATTCTCCCAATTATATAAGAATATTTTATATGATTTATAACGGAAATAAGTGAATAAACAAAAAACAGGCCATAGTATGAGCATTCACATGCTATAAAAGGAACGGATTTTTGTGCATATGCGTACGAAGGTGAAAACAAGGAGAGAAAAATCAACCCCAATATAACTATGATTACACCAATGGATCCAAATATGAAAAAGTCTTTTACAAAAATTCTGTTAACAGTTGTAGACTTTTTATTGTGATAAACTATAGCGATAGAGAGTGATAATAAAACAATCTCTAATCCAAAAATAATTCCCCACCAATTAATGAGAAAATAAGAAGCAATTACGCCTGCTGCACCCATAATATATGTGACTTTCACCATAATACTATTTGAAATTATAAAGAATCGCTTACAGTAATTATAAATATAATATATGCTCGTCAGACTTATTAGAGAATCAGCAAACAATTGCCAATGAACTGCGAAAGGATCCTTAATCCTAATAATATTGGCTGCGAGTACTCCTATACACATTATTACAAGCATAATGTGTATTCCCATATGATTAGAATAATATCTCTTGTAATTTTCTTCTAATTTTTTGTATGAATAATCACTATTTTCATTGTTTTTACTATCAATGCATTTTATCAAATGGGCAAGATAGTGCCGTACACCTTCTGGAATTTCTTTGTCTTGACAATATCTTCTAAATTGTTCGGATATATACTGATGCTTTGCTCCACATGCACTGAATTTATTGTTTGTATATATAAACGGATTCTCTTTTAATGCTTTTAATAATAAGCCATCTTCTTTATTCGACACATCATATATGTAGTGTTCAAGTTTTCCAAAGGTCGCTATCCGAATATCATCAATATTAAATGATCTAAATTCAGACATTAAGTATAAAATACTATAAGCAGTTTCTTTATGTAAAAATCTATTTACCCAATCATCCAAAGGAACATCAATAAGAGAATAATCTCTGGTAAAGCGTTTGTCATTTCCGTAACCAAAACTTAATATGTATCCTAATAATTCCAATTCTATAAGAGGGGCTTTTCCTTTTATAACTTTAATTAATGTATCACATAATCTTTTACACTCTATGCTACCATCTATATTTTCAACGCTTTGCCTCTCGTTGTTCTCTTTTAGGTTTTTCTTTATATAATTATTAATATGTTTTATTTCAATTCCGCAAAATTTTGCAATTTTTGCTTTGTATTGTTCTATATCATCATTATTTAGTGATAACACATATATGTCTTTTAGTACATTATCAATCTTATTGGAAGCAAATAGATTATTCATGCGGGATAAATAACCTTGTGGGAAAGAAAAAACAAATACGCAATTGTTCTCTTCACTATACTCCTTGATTTTATTCATAAAATCAGTAGAATTTAGTGCATCCTCAAACTGATCTAAAAATATTATTTGTTGTTTACAAGATGGTGATATATCAAAAATATAAAAATCACGTTTTATTTCTACAGCATATTTCTTTTTTGTTAAATGAACTTTTAGCTTGTTTATTAATATTGATTTTCCTGATCCACTGTCGCCTGTCAATATGATTCCTTTAAATCCCTTTTCATTAAATTTATTTTCAATTAAAGAAGTTATATTGGTAATATGGACAGTTCGATTTATTATAGCCGAGTTGTTGCTTTCTAATAGTCCATTGTTAATAACCCCGACAAATAGCATATCTGTTCCTCTATGCCAATTATTTTTGGACTCATTGTATATATCAGGTTTTTTTTTATTAAAAACCCATAGCAAAATAGAAATAACTAAAGCGATAGAAACACCTGAGATAGAAATAATTTTGTCAATATCATATTTTTTATAAACTATTACTATAAGATTAAGCAACGCCATAATTGAGAAAAAACAAACAATAACTCTATTATCATATTCATACAGATAATTTCTATGTTTCATATAGCAAAACTTCCTTCAAGTTATTTTTTGATACTTCAATAAAAGTGGAACGTTAGGAACATATCTACCGTTTTTGGTCACAATAACTTTGTAAAATAGACTATTCTACTTTATAGTATAAGGTGTGGTGTAGCAATCTACTATTTGATCACCTAGAAGATTAAACTGTGATAACACTTGCTGAGTTATTCCCACCTTTTTATATGTTCCTACCTTTGTAATATTTTCCACGAATTTTGAGACATTATTTCGAAATTTGTCAAGCAAAACAGGAGTTATTATACGTGTTGAAGGATCTGGAGAACAGGCATAATCAAAAACACAACTATTATGTATCATAATAGGTGTACAAAAGAAAGCATTTCCTTTATATTCATTCTCAAACCAGATTTTTGATCCATTAAGTTGATTACAATCATGCTTTTTTATTGTATCTGTAATTGTTCCGTTTTTACATTCAATTACTAAGTATTTATTATTTCCAATACCCCATAAATTATCGGGACCTTTTCCTCTTTCAAATTCAGGACGTGATGATACAAAGCCAAGAGCAAGGGCGATTTCTTTGATAGCTGCTTCAAAATGTGAAGCAGTATTCTGTGTAAACGCAATATTCTCTAAAATGGCATTGATTTTAATCACATAATTGTTAGGATCCAAATGATTTTCAACGATGTAGTCAACAACAGCTTGTGCCTGTGATGTTGTTTTATTTATTAATTTATTACACTGAATTCCCTGAATTGGACGTAAGATACCAAGATTGTATTGAATACCTGAAAGAAGTAATTGTTGTGCTTCAGCAGGATTTATAAAATTTATGTATTCTGCCATAATTTGCATCAAATAGCCCTTTGTTCTTTCGTCTGTCGTAGCATTCTTAACCTTCTCAATTATTTTAACAGCATCAGAATATTGGGATATGGATGCTTTTTCAAATGCATTTCTAAAAGCAACAGATATGCTGTCAAAATGTGGCTGAGTATCGTACGAAACAGATGATAGCACGTCCTTGCTAACTTTTATCCAATCTTTATTTCTCGGTTTCCTCAAAGAATAGTCAGCTAATGAAAATATTTCTTCAAGTGAGGGGGTCTGATTTTCTTCACATATCTGATCCCATAATTGTTGGGATAACTCGAATTGCTTTTGAGTTGCTTTACTGAAATATTGTTTTCCGTTGGCTCGAATTATGATATCACTTAAGCCTTTTCCCATAAGAACTGCAACACAGTAGTCATTATTTGAGCGCACACCTCGTCCCATTCCTTGCTCCACTTTTTGAATTTGCTCTCGAAGAAGTTCTTTGCTACTCGGATTTACACTTTGAATAAATGAATTATACTCACTTCGCATATTTGGCAAACCGTCTATAACCAAAATGCGGCAAGCTTCATCCGGCAAATCTATACCATCATATTTATTGACAAGTACAGCTAACCCAACATGTCCACTCTTCAATTTTGCAACACCATCGTATATTGTTTGATAATCCATAATTAGATCTGCCTCATCTTCCCAAAAGTCTTTTCTTTTGTATGATGGAACAATAACTACAACGTTGTATTCCTGAGATAACGATTTTAAAATTGTTTTAATGTCAACATCAGAAAGCTTCTTATTTATTACTTGTGGAAATAAAAGCAATCGATCTCCAATATCACTAGCTTTATCGGGTGTTATGATGTTCGATAATTCTGTAGTTTTTAAACCTAAAGAAGTAACAAAGACACTGTCATCAGCTAATGTTGCACTCATAAAAATTCTTCGTTCAGCTTGCTCAAAACTTTGAATTTTATTGATAGGAATACATTTTGGCGTGATTTCAATATCACTTGCTGATATTATACAGTTACAAATAGAAAGGTAGCTATCAATGAGCGGAAGATGAAATTTAATATTATCATCTTCTCGGTATTTATTTAGTACATTTCTAACATCTTGTGTTTTCTCCTGCCAAGACCAGAAAGGAATTAACATAGTTGAATAAGGGTCATGCTGTTTCACAATCTCTTGATACTTCTGCTCTGAATATGTTTTTAATGTGGAATCAAATAATTCTTCAATTTCATTATAGGCATCATTTGTCGACGGAATTTTCACCATAAACTGTGAACCTATTGTTTCTATACAAGCATGCGCGTCATCAATTAAAGCACTTCCAATTTCTACATTATTAGAACGACGCATTCCAAATACTGATTTCCCATTAATTAATTTATGAATGTTGATGACTAATATCGCTCTCTTCATTATAAAATCATAGTCATCTTCATCTTGAGTGGTTTTAACACCTAGCTTTTTTGCTTCATTGCATACTTGCTTAATTAAATAAGTATCAGGAACAACATACACAGCTGGTCCTTTTCCTTCAGCTAAACAACTTTGAAGAATTGTAAGACCCACAACCGTTTTTCCACTACCGGTATTCATTTTTATAATTGTATTCTTATTATCACGACTCTCAAACCATTGTTTCCATACTTCGCTTTGCACATCACGAGGATATTCGTAGTATTCAGATTTTTCAGGCAAAGCCATGAATATATCACGTGGTTCGATGCTTGATGATTGAGATTGTTTGCCTAGTTTTGAGAAATCTATCATAAAAGTTCCTCCTGAAAATAATATACAATTACCCATTATTGTCGACATTCACCATTACAATTATACAAGATTTCCATCTTATCGTCAATATATTCGACAATATTCGACAAATACTTTTCATGGATTTCGTTTATTTTTAAATGGCACGAAACATTTTTGAACATTCTCAATATCTCTATTAAAACTTATAGCCAAAACACTTCCATAAGATCAGCATAACATAAGAAAAATCTCATGTCAACAGATTCGCACCAAATAGTCGTTTTTCACATGATTTGGTCAATCATTCTCGCCATATTCCTCCAACAGCCGCAAATACTCCTTTTCCTCGCTATCAATCACATCCTTTGCAAACTCCTCCGCATCCTGCACGGAATTACTCAAAATCTCAAATCCAACCGCCGCCCTGAACACATCCACTGGAATTTCTTCCAACCTGTCGGAAAAAATCTCAATCTGAAATCCATCGCAAAGAGTAATACTCCCGTCTTTTTTCTCCTTCTGAATCTTTCTCAAAGACGTTATCTTCACATAAAAGCCATGATACAGCATATTCACATCTCCCATCTCATTTGCATTTGTTCTTCCATTTCCAGATTCTCCGACTGAATCACCTCCGCCAAAGCTGTTTCCAAGTAACTCATATCCAAACCATTTTCTTTGTAGCCTTGCTCAATGATATCATAATACTCCGCCGTTGGAGATTCCAGCGGCCTGTCGCCGTTCATGATGTAAACCATGGCTTCAACAGATTCTCCGTTCAGTTCAAGAGTAATGCCTTCCTTGCGATAATATTTTGGAAAGCCCTCGTATCTGTCCAAAAAGCGTTCATCCTGTGCCTCTAATTTCCAAAGCAAAATTGGAACTTCCGCATCTGCATTCGGCTCAATCGTAGCATGATACCGGAATTGCAGCTCATAGCCTTTCAGCATCGCTGCTCCAGCAACTGTCGAATTCGGACAGCGATACGCCATCTGCTCCAGATTGATGTTGCTTCCGTATGCAGCATATAAAATTTTCTTACCCATAAAAATACTCCTTTACATCGACATGAAAAAGCCCATGCTTTCTTCTTCCTCGTATTCCTCTTCAAAATCGTTCGTAACGGCTTCATCCGGCTCATCGGGTACGTTTTCGCATTGTTCCTGAACCTCGCTTACAGGCTCGACACGCTGCTCACGGGCGGCAATACGTTCCTGCTTCAGCCGTTCCCGTTGGGCAATCGCATCCTCCGGATGCCGCCACGAAATACAGCCGTCCAAATGGGAAATTAGATGCTTGCGACAATTCTTAAATTCCTCGCCGTTCAGCCCCAGATTGATCAACCAGACCCTTGCACTGTACCTCAGATTATCGCTCTCTGAAATGTGCGGCGAACAGAATTTTTTCGTCAGCGCAGCATTGGAAATGGCAAGTGCAAGAGTCACATAAGATCTAATAACTCCGGCGTGCAAAGAACTATTGCAGGCTCTCATCTCCCAATGCCCATTGGCGAAAAAACTATGCAAATTACAAGCCTTATAGCGAGTTGAACTGTAGTGATGATGCACCTCATCCATATCGCCTCTATACCACAATTTCTGGATTGCTTCGATAGTTTTAGGTTTCTCTTTGTTCAATTTTTCCAGAAAATCTCTGTCCACCTTCTGGCAGTAAGTTTCTCTCATAGGCGATACCTGAAGCATATCAAACAAGAAGTTTTCCTTGCTGGCAAAAATGTTCACCAAGTTTCGCAAACTCTGCGCCGTATAAGGTGCACCGTCTACATGAATGTGAATACCGCAATTGTACTGTGCTCCGGTCACACCGCCAGCGCTTCTGACCGCCCGGATAATTTCCTGCAACAGTGGAATATCGCTATATTCCAGCACCGGTGTGACGATTTCCACGGCATACTCTCTTGACGCATTACCGCCGTTTTTGTCCACACGCCGAATGCTGGAATCATGAACAACTGCCCATTTTCTGTCCTTGCTATCACAAATATGATACTTATCGTAACTGCCGCCAAAGTGCTCCGGCACGTTGTCAAATACTCTGCTGATTGCCCTTGCGGCTGCGTTTCTCGTCAATCCGGTACACTCAATTTCCACGCCAAATTTTTGTGTTTTAATTCCGTCAAAATTTCCTGACAAATTCTCATCTCCCATGAAAAAACGACCTGCAATGCAAGCCGTTTTTCTTGATATTTCGTTATTTTTCCATCTGTGCTTTTACTTCCACGCCGCCCTTGAAAACGATCAGTAATTTCTCTTTCGACAGCACTTTCACGCAATCAATCAGCTTGCGGACAATCACATTGTCAAACACTTCAACCTGAAAGTTTTCATGTGCCAGCATTTCCATGGCAGAATCGATTTTATTCTGCGTATCCGTTGAAATCTCTGCATTCTTTCGGAGTTCCGAAAGCTTTTCATTTATCTCTTGTTCCTCTGCATGAATTTTTTCAAACTCGCAGTCCAGCTTATTCTCATCACATCCGCCGCCAGTAATCAGCGATATCAAGTCGTTTCGGGCTTTATCTAAATCCTTCAGCCGCTGTTCCAGATTCAAAATTTCCTGTTGGTTTTTGCACTCCAGAACCGAGCCGATATTTGCTTTCAAAATTTTTGCAATCTCATCTCCACAGCCGAGATATTCGTTCACTGCTTGCAGAATCGCTCTATGCAGCTTGTCCTCATGAATGGTCGGCGATTCGGAACAATACTTTTTCCCATGATCCAGACGGCTGATACATCGCCAGACAATCTGCTTTTTACCGCCAGCCGTCCATGTACACCGACGATATGGCGTGCCGCAATTGCCACATATCAAAAGTTCGGAAAGCGCGTATTTACTGGAATATTTTCCTTGCTCGGTAGTCGTTTTATCGCTGATTTTACGCTTACTGGAACGCCTTGCAAGTTCTTGTTGAACACGGTTGAACGTGTCCCTATCAATGATTGGCGCATGATGGTTTGTCACCAGATACATGGGACGTTCGCCATTGTTTTTCACAACCTTTTTGGTAATGCAGTCAGCAGTAAATGTTTTTTGCAGAAGCACATCGCCCACATATTTTTCATTTTTCAGAATGCTTTTGATGTTGGATTCGCTCCAGATCTGATTGCCCATGGCAGTCAGTTTTCCTTTAGATTCAAGAGCATTCTTTATTCTTGTGAAGCTCAATCCGTCCAGAAATAATTCGTATATCAAATGGACTGTTTCCGCTTCATCAGGAACAATTTCCGGCTTGCCATCTGCACCTTTCTGATATCCCAGAAGCTTGGAATATTGAAACGCCACCTTGCCTTCTGCATAAGCTTTTTGCTTGCCCCAGCTGACATTCTTACTGATGGACTCACTCTCCGCCTGAGCAAATGAGCCGTACAGAGCAATCATAAATTCACTTGTCATGGTCATTGTGTTGATGTTTTCCTTCTCGAAGATGACGCCGATTCCAAGGTCTTTTAATTGCCGCACATACTCCAAGCAATCCACAGTGTTTCGGGCGAATCTTGATATTGACTTGGTAATCACAATGTCAATTTTCTGCTTTTTACACAGCCGTATCATTTTCAAAAATTCCGGTCTTTTCTTTGCTTGAGTGCCGGAAATTCCTTCGTCGGCAAATATGCCAGCCAGTGTCCATTCCTTTTTGCGATTGATCAAATCCGTATAATATGCGATCTGAACCTGGTAGCTGTTTTGCTGCTCCTCCTGTTCCGTCGATACACGACAGTATGCCGCCACTCTAAGCTGATGGTATTTATCCCTGTTTTCCGTAGTTTGCGGCTTTGCAGGAATTACCCTGACATTGGGCGCTGTGGTCATTTTGCATCTTCCTTTCTATGATATTTTTGATGACAACGCCATTGATAAATTCGATTTCAACGGTGCAAAAATGGCTTACCAGAATCCGTGAAATACAGGATTGCAGTAAGCCAATGTCAAGCGTATTCAGTTGTTCATGACTTGCAAGAACTTCTCGCAACTGCGTTGTTTTCTGCGGTTTATTGCTGTAGGTACAGCAGTCATATTTCAGTTCTGCAAGCTTGCATATTTCTTCTTTCGCACTTTCAAAATCAACATCAGGAGTTTCCATCAAGCGGCTGATTTCATTCTGCTGACGGGTTATCTCAATACTCGGCGTATATCTGCTGATTTCTGCATCAGCATCAAGCAAATTGGGATTTGCAATCACTGTATTCAGAACAGCGACGATTATTCCAATCAGCATCTGATCTGTAATTCTGTGGCTGAATCGTGAGCATTCCGGATTGCGGCAGTCCCATTTTTCAGAGTGCGTATTGCCGCCGATTCTTGAAATCCGATGACCGCATTCCGCACAATATGTAAGACTGCGGATTGCCTGAAGCTCCTCAGAAATCTCGACGACTGTAGTCGATTTAATTTTCTTCCGCATATTTGCTCTGCAAAACATATCTTCATCAATGATTGCAGGATAGCCGTTTCTGCCCAGATACTTTTCATTTTCCAGAATCCGCTTTATCATGTTTTTGTTCCACACAAAATCGATGCCATTGTAAGGAATGCCTTGACTACTCATCCAATTTGCAATGGCAAGCAGGGAACTGCCGTTCAAGTAAGCCTGAAATATATTCTGCACGGCTTTACTTTCCGTTGGCTTTGGCTGAATTTCTCCGTTCCGCATCATGTAGCCAAATGGGATTGTTCTGTTTTTCATATATTTTACACCAGCCTTTCAGTAAATTTCAGACCGCCGTACAGATGGAATTCCAGTTCATTCTGGTTAATCACAATAATTTTCTCAACCAGACTTTCGAACATGATCTCATTGAATTCCGTCATCAGCTCCATGCCGTTTTCAATGATTGAAGCGATATCCTTGATTTGATCTATCATATCGTCCTCATCATCGGAGCGCACGATTTTATGCTGTTCACGGCTGAGTTTGTTAATCTTGGAATTGAGTTCAGCAATTTGCTCAAGGTACTTTGCTTCGTCCAGAAATCCTTTTGTTTTCAGCCGGGCAAGTACGTGATTCTGCTCCTTAAGTTTGGCGATTTCCTTTGCAATCTCCATGTACTGCTGATTGCCGCTGAATTTGCGGTTTTTCAGCTCCTGAAGCTGTGAAATTATAGGAGGAAAAATCATGCTGTATTGCGATTTCAGCTTATTGTAAACCCGCATAAACATTTCATAAATTTTTGATTCTGGCAACCGCTGTCCGCCGCACTTTTCCGCATTCTCATTGTGCGTTCTACATACCCAGTAATATTTTTCACGACAGCGTTTCCTTTTAAAAGTTGCACCGCAAAAAACGCAGATAAGCTTTCTGGACAGCGGATGTTCACAGCATGCAGATTGTGCTTTTTGTCCCCGAATCGCCAGCAATTCCCGCACTTTTTCAAAATCTAACTTATCCACAATGGCGTCATTGATTCCAGAAACATAATATTTTTCATACTCTCCATGATTTATTTTCTTCATATATGGCAAAGTTGTCGTTTTATACGTCTTCTGAAAAACCGCATCGCCAATGTATCTCTCGTTCGTCAAAATATATTTCACGCTGAAAAATGACCACGCCGATTTACTGATACTGCTTGGAATTTTCAAATCATTCAGTATATTTGCGATTTTCGTAATTCCATAGCCGCTTAAGTACCATGTGAAAATATTTCTGACAATTTTTGCTTCTGTTTCATTGATTTCCAATCGTCCATTGCAGATGGAAAAACCATAGGGCGGACAGGAGATTTTATAACTTCCATCTGCCATGCGTTTTCGATTTGCCCACCGCATATTCTGGGAAATCGACACCGACTCTTCCTGTGCTAATCCGCCCATCAGCGTGATCATCATTTCATCTGAAATGTTCGCCGTATCGATATTTTCTTTCTCAAAAAGTACCGTAATTCCAAGTGATTTTAGTTCCCGCAGAACGGTCAGACATTCCTTGGTATTCCGTGCGAAACGACTTATTGATTTTGCTATGATACGATCAATTTTACCTCTGCGGCAGTCTTTGAGCATCCGCTGAAACTCCTCACGTTTATCCATACAAGTTCCGGTTATACCTTCATCAGCGTATACCGAAATCAATGTTTCCGTTTTACTATCAGCAAGGAAATTTTCATAGTACCGCATCTGCGTCATGAACGAGTTCAGCTGATCAGCGGAATCAGAACTGACTCTGCAATATGCTGCAACCCGAATTTTCTGTTTCTGTTTCGCTGTAATTGTCGGCTGAATTACTGTTACATTCGGATTCAAGTTAGCACCTCCATCTGATTTTTACACTACATACACAATACCACTTTTTCCTGAAAAATGGTATCACCAAATCCAACGAAATCACGCCGCCAAAGCTGTGCAGAACTGACGAAAGCAGCCCTCTTTGTTTAGCGCATTCAGCTGTTTCAGTTGTTCTTCTGTCAGGATTCCCTCGGCAAGCAGTTTCTCTGAAATCTGTCGGAGAATTCCATAGGCATATTCGGCTTGTCCGTACTTGTTCATTTTCCTCTTTCCTTTACACATTTGTACCTGGAACATAAAATTTTTCCCGATCTTGTATCTGCCCAGATACATTTTCGGCAATTTTCGCCGTAATGAAATTTTTTTCTTCTATGCAAAATCAGATTTCTGATTTCGTTCCAGCTTAACTTTTCTTTCAACTTACCACACTCCAATTCATTATATATAACGCAAATGCAGGAAAAAATGCTCCTGCACTTGCGTTATATCCGCACTGATAGATTTGATTTGCCTTAGCAAAAAAACAGTACGGTATAACTTTAACGTTTTGCCTTCGTCTGATTTCTCAGACGATTTCCCGTGATATTTGTCCTTAACACCCGTCACGGCAGAACATCGGAAACGACTGACAGCGTATCAGTCTCATGGAAATTTCATCCCTTCGAGGATCTCCCGAAGCTGCCCTCATTGCCTGATTCCCCGACCAAGGGGTGCTGTGACTGGACGGAAGTAGCATTATCCTCCTGCGTTTCATCGCCGTTCCGAAAAGCTATTCCGGATTTGGAAGCTGCATATTTCTCGCTCGCTCTTTTGAGGTCGTGGCGTATGGCTTCTGCGGCTGACGGGGTTTATTCCGCCCGCAGGATTCATGTATTCCCGATGCTGTGTATTCAATTTTCAAGATACATGAAATTCGATTTTTATCTCCTTTCGCTTGTATAGGGGAAGAAGTCGGGAATTTGATACCCCTTTATTTTATACTTTCTAAAAGTTTGTGCAGATTGCACAGAATTCTCTTTTTCTTTTTGTTGATATTTTTCTGGCTGATGCCATAGTATGCTGCGCATTCTCGTTCTGTTTTCCCCTCAAAAAACAGCATCTCTATCAGTTGACGATCTGATGCTGATAATAAATTGAGACATTCATAAAGCTTTTCCGTGAAAAGCTTACTTATCACCTCTTTTTCAACGCTGTTTTCAATTCTAAATTCTCTGAAATTCTCAAACGTACCATCATTGCCGCCAATTAACGCTGAAAACTGAATTTCATGCTTATAGAACGAATCATCATTGTCATCCATATTCCATTGTGACCTGTTGTAATATGTATAGACTTCCTCACTGACTTCAATGTCAACATATTCTTTTGAAATTGTATCATAAACACGAACTGTGCTTTTCTTCATTTTCTCACCTCCGTTTGATATATAAGGTTTTAAATCAAACGAAGGCTATGGATATTTGGCAATGCTGCACTGCCATACTTGAAAAAAGGGCATAAAAAACTCCATCCCGCTTTTAAAGCAGAACGGAGTTTCTCCGAAAACAAAAAAGAGTAGGAATTGACAATAGCTTTAAAAGCTGCTTGTCAAACTCCTACTCTATATTTTATATACGTGGTGTCTGTACTAAGTCAGAATATATGATTTTGATTTCTTGACGGCACTTCCAGCATTTGATTACAACCATGCAGGACACATAGTGCTGTGTCAAATTTTCATCTGTCACAATATCAAATAACCTGCCATTACAAAACGGACAACGTACCTGATGTTGTGATTTATGTTGTCTTTCATTCACATTTGTTCGTTCGCCTCGATTTTAACTGCTCAGCTAAAACTACCGCAATAATTTTGCGGATTGCTCCGCAAAATTATTGTTCATTTGTTCAGCTGTTCTATGAATTGTTTCCAATCTTCCTCTGTTGCATTGGCATCACGGGCAGTCCGCAGTGCTTGCCGCACTGTTTCACTGGAGGAAACATATACGGCAAGATCAGGACTAATTTGCCCGCTTACCTTTGCATACAGATCGTACAACGTTTCTGTTTCAATTTTGTTCAGACACAAAACCACTGCGATTTTGTCCAGAAGCTCTGCGCTGGGATTCGTCCGGACACCTCGTTCCAATTGAGAAAGATAGGCACCCGAAATCCCAAGCGCTTTTGCAAGCTCCTGACTTTCCATAGAATGCTTTTGTCTTTGTTCGGAAATGAACTGACCGAAGGTTAGGTCGTTGGTCATGTTTTTCCTTTTGGGTTGATTCCATCGGTAAAATTCGCTTGAAGAAGCTGATCTTTCACCTCAGATTTGCGGCTAACTTGCGCTTATTGAACAAGTCACAGCACACATATTGTGAATCAACATGCCCCTTTTGACGTTTTCAGCAATTGTCCAGATCACCTCAGAATTGGAAGGCCGACCGAAGGAATGTGGAAAGAAGTGATTCAATTTGTTTTTGTCATAGGTGATTTCAATGGCATAACGTATGGTGTGTTCGATACTGGCAACACTTTTGTTGTGCTTTTCTGCTATGGTTTGATACATCTGCATTACAAAAATGCTTGAATCTTGAAATGCCAAAGCGACAGCTTCTTCTATGTAGTGACCGCCTTTCAGGTGCATGGAGATTCCGAAGTCTTGGGTTATGACTTTTGTGATTAGTTGCTTTTCAACTTCTTTCATGAACTTCAATTCCTCTCTTAGAGTCTTTTATTCTTTGGTACATTGGGATTTCTGTTTCAATTTTTCAATAACTCTGCATTCAAATTTGTCCGACATTTCGTTTCAGTTAAGAATGATAGGCCTCCTAATTTCCAAGCGATTTTGCAAGATCCCGGATTTTCATAAAGTGCTTATGGCTTTGTTGAATTAATTTATCTAAACTTTTGGTGTTGGTCCTGTTCCTCCCTTGCGGGTTGATTCAATCAGTGAAATTCGCTGAAATGCATAACATGTGGGTTGAATTGCTTTCGTTATAGGCACACTTTCAATGACGAATCATATAGAATGTTCTGTGCTGGCAATACTCCTGATATGATCTTCTGCATCAGGTTAATACATATACATCACAGGAATTCTTGGATTTTGAAGTACCAAAGCAACAGTTTCTTCTAAGTAGTGACTGCCTTTTAGATGCCTAGAGATTCCCCTCAAAAACTTACCAGAAACAATAGGCTAATCGAGCGATATTTCTGTTATTTTCCACTATTCATCTTGACATTGCAATTTAAATAAAGTCGATTCAGCTTGATTTGGTTTAAACCAAAGTATAGTAATGAGCCATCTTCTATGGCACGCCAGTAAATTATTGCGTATAACCACATGAACAAAACCACCTTATGCAATCCGATTTCTGCTAAATCAGATGATCAATGTTATGAATATTTTTTGGACTCAACGAATGTTTCCGTCCACGAAGAGATATTCTTCTTTCTATAGATCTTGCTTGTTGTGCAACGCATGAATTACCTCTTGATTTCTTCATATCACCTTTGTCATGAGGTTGCTTTATTTTATTGAATTGCTATAATAGCGCATAATTCCGGCTAGCATTTAAATTTGTTTTTCAATATTTTTCTATATTCATTGATATCAAAATCAATTCATAGATTTTGATACATAAAGGAATCTATTCTAAACAAATCACAATAAAATTATGTCACTATATTATTGCAACGGATTTTAGCTTGATAGTGTATCATCACTCCAGATTCCTTACACCATAATTGATGATGCTTCAGTAGAACTTGCAGTCATTCCTAAACAATAGTATGTATCTCCCATTTCATATACATTATTTGGGAGATATGTATATGTTGATGAATCGCTCACTACCTTGAGTCCACCAATTGTTCTGTTTATATGTGAATTATTATAAACGCCCGCGTATACGATACTATTTGATGGATTTTTCGACGTAATTCGAATTGCCGGGGTTACTGGGCCATTAACACTTTTCGTAGATAAGAAACTAATTTTTCCAGAATCCAAAGTTATTCGAAAAGCCGTATCACTTGTATTTGCAGCATATGCTACATTTCCCATAATACTAACAGCCCCTAATGCTACTAATCCTAAAGCAATTAATGTTCTCCTTAAGTTCATGCTATTACCCTCTCTCAATTGTCAAAGACAAGTAATTTTATATTTTCAGGATATAACGAAAAAATCAATGAAGCCGTATCGCATTCAAAATATGGGAACACCATAGTAACGACTTTTGTTTCTCCTGCATCTATTGTCACATAGGCTGATTCATTGTTGTTAAAATAGGGGAACAGATATGGATTCAAACCACCGCCAGAAACAGAATCATATTGTATACAAGTCGAAGATAAATCCAAGGTCTGCGGTTCTTCCGTTGTATTTTGAATTTCTAAATTAAATAATATATCTTGATCATCCACATAATCCTTGATTTCATCGTGATACATAGCAGACAATTCTTCTCCAGAATATATTCCGTATTCCGAAGAAGTGATTTGTAAATTATGAAATAAAAACGTTTCCTGTAGTTGATACACTTCTCTCGCTGTAACCTGATATTTTACCGTATTTACATAGATAACACGAATGACAAAAAGTGCGACAAGGACAACAGAAAGCGTTATGCCAATCAAAAATCCCAGTTTGTGTTTTCTGATCATGCAATGATCCTCCCTGCTTCGATCTTAAATATTTGGTCAGAAAGTTGTTCCAATTCTTCCCTGTCATGACAGGCAATAATGATGACAGAACCCTTTTTCTTTAAGTCATGCAAAATATCACGAACGTTCTGTACGCCAGTCTCGTCAATCGCATTGATTGGCTCATCCAGAATCACAAGTTCCGGATCACCCATCACCGCTGCTGCAATACCAAGTTTTTGTTTCATGCCTAAAGAATATTTTCGATAGACTCTCTTGTCTGCTGGATCTAATCCAACACGGGATAGCGTATCACAAATCTTTTCAGACGGCAAATGATCTCGCAAGTCGCTGAGCATTTTTAAATTTTGAAACCCTGTATATCCATTTAGGAAAGATGGATTTTCAATTAAAACGCCAACACTACGTGGAAATGAAATGTCCTTTCCAAGTATTTCATCATTTAAAAAAATACTTCCCGAAGTAGGACGAATCAATCCACATATGGTTCGCATAAGCATGGTTTTACCACAGCCATTTTTTCCTTGTACACCATAAACATTGCCGCCTTCTAATTCCAATGAAATACGATCCAAAACAGTAATGCCTTTGATTGTCTTGCTAACCTCGTGCAATGTAACCTTCATCCTGTACCTCCTATTGTTTTTTTAGAATATCTTGACGTTGAAAATGAATTAATCCAGCAATCACACTTCCAAGCAATACAATTCCTAATGCAATATAACTTTCTGCTATTCCAATTCCATTCTCTGAAAAAATTGTGTATTTCGATAATTGAGAGCAATTCGGGAAAAGCAATACCGTTGTTTCATAAGTAGAGGCAACAAAAAGAACAGCAATCAGAAAAAAACTTATGACAGAGGAAGTCAATGCTGAAAGAAACAGCTGCAATGCGCTAACTGTGATAGAGGTGAGAATTGGGAGCATTAAAACTGCAAGTAACGTTTGCGTAGAAACAGGTTCGATAAGAGACAGAACTTGCGGATCATAAACGCCCTGAATTTTCCATGTAATTGGAATTTGACAGACTGCACAAAATATCAGCACCGTCAGAAACATTACCAAATAATAGGATACTACTGTAAACAACGCCCAGATCAATTTGGAGATATACCACTTTCTTCTGGAACCGCCTAAGATCAATACACTTGAACCATGATTATTATATAATTCAGAAAAAGGATATCTTCCAATCAACCAAGCAAGGTATAAATGTAATAGAAACCATGTGAAAGGAAACTGGAAACGTTCATCTAGCTCTGGATCGTATGGTGGTTCTGCCTTTGTCAAATAAAGCAGATAGTCAAAGCTGCCCAACTTCAAATCGTTAAAATCAGCATAATAAAGTAGTGCGATACAAGAGATCAATACAGCTCCAATCAATACAAATATCTTATACCAATCCTTACAAAATCCCATTTTGAAGTCATACTTAAAATACATCCTTTTTTCGCTCCTTCCAGTAAAAAGGCACAAAGCTGATCAGAAGTAGCACGATGAATTCAATGATAACAATCAAAAAACTTGCGCTGCCATTTCTTTGCGTTGGCAGATAAAAACTAAGTGGACTCCATTTGGTCAGCCCCATAGTCTGAAGCAAATAATCAGTAATCTCAAAAATAAGAAAACTTCCTGTCAAAGAAAAGAATATCGTATTTGTAAACATGCTGATAAAAAGTGTCAGCGATGTCATACAGCCGCAAAACAGCATATCTAACAGAATATACAGTAACGTATATGTCATTGGCTTACTGTAAAACAAATTGTACCACATATCATTTTCATTTGCGATTGCATAATTTGCTGTAACGCATTCCGGCAAAAGCATTGGGAACACCAGCATAGTCAAAAACAAACTCAGCAATAAAATAACACCACAAACAAAAAAGCCACTGAAAAATACAGTCACAAACTTCACGGCATAATACTGCTTTCGATCTACACGAACAAAAATGTTTTTTAAATATCCGCTTTTTCGATCTTGAAAATAAGAAGATGCATAAGGCAGTGTGACAATCAATGGGAACAGCATATATAGAATAATCGGTGGCAAGCCATCATACTCCAACCCGATGAATGAATTATAAAGTGTTTTGGGGTAATGCAAATAGCCTTGAATCTTATCGCCATACAATGCATACTGTTCCTCAAACTCCTGAAGCGTCACAACCTCTTTTATAAAAAGCCACACAACCAAAATCACACCAACAGCGAGTGAAAAATACAAGCCCTTATTATGGAACAATCGTCGGAATTCCATTTTCCATACTGCTTTCATGAAGTTGCCTCCAAACCATCTGAAATCTTGAACATGGGATTCACAATTGCATCTGAACCATAATCTGCAAAGGCTGCATATAGTGAAATGGAATCAGCGCTCATTATGTCATTGCTCACCAGGAATCCAATTGTCATATCCTTTTCTTCCCCTGCATTTAAACTAGTGACACCACTACTATGAAGATCATCCGGATCAACTGGATCACTTTGATACGATAATTCGGAAAGCATCATATCGTCTTCTGTTGCACTGGAATAATACAAAACACAAGATGCGAGGTTTAGTGCATCGACATCTGCATCACTTTTCATTGTGATCTCCAGTGACACAAAAACATAATCATTGTCGAGGGTACCATCTTCTTGTACAGCATCTGGTCCGAAAATTCGTGAAAGTTCAGATTGATCTAAAGAGACAATCTTTTCCTGCTCTACGGAAACAGATTTTACCGTAAAATCAACATAATTTGTCACTGTATCCCCATCAACCGTCTCTGGCACTTGTTTTGTAACATTTAACTCCACTTGCTGGTCTGCTTGGCTTTCTGCTTGCTCGACATTGCTGTCATCTTTCGGAGCAACTGCAGGATTTTGTGAAGTGGTATCAACAGTATCCGATACAGAATTGCAACCCGTATCAGAAACGGTCATGCACAAAACAAGAATTGCTGAAAAAATATGTTTTTTCATTTACTTCACCTCGTATAATAGATTTTAGGGTAGTTTCAAGAGCCTCCCCCAATGAACCTCTGCCACGCTCAGTTGAGAAAGGCAGCATTGAAATCGGAATGAGCGTAGCGAATGGAGATTTCAATGCCGCGGCGGAGTTCCGCCGGGTTTAATCAAACAATCAACAGACATTCACATACCCATGATAAAATAGCTGTGATCAGCAGGAACAAGTTCTGTTTCACCTCAGTTGAGCCGCATGGCTGCTTCCGTAGTGAGTCTGTTCCCCAGAGCTGTGAGTTAGCTGCTTACACGTAGGCTGTTTATCCGGGATGTGTTCCATCCGTTTTTACAGGCAGTACGGATTATCGCATCGGAGCACCCCGGAATGTATTCTGATAAGCGAGGTTGATGATGCCACAGTATCATGGGTAGCTGAATGCCTGTTGATCGCAAATCCCGATGAAAGGAGGTGGAAATGTGAATCAAGACAAACTTTATGTTGGCATTGATGTCAGCAGCAAGAATAACGTCTGCTATCTCATGTATTCCGACGGCAGTAAACATAGTTCGTTTTCTGTGCCGAACAATAGGAATGGTGCAAAAATAATTGTTGACAGAGTAACCTCTGTGCTTCTCTTGCAGGATATTCCACAGGTTGTGATCGGTATGGAAGCGACTTCCGTTTACGGCGACAATCTCATGCGTTTTCTTCGTGAAAGCGGCAGTCTTGGACGATTTGAAAGAAGCCTGCATATGCTCAATCCTAAGCAGGTCAAGAAGTTCCGTGATGCCTATTCAGATCTTCCGAAAAACGATCATGTTGATTCCTACATCATTGCTGACCACCTTCGCTTCGGCAGAATCAATAAGGAGGTCTACATGGACGATTACAAGTATCAGGCGCTCAAAATGTATACCAGAGCGCGTCACCAGCTCGTACAGGAACTGACACGGGAAAAGCAGCGTTTTCTGAACACTGTTTTCATAAGTTTTTCTGGACTGACACAGGAGAAGATCTTCTCCAACAAATTCGGCGCAACGTCAATGGCTCTGATCGAGGAGTTTTCTTCGCTCGATGAATTGGCATATATGAGTACCGATGAGCTTGTGGATTATATTCGTAAAAAAGGCAAAAACCATTTTGAGAATCCAGAAGAAATTGCAGAAGCAGTTCAGCGTGTTGCGAAAAATTCTTACCGTCCGCCGCAGGTCATTGCAGATGCCGCCAAGCAGATGCTCGCCATATCTATGAACACCATCCGTTTGCTTCAGAAACAGATCAAGGAGTATGACAAAGCGATTGAAAAGATGCTGGAAGCATTCCCACAGACACTGACCTCGGTCAAAGGCATTGGCAATATTTATGCCGCCGGAATCATTGCTGAGATCGGTGATATTAACCGTTTCCCCAGTCAGGCAAGCCTTGCGAAATATGCCGGTCTTGTTTGGACTCAGCATCAGTCCAGTGACTTTGAAGCTGAGGACAAGCGCATGATCCAAGGCGGTAACCATCATCTGAAATACTATTTGTGCGAAGCTGCAAACGCTCTGAGAAGATGCGACCCGGAGTTCAAGCGCTTCTACGCCCTCAAATACAAAGAGGCTAACAAGCACAATCACAAACGCGCACTCGCTCTCACTGCCAGAAAGTTGGTCAGGTTAGTCTATACACTGCTGAAGACTAACCACCTGTATATCCCGCCGGAGGAATATTGATCCGGCACCTCAAGCCCGTCGAAAAATTTTTTTCGGCGCAGGCTCTTGTAGGAGATACCTTTTTTGTCTCTTCTTAGGCAGAATGTATGGTTTTCTTCCTTGTTTTTCTACTTTTTGCCTATTGACATTTTACCGTAGGACTCAATTATGATCTTTATCTTTTTCATGAAATTTTGTGCTGTCACAGACTTTTGCCGAATCAATCATACGCTTCTTCTTTTCTTGATACTTTTCAGAAAAAGTATCATCTTCCACACCATTTGAAAATGCTTCTTTTACAAGACAATTCCACTGCATTTCATCCGTGGATATTCCATCGAGCTTCATTATGATATTCCTCCGTTTCATTCATTTAAAACCTGTACTTTGCAAGCATATACGCATGCTTTCAGCTAATTTTTCTTCTAGAGCATGTTCACATAAAACAAATATGCGGATTTTCGAGCATAAATTTTACGCATACAAGGCAGAAATCTGCAAGCAGGCTGTCGTCCGGCAAGGATTATTAACACAGTATACGTATTTTTACCAAAAGACATTGTTTGGATTTATGTGGACATGCTCTAGTTCTTTTCATTCACCAATTAATTCATCTCAACTTGTAGATGTTTTTCAATCATTGTAAAGCGGATGATGGAATAGCAAAAGTTTGACTAGAATCAATCCCTGAATTGGATCCAAAATCTGCAAATCGAAATATGCAAATAATCGAACTTGAGTTTGAAATGTTTTTCTCCACAAGAAATCCAATTTTCAAATTTTTTTCTTCGTTTGCAGATAAACTAGTAATACCAATTTGATTTGAATCATTTGGATAAATTGGATCACTCTGATAAGCAACCGAGCTGGATTTCCATACGTTTTCAACTTGATAATTAAGATCTGACATAGAAAAATTAAGTTCTGGAATATTAGATTTACTTTTTATCGTAATGTCCAATGTCAAAAAAACAGTATCATCTTCAAGAGTACCATCTGACTGAACTTGATCATAAATATCCATTAGATATCCTAGTTGTATTTCCGACAAAGAATGAATCCTATCCTTTTCTATAGAAACTTGTTGGATTGAAAGTGTAACATAATCACCAATTTGTCCACTTTCACCCAAACTTATTGGTATTTCTTTTTCAATATCAATCTCATTATCTGCATTCTTGTCGACATTTGAATAAGACTTTAGTTTTTTTTCATCTCGTTCTTCTTGGTATATTACACTTGACTCAGATGCGCTTTGTTCTATATCAGTACATCCCACTAGAATTGTGCATAATAGAAGAAACATAAATATAATTCTTTTGCATGTCATAGTGAAAACCCCATTCAATTAAAATAGCGGCGTATTAACCTAGGGAGTCTATACACCGCTAAAAAATAATCTATTAAGCTATAGTATAAAACACAAGCAATGAAAAAATCACTTTTTATTATTTAGCGATTAATTCTAATAACATTTTATACAGCTACATAGTTTTTAAATACTATCCGGACTCCACTTACCCGTTGATTTAAACGAACTAGCACCAGTAGGAGTTGAATAAATTGTAAATCCAAGGCAAGCTTCACGGTCTCCTTTCTCATATACCAAATTAGGAAGATAAGTATATGAAGCAGAAACTCTAACAACTTTAGCTGTTCCATAGGTTCTGTCAACTTTAGAACCATTATATACTCTTACTGTCATCTTAGATCCTGTCGGATTGGTTGAAGTCACTTTAATTGTTGCAGAAGTTGCATCGGTTTTTTCATCGACAAAAGTATAATTCGTCCACCTGCTAATAGAATAATCATTATAATCATTATCATAATGATTATTTGCACTTGCAGAAATGCTCATCACACTCGTTGCTACTGCCGTTGCCGCTAATGCAGCAATTGCGATCTTTTTCAGTTTCATGAATTTTTCCTTTCTCTTTAGGCTGATCTCTAGTGTGAATCAGCAAGCATATGTTCGTATGTATTCTTCTCAAGAGCAGCTTCTTTGAAATTAGCTGACTTTCGAAAAATTCGTATCGGCTCTCACTTCTTCATTTCACGCAGAGCCTTGGGTTCTTTCGGCTGGTGGCAGCCACAAACAGAAACAGTGCCGGATGCCTTTACAGCAACGAATTTGCTGACAGAGGCAGCCTTGCTAAGCAATGTCTTTTGAATCTTATTCATTTTCTTCGCTTCCTTCCTTTAATTTTGATATTGCAATTAACACTGCTATTGAAAGCAATGAAAATGCCATAAGGATACAGAGCTGTTTTGACATAAAACAACTTGTTACAGCAACGATGAATGAAGACGCTAGTCCTAACAGACGATTTCTCTTTTTCTGTTTTTTCGTAATCGGCTTATTCTCGTTTTCGACAGGTGCGTATCGCCAAATAATCATTAGCGCAACAGATAATAGCAGGAAGTGTATAACTCCTGTATATGTGCCAGAACAGTACGCCATCTTTGTAAAGCCAAATACTGCACTTGTCACAAAAGCAAAAGTTAAATTGCACCCAAAATATGTATTTGCGTGATAGCCGCCAGTAAATTGTCTGATTGTCGCAAATATCAGATAGTAGATAATGAAAAGCCATGCCATATGAAAGACAATTCCTATAACTGCTACGATAAAAAAACCGATGATGGTAGAAATAATAATTTCGAATCCATATTGATAGATTTCGGATTCATCTGTCACTACAATACCTTTTCGGCATAAAAAAAGCGATATTCGTTTACTCAATCTTGAGATCATTTGCCTCACCCTAAGTAAAGAATATCGCAAAGTATGACAGATGTCAATACAAAATCCCCCATGTTAGAATTTCAATCCCCCATGTTAGACGACTACATTTTCAGCAATAACGTGCTCACAATAAATACATTTTTGTCTTCATATACCTCCATGGAGCCTTGGTATTTTTCAACGATTTCATGTACCGATTTTAATCCGAATCCGTGATGTGCTTTATCCTTTTTTCTACTCTCCAATTTCTGATTTGTTCCTAAAACAGACTCTTGAATCGTGTTTTTTACCGCAATGCGATAATATCCAGCTGTTTCTGTAATTATAACAATAATTTGAGAAAGCACAGTGTTGTTTTGACATGCTTCAATTGCATTATCTAACAGATTCGCAAGCAAAACACTAAGGTCGTATTCCAGATATTCTGGTATTCTTACTGTGATTCGACAAGAAATCTCAATCTCATTCTGTTCTGCCTTTTCGATTTTTTCATTCATGATTGCATTCAAAACAGAATTTGAAGAGCGAATATACGGTTTGGATGCTTTGTATTCAGTCTGTAGAAATTTTTCCGTATACCTTTTAGCATCTGCATAATCTTTCTGCACCAACATAGCATGTATACAATGCACTTTGTTTTGAAAATCATGTCTTAAAATCGAAATTTCCTGATATCGATGCTCTAAATTCTGCATTTCTTTTTGCTCTTGCTGTAACTGGAATCGCAACAATTCTTTTTCTGTCTCTTTTTGATTGGAACGACTCATTTTTTTTATAAAAACAAAAATAATTGCATTTAGAGAAGCCAATAGTAATGTTACAAATAAGAAAATAAGATCGGTAATTGAATTTGATAGAATGACAATATACATTGAGACCCAAATGAATAATGTAATGCATAAAGCAGAAATCACGATAATCCATTCGTTTATTTTGAAATGGTAAGAGTCTTTTTTTCGAAACCATAGAACGCACTGCGTAACTGCGAAATACAGAAATTTTGTACACAGTAAACAAGCAATTCTACTGGAATCATATGCCATAATAATTTCTGTTGCCGACGTTCCAGATAAAAGACCAATGAGGTGTAAAACTGGTAAATTAATGATATATATAAGAGAATAGCTGATGATGGATAATAATATTTTCTCAAACACGTTTCCTTTCAAGAACAACAATGAAAAAATAATCATAGAGGTAATAATCCCAATCATAAAAGTCAACTCGTTTTTTATGAAAAAAGTTCCAAGCGTATCAGCTGTAAAAACCATAAAGAAAAGCAAACTGTTCTTATACAGTCTATTTTTTGATTCCTTATAAGAAAAATATAGGATCGTAAATCTAGTAATCAAAACGGATTCTATAAGTACTGCAATTGTCTCTATCATTATCCAATTCACAGTAAATCCCCTCCTCTTGTAAGTCGTTGAAACTTCAGTTTTGTTTCAACAATTCTTCTTGCACTTAATGGCAGCCGTTCTATTTTACCATCTTGGAAGGGTGCAAGTAAAACTTCTCCCTCCAATATTTGATAGATATATCGATAATTGACTAAATATGTCTTATGAATTCGAATAAATCCGAAGGATTCCATCTTTTGCTCCAGACTATCCATTGTATAAGCTCGGTTTGCCAATTTTATAGATTCCCCTGATTCTGTCACAAAAAACACGTCATGCCGTAAAGAGTAAAAATACATGATTTTTGTAATGCATATAGAACAAACTTCTTTATTGGCTAATTGAAACTTAATATACTGCTTCTTTTGGTAGATATCATTGCAATATGACTGAATAGATTGCAATAATTCCGGATAAATATTTTTCTTTCGGATAAAACGATACGGTGCGTATTGAAACGTATCAAATACAAAGTGACTATAACCTGAAACAAAAATAATACATGTTTCTGTTGATTTTTTTCGAATTTCAGATGCCAGATCAATACCATTAATTTCGGGCATATCAATATCCAAATAAATCAAATCAAAAGCATTCTGGTTATGATCTAAGAGAAATGCAGCAGAATTTGTGTATGGACATATTTGACACATAATAGCATTCTCTCTCAAAAAGTCAAATAGTTCTTGTCTAATCTTATGAACAAATGCGATTTCATCATCCACCACAGCAATCCGAATCATTTTGTATCTGCCCCTCTTTCTTTTTACAAATCATACCACAAAATCAACCAAAAATCAAGCTGTATAAACAAATTCCAGCATGGTATAATATTTAAAAAGAAAAGGACAAGCTTTCGTCAATTCCGCCCATACATGGACAAAACAAGAAAATACATAGAAACTACGTTGCTTTTGAAACAAACACTGACAAAAATCTGACGGCAAAAAACTTATGCCGACAAACTCAGCCGATTGACATACTGCTGCTTCATCTGCATGGAAGAATGAACATATCTGTTCAAAGTGATACTTGCATCGGCATGACCAAGCAGTTCACTGAGAGTCTTTGGATCGAAACCGTTTGCAATACAAACTGTGGCATAGGTATGCCTGAGCAAATGAAACGGCACACTCCGAAGTTGACAAGCTTTCAAAACCGCCTTAAAGCGATACTGAATTGTTCTCGGTTCCACAGGCTTTGCCGTACCAGAAAGCAAAAATAGCTTGCTGTCTTTTTTTTGCTGCGATAATAAGTCTAGTAAAAATTTTGGAATTGGTACGATACGAACAGAAGTCTTACTTTTCGGAGAGCCAATGATCACCTCGGAACTGCCCCGTTTGTTGATTCTCTGAACAGTCCGTTTCACGGAAAGTGTTCCATTTTCAAAATCAATATCGCCCCAAGTCAGGCCGCATAGTTCTCCCACACGCAAACCTGTGAACAGACACAGCAGAATCCCTAAGTTTGTTCTGGTAAGGTTGTGCAAAAGATATTGTTCCAGCTGTCTTCGCTCTGCCGCATTCAGCACATCCAATTGTTTCTTCTCCGCCTTGGGCATAGTGAAATTTGTAGATTTTACGTTGTATTCCTGCACTGCATACTGCTCGATACTGCGATACACACGCATCATATCCCGTACTGTCTTTGCTGACAATCCCCCTTGTCCATTCAGTCGACCGAATTGCAGCTTGCTTTGAATAAAGCTGTTTAATTTTTGCGTGGTCAGGCTGGAAAAATATTCGCCGCCCAGTGTCGGCAGAATGTGCTTTGCAACGATATTTGCGTAATTCGCATAGCTTGCCGGCTTCACACGCAGCTTTGCCGCTGCAAGCCATTGTTCTGCCGCATCCTGAACCGTAAGTTTTAGGTTGGAAACTGTCCGTTCTTGACGGACAGTATAGAACTGTGTCATTTTCTCTTTTACGCCAGATAGTGTGCGATCATAGATAGATTTATACTTCAGTTTTCCGTTTTCCTTGTAACCAATTGGTACACGACCTTCGTAGCGTCCATCTTTGCGTTTGTAAATATTACTTCCTTTTCGAGCCATAAAGCAAAACCTCCTGACAATTTTTCAGACGGCGAAACCGTCCGATTCTAACGTGAAAAACAGCTTTTCGTTGCCCTGTTCACAAAAAAATTTGGAAAACCTCTTTACATTTCCTCAGAATGTGGTATAATAATAGCAAAAACCGCATGATCTTGTCCCGAAAAACGTGACGTAAATGGGCGGAATTGACGAAAAAATAAGGCGTACTGAAATCAAAAACAGTACGCCTCATATATTTTCCTCTTTGCTATAAAACTATCTTCTATTTTCTACTTCACATTCCCATGGCATCATGACACGGGGCATATGGCACTTAATAAGACTGCTCCTGTGTTTGCGTGCGTTCTTCCTTCATGCCAAGTGCCTGTTTTTTCTCCTGCATCATTCGGCGAAGCTTTTTATCCACGGATATTCTGCCGGATTGAAATTTCTGATTGTAGTCCTCAGAAAGACACTTACTGAGATTTACAAATAAGCTGAAAATCGTATTTGTCAGCATTGCATTCTCATACTCTGTTTCATGAGCGACCAGATTCTGCGCATATTCGTTGCCTTGCTCAGCGGAAAAGGCAAGGTATTCCAATGCTTTTTCTCGATTTTGCGCAACATCGCCACAGCCAAATAAATAGATTTTTCCCAACCAGTAACTTGCCCACGCATTCGTATCCAAACACTGTTCAAAATACGAAACGGCACGCTGCACATCACCCTTTTCCTCTGTCAGATATAACTTGCCTAGCGCGTAAAAAACACACTCGTTCTCATCCGCCGCAAGCAGATATTTTTCCGCTTTATCCAGATTCTGTGTAGTTATTTTGCCGTCCAAATAGAGTTTTCCAAGCTTGTAACAAGACAACTTATCGCCGCTGTCCGCACATTCTGTCAACATGGAAATGCCTTTCTCACTGTTTCCTTCTTTCAGAAATTTGAGTGCCGATTTTATTTTGGAACTTTGTTTATTCGTTTGCAGAGAAACCTCAAAAAACATTTCTGTGGGTTCTTCTGATTTCGCAATCTCTATTGGCTCATGTATTTCAGGCACGGATATTTCTGTGTCAGGCGGATGCATTTGTGCCACCGTTCGCACGATCATATTCTTCACTGACTTGAATTCTTTGGTATCAACAAGCGATGGAAAATCAACTCGTGCAGAGGAATATACATCATGCTTCTGCTGCTCCATCTCACACCAGAGGGCATACATTTTTCGAATCAATTCGTTTTCCGCAAGATGAGAAAATATCTCATCGACAGTTCGTTTGATCTCTGACTTTAAGTATCCGTAAGTTTTCTTGCCTTTTGCAGTTGCCAGCTGTTCATGCAGCTTTGCAACCAGACGCAATAATTCTGCATCTGAAAAATCACTGGATGAAATGTCAGATGCAAGCTTCTGCATCAACTCCGCCGATTCCTTTTTCAAGAGATTCCGCAAATCCGTTTGCTGCTGATACAGATGATGCAATTCATCCTGATAAATATCATTTGCAAAGCCGCTACGTATTTTTTCGATGCCATGATTCGTCAGAAATCCCTCACGCTCATTTGTGGAATATACGATGATATGCACATGAGGATTGGTTTCCTTATCATGAAAAGCAGCATACCACTTGAGATTTGTCAGATCAATTTTCTGATGCTTTGCAATGTTCGAGATTTGCCTTATGACAAGATCACGCCATGCAGTTAAATTGTCATATCCCATTGCCTGAGCATTATCACGTCTTAATGATACGACATGCGTCCACACATTTCCAACGTGATTTGCAATCTCTTTTGCAGTCTTTTCAAGATTGATGGGTTTATCCTCTGCATTGAAAAGTCCGTGTGAACCGAACCTAACTGCACCGGGGCGATTGGCAAGGTAGCCCACATAATTTTCACGGTTCGTCAGTCTGTCCATGTTCCTGTCGATGACTGCTGAGATAAACTCCGAAGCTGTTTTCTGATTTGGATTTTGCATATAGTCCGTGTATTCAAACAACTCTTTGCTGTCGGAGAAATCTTTCAGTAGAGATGAAATAAGCTCCTGCTGTTTTTTCGTAGCAGGAGCCTTTTCATCTTTTATGGTAACTGCAACCGATCCCTCACGAGTTGCAATATATTTGACGTAGCGATATAACTGCTTTCTGTTTCTGCTGCCGCTTTTCAGATAGCGGCTTGTGACAATAATCTTCGGCATCTGGTCACTCCCTCTGATATTCCACCGCATCCTCATAATCAATGATACCATTGATCTTGCGCACCTCATTCACACACATGATATGAAGCTGCCGCAGCGTTTCATCGTCCACATCATTCGCCGCCGCAAGCATATGCGACAACTTTCCCAATTCCACCGCAACCTTGAAAAGCAAACGAGCCAAACGCTGTTCCGTACCTTTGATCTGTGCTTTGACTGTTTCGGTTATCATCGGCGAAATGTAGTTGACACTTTTTTCTTCGTCCAGATAACCGATGTAAAACCGAATTGCTTTCTCGATAAACTCACTCTGCGACTTACAATTATCACTTTTGAAATGCACCTCCACATCTTTCATTGTCTGTGGATAGACCCACAGTGCAAACTTCACCTTATTTGCAAAGCTCATCCGATCAACTCCTTAAAAGCGCCCGAAATTCCTTGATTTTCTGTAAATACAACCCCGAATTTTTCAAAAGTCCGATTTCACGACCCCTGAGCGAAATCCCCGAAAAGCTCCGAATTGCGGTCGGCTTTGCCGTCCGCTGTAACTGCGGCAACCCTGCCGCTTTAACCTGCAATAAAATAAATGACCCACAAACCCACCCGAAATCATCTGATTTCTACCATTCTTAAACTCTGCGATAAATGCCCCAAATTCGCTCCGACTACATTTAGGGTAAACTTATCCCACCGACCGCCGAATCTCGTCACACGGTGGCACACGGTGCGAACTGCGGCGAATTACTGCTCCGACTGATTTTCAGATTCCATAGACGCATCCTTTTTCGTCCTGCGAGATGGCTTCTTCACCGTCGTCAACTCAATAAATTCACGCACATTGGAGGGGACATATTTCTGATAAAGCTGCTCTGCAAACTTTTCAAGTTCCTCCGACAGCTTCATATTTTTCTGCCAAAGATACATCTCCAGCGCAGACAATTTTTCAGAATCAACGCTTACTGTGACTGATTTTTTCATAAGCTCAGACCTCCAATTTTCATTTCAAAATCTTCTTCCAAGTCCTCCTCAAGCTGCTGCTCCGGCTGCATTGTCAGCGCAGAATACAGGCTCTGACCCCTGCCGGAAATCACACCGTAAGATGTCACGGCACTGCCTGTTTGCTTCATAATCTGACTGCCAAAATCATAAAAATCTCCACTTTTCAGAAGAGAAACATCAAAATTGGTAGGCAGATTTTTCGCCAGATACGCCCGACCAAACGCACTGCAATCCCGAACAGACCGATCCCATTCATACTCAGGCAAATGCTCCATACACGCCAGCGCATCTGGAATCTCACGAATCCGTTCGCTGTCCATAACCGCTTTCAGCTTCACAAAATCATTGTGAGAAAGTTCCGACATCCGTTCTGCCAAGGCATTCAGTATGCCGATCTGATGCATATTTTTCAGACTGTCTGACGTAATCCACGGCAGTGATGACTGCAATTCACAGCAAGTCTGATCATAAACTTCAAGCAGTGTTTCCGCATTACAGGGCAGGGAAATCCACTGTGCCTGCGCTGTTTTCTGCGCATCCGGCACAATCAGCAGACGAAAAAAACATTGCTCTGGTTCTCCAAATTCAAAATGAATGTCGGGCGGTTCGTAACCCGATGTCACACAATAATATCCATCCACAAACACACCGCCCTCACGTTCCTGCATGAGCTGACCGACTTTTTCACAGTCAAGCAATTCCAGAATCTCATCGGAACAGTTCTCCAATTCCGGCAGCAATTCGTTTTCAATGACCGTTTCGCCCAGTTCACGGCAGTCCTCACAGGGATAAACCATTACAGAATCCAACCCGTATGTCATCAAAAGCATGTCCTCAAAATCGCTTTCCGGATAAGTTTGCAGCAGACTTTTCATCGCTGCCATCTCTGTATCATCCAGATTTTCCAATCGCTCAACGAACAGATTCAGCCTGAAAATATCCGCCGTAAACTCCTTTTCACACAGCTCCGACGACAGATTCATGTTCCGAAAATCATAAATCTGAAACGTGACAGTTCTGACTTCCGGTGGAATTTGCAGCTTGTCCAGTGCATCCTGCATTTCAAAAACGGTCATCGGGAACTCTGCCGATAACGCATACCCATCATTTTTCAAGTGTACTCTCATTTTCCTTTTCCTCCACATAACTGATGTACGGAATCTGTAACCAGTGCGTCCAAGACCGTCCGGCAAGCTTCGTTCTGGTCACGCCCCGCGTCGTATTCATCGCTTCGACGACTTCGCCGTTTCCGATATAGATTCCAATATGTCCCTGATGCCATACCGCAAGTCCAGGGACTTCCGGTATGGTATCAATGGTTCCCTTCACAGTTGCGGCATCAAACATACCATTTGCAGTCACGTCCATCATACCGTTGGAACCTACCACAATTTCGCCGGATTCTGCGTTATACCAACCGTATCCTTTGATCAGACCCACACAATCAGCAGTGCGTTTCCCCATCCAATTGGAACGAATGAAATCCATGTAGCTTGTGACCTGACCGCCGAACACAGACGCTCTGTCCTGCAGCAATGATTCCGTCAGCACGTTTCCGTAAGTGCCGTAGACATAACCCCATCCGTTTTCATGTGCCTGAATTGCCCACTGCACCAAGTCCAAATTGTTTTTCACAGCCGGGTCATATTCCTCAAACTGAATGTCATTGCTAAAACTCTTTTCCTCGCTGTACTGAATCCAAGGAATTTCAAACCAAGCCGTCCAGTTCCCCTCCGAAACAGATTCCTTCACCACACCTTCTGCAATGGATTTGGCGTACACAACATAGCTATCACCGACAAAAATGCCAATGGTATTGCCGCAGATCACCACCGTTCCGACCGTTTTGGGAAGCGTGTCCATACTGCCTTTTACAGATGCAGATTGATACAGTTCCTGCACCGTTTCACTGTACCCCTCTACTGTAATCTCTCGGCTTTCTGCATCGTACCAGAGATACGACCGCAGCAGATTGTAATTGTCAACAGCCCTGCGGCTCCGCCACTTGTCACATTCTTCTGTAATCTCATCGGGATATTGCTCCTGCAAAGATTGATATAAATCTGCATACAGCACATTCCCATCACTGTGAGGAACATATCCCCACTGGGTTTCATAGGCATTTTCCGCCCACCGTGCCAGATCAATGTTGTTCTTCACATCCAAATTTAAGAACCAATTTTCATCAATGCTGACATTAGAAATTACAGCATAGGAACGCATAAATTCCGTATAATCAATGCCCAGTCCGTACTTCTGATTTAAGCTGTCAATCAGCTTTTTATCATCGCTTTCCTTGAAACAATCGGCGTATTCTGCAAAAAAATTCTCACCCTTTTGAACACTGTCAAAATAGGTGAGATAGAGCATCTGTGCTTTTACGATTTGATTTTTTAGGTTCATCTTTGTCAGTGCATCCGCAATAGCTGTTCCGTCCGATTCCATCTGAGAAAGCTGCGACTGCTGCTGGGCAGAGAGATTCTGCACGTAGGCAGAATAATCGATGCTCTGGGTTTCCGCAGATGACAACTGATTTCCCATTGCCAGCAAAAGCATGACAGGCAGTAACACAATGGCGATTGCAATACCGATAATCGTACCAACCACTTTCCATGTCCGCTTATCCGTGGCAAGGTAGACAGCAATTTTTTTGGCAGCAGCAGCGACTGTGACGCTCATCTTCCCCCTGCCTTTCCAAACAGCTTTTCCTTGTAAACCGGCGCATGTACCTGAAGCAAATACCGCTCATTTCCGCAGCGATACAAACAAGAACCACGTTCCGGATATTTGATCAATGAAAACTCCGACATTTCCAATTGCAAAGTATCCGTATACGCCTTTGGCTCGATGTTTCCAGCATTGAACAAGAACTGATGGGTTGGAATCGCAAACAGCGGTTTGGTCAACTCCCGTACCTCCGGAATCAAAAAATCATCCACATTCTGACTTGCGATCACCATCGCCGACTCCTTTTTGCGCACACGCTTCATGGCATTGCGGATGTACTCGATGGCTGTTAAATTTGTGAGGAACAAATACAATTCGTCAATTGCTGCAACGGTATTTCCAACCCCCAAAAGCTGATTGCTCATATAGCTGAGAATGTTAAACAACAGCGTATCTTTCAGCCGTTTGTTAGTATCCATCAAACCTTTCACACCGAAGCACAGAAACTGCGAATCCTTAATGTTCGTATGCCCATTAAAGTATTTCGACTCCGCACCTTTACACATAGAGTGCAGTCCCAGGCAAATATTCTGCAAAGTTTCCTCTGTGTATAAGTGCTTTTTCTCATGATCAAAGATCATAAACTCTTTTTCAATGAGATCATATAAATCCTGCATCACCGGATAATCCGTTGGTTTCAGCTTGTTAAAATCCGTCAGATCGTCAATGTCAAACCGCGCATACAGCTTCATCAGCATAATTTCAATGGTGTCGATCTCACTGTCGGAAAAGCCCTTGTAAGCTCGGAAAAAGTCCTTGAGATAAGAGATATGCTGACTAAGCCTTGTCACTTTCCGGAACGGCTCCGGTGAAGTTTCATCACGCTCTGCTTCGCCAAAACTTTTTGGTTCCAGTGGGTTGATCATATATTCTCCCGACATGAAATCCAGATAAGTGCCGCCAAGATTGTTCGTCAGATCAGCATATTCCTGTTCTGCATCCAGAATAATCACACTTTTCCCGGATTCACGCAGATTTGTCAACAACAGTTTCATAAGATAAGATTTCCCCTGACCGCTGTTGCCCAGAATCAACACATTGGCGTTGGTTTTATCATCACTGCGCTTGTCAAAATCCACCAGAATGTTCGTGCCAAACTTATCCCGACCGATATAAAAACCTTTTTCATCCGTTTTGCCGGAATAATTCAGCGGATAGAGATTTGCCACAGAACTCGCCGGAAGCACACGTTCATACAGACTTCCAAACGCATTGTATCCAAAGGGCAAAGCCGAAATCATGCCCTCTTTTTGACGCAGAATCAACCTGTCTACTGTAATTTTGGAACGTGTCAATTCCATTAAAATATCCGATTGCAATTCTTTCAGCTTGTCCTCGGAATTCGCCTTTAATTCGATAAAGACAGCACAGTGCAGCAGCGGTTCTTTATTTCGTCTGAGATCAGCAATCAGCTGCACCACATCCTGCAAATTGCTCTCCGCTGTCAGGGATTCCGTCACGTCGTTGGTGGTGGACACCAGTTTGTTCCGTCGCGTGGCGTGCTGAATGATCTGCCGCTGCTCCGCACTGTCCACAAGGCGATTGTAAATGCGCAGGGTCACAGAATTCCTGTCTGCAAGGTGTGCCAGAATCGCTTGTTCTTCGGTTGTGGTTGGCCATTCCCGCACTGCCCACACACATTTGTAGCTGTTTCCAAAAATAAAATGATCTGTGAAAAATCTGACCGTACTGGGCACAATACGGTCAAAAAATTCCTGAATCCGGATTTCTTCCGCCTGTTCTGGCGTGAGCATTTTCTTCTTTTTCTGAAACATTTTCAATTTCAATACCTCCGTTTTTACGCTGTCTCTAAGTAATTTTCTCCCTCAATATCGGAAATTTTCTCTCCGTGCATGGACGCTTCCAAATAAATCGCCAGCATCCGCTTGACGTCAGATTTTCCCATGCGCCGCACGTCAAATCCATGCTCCGAAATTACTTTAGCTGTGCGGTTGATCTGCTGAAATATCTGTTCCTCCTTCTTGTCCCTAAAACGAATGCAAAACAGAAACTGCCTTGCCGTAGACATCTCAACCTGAATATCGTCCAGAAATGCCGCATCCTGTTTCAACAGCTTTCTCACATTTGGATTTCCCTCAGATTTCAAGTGGTTCTTGATATGCACCTTGTTCCCGTCAAAACATTCGCAGCTATCCAGACAAATGATTTCCAGTTCCGGAATCATGCTGAGCAGCATCATCAGATGGTAGATTTTCACATCAATATTCTCAGCCGACAGCACAGAAATATTGGTGGGCTGCACACTGAAAAAAGCAAGTTCAGCCTTGTCCGTCTGCAAACTGTATTTACCGAATGTCCGCAGTCCAAACAGGTTCTGCGTTGATTTTTTATTCTTCATAATCATCCTCACTTCCAATAAAATAACTGCTGTGCGGTCACGAAAAACCGAAACGCACAGACCATGTAATCGATTACCGTCGTTTCCTCCAATCGAATGCTCAGAAATGCAAACACTGCCGTAATGGCAAAGGGCAGAAACGTCCATAGCTGCGTTAAAATTACTACTGACAGAATCAGTCCGAGACAAATCATCAGAAAGTCCCGAATACTCCAGAGCCACAGTCTGGAGGTCGCTTTCAAGTTTTGCGGATAAATATATGTTTTCATAATGCACCCCCTATGCCAATTTTCTTGCCACAAATTTTCCTGCATGAATCGCAGAATTTACCGTATGGGTTACGCTCATCATGTTGACTCTCACAGAAGTATCCAACCCAAACTGCTGCGCAATTCTTGGCACTTCATTTGCTGCCAGCATGATGCCAAGTCCCAGCAGCATATTGGTCTGCCATGTCAGCAGCCCTAAGAACATCAGGCTTGTCTGCAAAAATGCCGTCAGACATAGGGCAAAGATCTGCTTACACCAGCCGTTGAAACCGTCGGAAAATCCTCTTGGAAGGGAGAACATATACAGACTTCCCACCGCAATCTGGCACAGCAAAATACCGCCCCGCTTGATGTTGGCAAAGAATAGCTTTACCACACAGTAGGCCAGCGCAATCATGGTCAGCAGTCCTAATAACCCTGAATATCCGCCCATATTTTTTAGCACCACTTCTGCCGTTGTGCCTAAATCTCCGCGAGTTGCACCGATAAATGAACCGATTAGATCTCCTGAAAATGTAGTTTGCAGCGTGATGCAAAACTTGTACATCTCCACTGGAACTTTCGTGAACAAGCTGACCGCCATAAAGCCTTTCAACACGTTCAGACAGGTACTCTGAATGTTTGCACGTCCGGTCTGATATTCGATTGCTGTATCAAATACTGCAACTACCAGCCCTGCGGCAAACAGCGTCCAACCAAACAGGGAAAACAGCTGCAAAAAAGCGCTCACCCAGGACTGGCTGAAAATATCCGCACCCATGCCATTCATCATACCAAAAAACTCAGCAACTGCGCCGTATATGGTGTTGAACAGCCACTCCAGCATCACGTCCCAGACGGCTTCAGAAATGGCAGTCCCTACATCGGAAAACTTATCGCCCACCCACGACAGTGCATCGCCGATCCAATCAAACATCGCCCACACTCCATTCTCTTAGTTTTTCTTCCGCCGATAACAGCCGCTTCATGTTCGCATACTGCCGGTTGGAACGGCAATAAAAACAGCGGCATTTCCGTTTGGTTTTCAGAAAATACCGCTTTGTAATACGATAACAGCTGCACATTTTTTCTGTATGCATTTCAACACTCCTTTAATTGATATAACGTAGAACTGCGTCCGCCGCTTGTTCGCCAGCGCTTTTCACGAGTAATGAGTCCCGCAGTTTCCAGATCATTTAATGCACGAAACACCGTGGATTTCGACAAATGCAGATCTTCTGCAATCGTCCTGACGGACGGGTAGCACTCCCTGTTTTTGTTTGCACGATTGGACAGATACATGTACACCGCAACTGCCCTGTGAGGCAGTCCATACTCATAAATTTCTCTTGCAAATTTCAGGTTTTACACACCTCCTGTCCTCGGAATTTTTCTTCGTTTTGGCGTTTCTTCTTCCAATTCTTCATCTTCTTCCGAAACTGTTTTTTTCATCTGCGGATACTGGATCTCCACTTCACGCATCAGTGCTTCCTTGCTCATGTAGGTGACAGTTCTTGCACCCCTGTCCTCCAAAATATACGGTTCTTCAAAGTAGATGCCCCACTTAAAGTACAGCTTCAGCGGCGAAATCATGGGATGCGTTCCCGTTTTCATGACAATAAACTGTCCCTTTGGCATAGATTTCAGCTCATCCACTGTGAGAAGCGGTCTGCCGATCATCTGGAGCGATTGGGATTTTTCTTTACCATGAGATACACTGCCTGACAAAACTGTCTGCTCTCCCAGCGCTTTCGATAACACTTCTGCACTCTGACTGTTTGGCGCAAATCCACCGAAAATGGTTAGCTGTGTGTTATCCGTGATGATTTCCTGCCCCTCTTTGCCGTAGTTTTTGTTCAGCTGCGCAAAGGACTGAATAATCGCTACAATGCTGATTCTTCTGGAACGGCTTGCGGAAAACATGGCTTCTGCGCCCTCGATTTTTGGAAAAGTGCCGAATTCATCACAATAAAACATTACCCTGTTCGGCAGGCGGCCGCCGTTCTCATCGGCAATCACAAGAATTTCTCTGTATAGCTGCTGAATAATCAGCGATACCATGAAATATTTGCTGACATCTTCCTCTGGAAGCACGATAAAGATTGCCGACTTTTCCTTGCAGAATTTTTCCGCATCCAATGCAGTACCAAAACACAGAATCTGCTCCATTTCCGAGTCGATAAAGCTGTTCAGACGGGACAGGGCTGTACTCATGACCGACAACATCGCCTGATCTGCAGAGTGCAATGCGGAACCTGCAAGCCACTTCGCCTTATGCTCATCCGGCAGCCGTTCCATCAAAGCCTTGAAGCCGCTTTTGGGTGCAGTTTTTTTGACGGATTGCTTTTCCCGCACAGGTTCCAGCAAGTCCTGAATCATCTTGAAAACCGACACAATGTGGCGTTCGTTTTTCTCACCGAACTCGGCAAGAAGCAGAATTAATGAAGCAAGCAGCCCCTCCGCTGCGTCGTAGAAAAAGGCGTTTGCACCATAAGCTGCTGCGTCCCCTCCGCCGATACTGATAATGGTTTTCGCCGTGATTTTGGCGTACTTTTCGGCTTTTGCCTTTGCGGAAAGGTTGTGCTTATCGGACAAATAGATGTCCATATACTTGTTCACCAGATGCAGGATATTGTTTTCATCGGAGCGTGTGGGATTGCGTAAATCCAACACAGAAACATTGTAGTCGTAATACTTTTTCGCTATGCTGCCGTAATTTCGGAATACATCGCCCTTCGTGTCAGTTTGCAAAAAAGACATACCACTGGCGCAAGCAAATTCAATATTGGGATACAAGAAAAAAGCAGTCTTTCCCACGCCGGCAGCGCCAATCATAAGGGTATGCACATCGCCCTCGTCAACAAGAGCAATCGTCTGTTTTCCATGAGATTTACAGCCGACTACCGTTCCCTGAACTGTTGGCAGATATCTGCCTTTTCGCCAGTTTTCCACATCAAATGGGACTTGGGTATAGGTCTTTTTTACCTCTGCTTTTGTGGCAAAACGAGCAGTACCATGCTGACCATCGCCGATTTTCTTGGATTTGATTCCGTTCAGCGAATAGTTATTGGAACAGTATGCCAGTATTAGCAATAAAACAAAAATGACCGACATTGCAATAATGCCGATTAGTTGGCCTTGTGTCATTTGGAACACCTCCATGTTATCCATATTCCATGTGCAGCACCTCCGATGGTTCTTCGGTCTGCGTTTCTTCCTGCATGAGCTGCGGTGCAGATAATTCCTGTTCTACCTCACATTTCACAGTGCAGTCCGCAAGCTGATACAACAGCTTTGCAGTCTGAATCACCTGTTCCTTTGTACGTGATTGCGTATACCGCAAATCACGCATGACCGACTGATAAGCGGATTTTAAGTTGTCCTGTTTGGCACACAGTTTTCCCTTATCCGCATACGCTCTGTACTCGTCCGACAGCTTAACTTTCAGCTTTTCAAACATCGCATTTTCGTTTTTTCTGCCGATAAAAAATGCAGAAGCGGCTAAGGCATACTCGGCAAGATATTGGTATTGCCCATTTTGAAATGTCTTGGAAATCCGGTTGAGCATTCTGTCAGGATTGCATTTGAAATATCGCAAATCTAACGCAATTTCCTGGTATTTTTCTTTACGGAAATGAGGAACAGCAGATAGGAACTCCACGCCGTGAAGTTGCTTCAAATCCTCATTAAAATCCTTATTCTTCGGAATAATTCTCGATACGCTTTCATATCCGTTCTCGTGAAGAATATCTGTTAAGCGTTCAGCAGCATCAATTCCTCCTGCATCGTTATCTGTGCAAAGTACAATTTCACTGAGATTGCAATGGTTTTTCAACGCTGTGAAAACCGCATTTTTGTACACACCGTTCATGGCAATGTAGCTATGCTTCTGCCAGTTTTCCGAATGCAATGTCAGGTAACTAAGCATATCTATAGGCGCCTCAAACACAAACAGTTTGCCTGACTCACCAAAGTGGGCAAAGCTGTATCTGGTGTCGGAACCCTCACAAGTAATTCGAAAAGCTTTCCCAAAGGAATTGGTAGAGCGCAGATGCGCCTGCCGGGGAGCACCGTTTTCATCCATGCCCACAAACACTGCGTTATGATGTTCTGCATCCTCGTACAGCATGTGCTGTTTTGCAAAATGTGTGATAATTTCCGGCGAAATAAAGCGCTGCTTTATGAGGTAAGCATACACACGATGCATATTTTCATTGGCTTTCGGCAAGTGGAATTTCTTTATCTTTTTCTCCTGCACAGCCGCTTTCGGCGGACTGTGGGCAATGGGAGCAACACTTCTTCCCAGCAACTCGTTCATGGCAGTCTGAAAATCCATGCCATAGAAATATCGCATGAATTGGATGGCACCGCCGCCGACCTGATTCTTGTGATCGAACCAAGCTGCGCCGTGAATCATAATGCTGTCGTGTTTCCCACTGCCGTCATAATAAATCAGCTTGTATTCTCGCCCAACTTTCTCTAATTTCTCGCCCCTCATGCGGAGAAATTCTGTCAAGTCCACGCTGTTCGCAAGCTGCTTTTCCTCCTCTGTGTATGGAATATACGGCATATTTGCATCCTTTCCTTAAAGTCCCACAATACTCCATAAATACAGCGGTGCAGTCAAAGAAAAGATCAGGCAACCAAACAAAATCGCCGGAGCCGTCCATTCAAATTGTCCATGTTTGCGATAATCCATGTACGAAGTTGCAATTTTCACAAACAGCAAAATCGCCAGAATGACATCAACCACCGGGAACACCACATTGTTGACAATGGTCTTGATCTGTCCCTTGGCAGCATTCCAAGTGCTTTCCACTGCTCCGGCAACCTCACCATCTGCAAACGCCGTCAAGCTGCAAAGAAAAGCCAGCACAATAACAGAAACCGCCGCAATTATCACCTTTTTCGTTCTTTTACTCAATTTCATATATTCTCATCCTCCATGATTTTTCCAACCAAAACTGTCCGGGAAGAACTGTTTGCGCCAGTGCAAGTGGACAGCATCACAAGACGATCCGTACCGGCAATTTCAATGTCATCGTAAATTACCGCACGATTTACCGCCTCACTCATGACAGTCCGCCAGCTGGAATCCGTATTGTAAATTTCGCCTGTGTTTTCCGTTACATCCACTGCGAAAAAACACACGCAATATACATCATTTTCCGTGGTCAGCCAACCATAGCGGTGACTGTCAAAATATGTTCTGTCGGTGAAATTTATCACGTCCGCAAACATGGAACGGTTGCTCATATTGTGACCGTATAAAATATTGGAAACGCCCGAAAAATCAGCGTTACAGCGGTAATCCAAAAAGATGGAACCAGCATACAAATAACCGCCGTCTGCCCCATGATGCAAATAAAAGTCGTTATCCTCCGACTGCATGATGGGGTAATTGATGTGCGTATCCGGCACATAAATCCAGCCGATGGCGTTAGCATAATTTGCATTCATTTGCTGAACTTGCGCTGTCAGCATTTGCGTGGTTGCTGTAGCAACAACAGGTATGTTCCCGGTTTCAGCCACAGCTTCGTCCAACGTCTCGCATACCTCAGAATCCGGCGCATAATCCTTGACCTGATTCCACTCCATTTTCTGCGCAGCATCGTTTCCAAATAGCAGATACATTCCACCCCAGAAGAGAGCAGCTGCGGTCACAGCCAGCCCCATGCGGATTGCTTTTTTCTTATTCGTTTTCATGTTCCACCTCAACAAAATCCGGGCAGAAAGCGGCGTTTTTATCAGCCTTTTCACTTCTGCGCTTCTTTTTTCTGCTGATGGCAAGTGCTGCGAAAATGATGACGCTTCCGGCAAGCATCAGATATGCCAGCGAATTCCGACCGCTGTCGCCGGTATTGGGCGTCGATTTTGTCACCGGAACCGCATCATCGTACATGACAACTTCCGTCACTGTGCCATCCGCATTCACCGTGAATTTCACATCATTTGCAATAGCGTAGCCGTCCGGTGCAATGACTTCATGCAATGCGTAGGTTTCACCAGCTTTGAGAACCGCCTCCAAATAATGCGGTTCTTTGGTTGAAGTCCATTCCTCAATGACGTCTCCATTCTTGTCGATAACCTGAAGCTTTGCGCCTGGAAGTTCCTCACCAGTGGTGATGTCCTGCTTGGAAATCCGCACTTTTGTGGTGTCGTCAACCATAACAATCAGGGGATTACCATCTTCCGAAACAGCGACTGCGTCTACGTTTTCTACAGTAACATTGCCGTAAACGTCGACTGTAAAACTGATATCAGTTGCAATCACATAACCGTCCGGTGCAGCGATTTCTTTCAGCGTATAATCTCCGGCAGGAAGCTCCGTAACAACATGGTTTGTGCCGTCGGAAGTCCATTTTTCAACCGTTTCTTCATCGCTGTTGATAAGCTCCATTTCTGCGCCGGAAAGTTCTTCTCCATACACATCCTGTTTGGAGATTTCAATGGTAATCGGCTTGTTTTCAGCTGTGATTCCCACAATTTCACCGTCCTCAGAAATTGTCATGAGATAGCCTTCCTCACTGAGAATGTAGCCTGTGGGAGCCTCAATTTCTTTGACAATATACTCGCCGTAGGGAACTTCATCAAATGCAAAATATCCGGTTTCGTCGGAGATTGCCGTCATAATTGCATTGCTTTCCACAAATTCTGTACAGTCTGTTTGGAACAATCCAAACAGTGCATTTTCCAGCGGTTCATCGGATTCATTCACTTTGATTCCTTCGATTTTTCCACGCTTCAGCTCATTTTCAAACTGACCGCAATCAATATTGACTGTTGTGACTTCCTGTCCCATATATTCAAAGTCCACAAGATACTTTTCGCCGTTCAAAACGTAATGCTCGTCTGTGGCAATTTCCTGCACATAATACTTGCCAAACGGGATTTTCTCTGCAATGACAGCCGTCATATTTTCATTCAGTGAGACCTCTGCAATCAGACCGTCCGCAGGAATGACAGAGCCGTCAGCAGCAGCAATTTCTTCCGCTGCAAACAGCCCGAAGCGGACATTCACTGCGCTGTTTTCTGCCGAAATGCCGAAGGTTTCATCACTTTCCATAACCTTAGAAAGTGAGATCTCAACACCCTGATAATCATTGACAAATGACGTATTTACGGTATCCAGAACAGCGACTTCCTGCCCAGCATACACAAGCTCTACAAACTGCGATTCGCAGTTCAATACATAGCCATAGGGAGCAGTAATTTCACGAATTTCATACTTTCCAAGATAGAGCAAATCCGTTTCCGCGTAACCGTTTTCATCCGTTGTCAGCTCAGCCACAACATCCCCTGCATTGGCACGAATTGTGCCGTCAAGAGTAACAATATCCTCAGAGGCGATCACCTGAAATACTGCACCGGAAAGATTTCCGTTCGCAAACACGGGAGTGTAGATGGTCGGATTTACTATCATCTCGCCGTTTTCATCTGTGTAAGCGGAGGACGCCGCTGCAACAGACACGAAGCTGTCGCCGGTTTTCTGAACGCTGATTCTGCCTTTCTGAGCGATGTTTTCCTTGTTGACTTTCACGATTGTCAAAGCGTTTTCTTCCTCTGCATTTTCAGCGGAGATTGTGAAGGACACAGGAGTGCTGTCCAGCACATACCCGTAGGGAGCCTGAACCTCCACAAGCGTGTATTCTCCGTAAGAAAGAACTTCCGGTGTGATCAGATAGCCTTCGGAATTAGTATAGAATACGTCTATTGTGGTTGGCGTTGGATATCTGTAGGACATGGAAATCTTTTCGCCGTTAGAATCGTAAATCTCAAATCCTGCGCCCTCGTAGGGAATGGTATTTCCAGTTTCGGAATCCACTTTCACGATTTTTACATAGCTTTCAAATTCTCTGTTGTTCATAAGGAAGGCATAGGTTTTGCCGTTTTCACTGACGTACACATCGAAATCCGCAATCAACTCCGTACCTTCCCAACTGGCTGTCTGATGCACCGTGTACACGCCGTATGGCATATCTTTTGTCTGTGCAAATCCATTTTCATCACAAGTCAGATAGTCGCGCTCTGTTTCAGCAGCATTGTCATAACTGCCGGAACTCTTGAGGTAAACCTCAAATTCAGCGCCGACTTCCGGTGTTTCGATCTGCGTGCTGCCATCATCAGAATGCTTCAAAATGGAGATGTTTCCCTTTACCACATCCTCGGTCACGGCAACGGGAATCAGATTGCTTTCCACCGTATAATTCTTGGCTTCTGCGCCAACGGAATGCACCGTCTCATCCAGCAGATATCCTTCGGACGGCGAGATTTCCTGAAGCGTATAATTGCCGCAAACATATTCCTTTGTCTTGAAATATCCTTCCGAATCAGTGGTATAGGTGTCCACAAGATCGCCATCCAGATACAATCCGTAAACTGCTCCTGCAAGTGTGGCGTCACCCTGTGCGGAACCGGTTTCTGCATCCTTTTTGACAACCTCGGCAGTAAATTTTTTCAGCACATTTTGGAACGTTTTCGTTGTGGTAGCGTCAGCCGTCAGCGTAGCCGTCTGATCAGCAGGAACAACGTATTTTATCGGCACATTCTTCTCAGAAATGGTGTAGACAATCTTTTCGTTATTACTGTCATAGACGGGAATGTCAGAAAGTATGGCAATGCCGTCAGAGCCTGTTTTTATGGTATAAGTTTTGCCGCCGCCTGCGATCGTAAATTCACGGTCGCCGTTTTCGCCGTCCTCCGATTGCTTGTTAATTTTGAGATTGCCCTTCACCAGGTCATTGATAAAAGTCAGGTTAACTGTTAAATCCACATTGCCGTTTGCCAGCGTCACGTTCTGTGCCTTTGGCGTTTCATAACGACTGGCAACATTGATTTCGGAAACGGTGTAGGTGATCGCCTTGCCTGTACTGGAATTGTACACTTTCAGTCCAGAAAATTCCGCAACGCCGCTGGAATTGGTCTTTTCCGTATACGAACTTCCGTCCGAACCGGTCACCTTGAATTCGATATCTTTCACAACATTATCCTCAGAGGTCTTGTTGATTTTGATAGAGCCAGTTTCATAGTCCTCGTACACGGTCACGGTCTGATTGGCTTTCAGTTCGTAAACTTTTGTTGACAGCGCATAGCCCTTCGGAGCAGAAATTTCCTTGACGTAATAACTCCCCATAGGCAGCTTTATCAAACCTGTGCCGTCAGTGCCAATTGTGATTTCTCCGACCTTGGTTTTGCACGCAGAATCGGCGTAAACGCCATACTTCGCCGTGCTGCCGTCCACTGTGGATTTGCCGACAATCTGAGACGTTCCGTCCAGACACTTTTTGATACGGAAAGTCGCATCATTCTGCGTGATACGAAAAGCCGAAGTATTCAGCGCGGTTGCACTTTTTCCGTCCGTATTGTTGTTGATGACAACGCCCTGGGAACCATTGGATTCGATGCGCCAGTGGGTACCGCCATTGCCATTTCCACTGCCAACTGTTGATGAAGTGATCAGACTTTCCGGAACGCCGATGCTTTTCAGATAGGATACCACATCGTTTCGGGAATTGAATTCGCCCATGTAAATCCAAGCATGGTTGATGTTTTTTGTCTCCGCCACAACCACCGAACCAGCCGTGATGGTGGAGCCGTCGGCGCATTCCCAGTAGGGGTGCTCCTCCGTTTTGACGTTCTGTTTTTCAATGTCAATGTTGGAAGTCTTTCCGCCGTAGGTAATCGTACAGCTGTCACTGACCGTCAGCCAATGTGCTGTGTCCACAGGAACGGGATTGTTCCACGAAAATCCCGATGTACTGTACCCCAGCTGGGTCAGCGTGTAGTACACAAGTCCGGAACAGTCGATACCAAGACTGTTAATCGTGCTGACGGACAGCGGCGCATATGCGCCCTGGGTGTAGATACCAGAATAACCTTTGTTCCCGAAGGTGTAAGGCGTTCCCAGCAGGGTTGCCGCTTTTGCGATAACCGTATCGGCGGACGGAAATGCAACATTTTCAGTGGAACTGCTTGCCGCACTCGCACCAAACGAACTGTTGAAATTTGTTCCCAGCATAGAAAAAGCGCAGAGTCCTGCCATCAGACCTGCGCCCAGTTTTTTCAATATTTTGTTTTTGAACATATACAAACTTCCTTTCAAAAAAGCACGAAAATACGTGCTGTAATGCGTTTTTTTGTTGCTGAACCTTACCGAAAAAGTCGGCGAACGAATTTTTGTACAGAACCAATCAAGGATCATATTTCATCACACTCCGCATCGCATTGTTCCCACAGCGGACAATCCTGGCAGTGTTCATAATCCATGCAGATTTTCTGCTGTTCGTCCTCCGATAATTCTCTGCGCAGAACGGCAAGGACGACGCCGTCCGCATTTTTCTCCAGTTCCACACGCACCGGCAGGCCATTTTCGTCAAACAGCCCGCTGAAATTTGTCACACCGTTTCCGGCTAAAATCTGCGAAAAAATCACTTTTTTCATACATCAATTCCTCCATCATCGTCAAAAAAGAGAGAGTTGCCTTGTCATTTTTGCTCTCTCGCTGGTATCGTAATTGGAAATCAACAGTTCATTGTACATGCAGCCGCCCTCATATCGCTGCACCAGATTGTTCAGTCTGCTGATTTCCTCTATGGCAATGCCCGGTCTGTTCCAGAGTTCCCTGATTTCCGGGCAGTCGTTGTAGGAAACTAAAAATTTTCCTGAAATCTGTAGTAATGTATCCCTCAGCCGAATATGATCTGCCTTTGTAAATCCCACATCCTTGTAATAATTCTCCGTCGCAAAATACGGCGGATCGCAATAGAAAAAGCTCACCGGGCGGTCATACTGCCGGATGAGCTTTTCAAAATCACGATTTTCAATGACAACCTTTTGCAGCCGCCTTGCCGCCATATCAATTTGCGGAAAATCACTCCACATGGAATGTGGTTGACAAGCAAAACTGTCCAGACTGGCGGCGTAGCTGTACCGAATCAGCTGGTAAAACTTCGCTGCACGGTCAATATCACAAAATTTCGGAAATAATCCTCGCTTGTGTAAGCTTACAATCCAGTTAAAATCCTCACGGGAATTCAGCACGTATTGCAGCTTGTATTTCAGCTTGTTCGGCTTGTCCCTGACACAACGATATAAGTTAATCAGATTGCTGTTGAAATCGTTGAATATTTCAAAATCATTGTCGGACGGCTTGTGAAACAACACCCAGCCTGCACCGCCGAAAACCTCGATATACCGTTCATAATATGGCGGAAATCTTGCAAGTACGGCATCCCTAAGTGCCTTTTTGCCGCCTACCCATGACATAAAGCTATTCATGTAACGCCTTTCTGCCGTTTGCCAATGACAGAAAGAAAGTCGCTTTGCAAATCACAGAATAGCTTCCGTCACTGGCAAAACGACCTTACCTTACTTTATTTTCGTTTCCATTTCCTCATCTGCACTTTTGGCGGCATTGCACAGTGCCATCACTGCAGCACCCAATGTTCCGCCCAAAAGCAGTCCTGTGATAAATCCAAGCATAATTTCACCCCCCTGAACAGTTAAATTTCATTGCAGAATTCTTTTTTCAGTCTGCCAATGATGTATTGCTGCCCCTTGCCAGTAACAAACGTCTGCTGATAAGTTCTGCACATAGAATCCGTTTCAAAAACGGACTCCTTCACCGCAAAATACCCTCGGTCGATGTACTTCTGATACGGCAAATTTCCTGACATCAATATCTCGTTTTCCCGCAGCCAACGGAACAGCCGATTCCTGCCGATGGGGATATCTTCTTCCACCGCAAGCTTTGCCATGGCGTTCATGTCAATCAGATTTTCTGTGTTTGACACCTGATTGGCAAACTCCACTAATGTCTGGTCGTGGCAGATTCGTTCGTTTAGCTTGTTAATCGCCATCATCTGCAAACGGAACAGATTTTGATACGGCTCGTCCAAAAAAGGGAGATAGTTTTCGATGAACATATCCACGTTGGCAACGTAGCCGCCGGTTCTCCTGATTGTTGGAAGTATCTTAGTTGTGACCCATTTACAAAAATACTTCGCCTGTGGTTTGTCACTTCTAAGAATTACATCATAAAGTCCGCTTTCACTAACTACCGTCATTTCTCGGCGCTGTCCACCTGATGTCAGTTTGACTGACATCAGCTCATCGCTGTCCAGACGACTGGCAACCATTCTGGAATTGCTGATTTCAAGTGCTTTGCATACATCTGCAAGTACAAACCACGGTTCGCCTTTTATTATCACTGTCCTGACCCTGCCAAACTCTTCATTCGCAAAAATTTTAATGATATTTTCCACTGCTTACCTCCTCGTCAAATTTCAATAAATTTCTTGCAATTGCTTCAACAACCGCAACCGTAATCGAATTTCCGGCTTGTTTGTAAAGCTGAGCGTCGGACATTCCCGTTGCCGCAACCTTTTCAAATTGATCCTTGCGAAACCCCTGTAATTTCCAGCATTCCACAGGCATAAGCCGACGAATCCGTCCTCTGTGAACAATTCCATGCCTGTCTGTCACCGTAAGTGTAAACATCGGCTCGTTGGGCTCTTTGATTCTTCTGCCGTTCTGACGGGTATGCTCCTTAAACGGATTGAGAATGGCTCTCGGCGCATCATCCACAAAAACAGCGGAATGTTCACCTTTGTGATGACTTATTCCGCTGTTCTGCCTTGCAGTAATACATCTTGCTGCGTCCGTCATTTGAGGACTTGGATTACAGTCTATAAAATAAAGTCCTGTTTTACCTCCCATGCCGCCTGAACCGCTGCATTGTGTAACCGCTGTGCCGTTTGTGGAATACACCCTCGAACCCTGACTGCCGCCGATCAGCTGTTCAGGTTTTCCTTTGCCGCAATTTTCCGCATCATTTCCTCCGAAAGCCAGTATTTCGGCGGGACATCTGTCTCCAAGATATCCGACAAGGAACAGCCTTCGTCTTGACTGTGGTATTCCGAAACCGGAGCTGTTAAGCACACGCCAGCACATACGATACCCCAGTTCTGAAATCTTTTCAAGGATAATTCTGTAGCATTCCCCCTGCGATATTCCCAACAGATTGGGTACATTTTCAGCAATAAAATAGCGAGGTCGCTTGGCTTCAAGGATTTGGATATAGTTGAAAAAGAGGTTTCCTCTGTCGTCCGCAAAAGCGAGTCTGCGCCCTGCGACACTAAATGATTGGCAGCATGGTCCGCCAACGAGCAGATCAAAATCCGGCATACCTCCGTAATCGATTTTTGTGATGTCCTCATAAAACTTTTCTCCTCCTGTGTCGTACAAGGCTCGATAAGCCTTTTGCGCATATCGGTCGATTTCGCACCAGCCTACACATTCAAATCCGCCCATTTTTTCAAATGCCGATCGGAATGCGCCGATGCCTGCGAAGCTTTCAAAATATCGAATCATTTTCACCTTTTCCTTTCATTTGGGCAAAAAGACAGTTCAGTTTTTTCAAATCAAACCGCCTACATAGACATATGCATTTCAAGTTCTTCTGAGGGATTCTCAGTTTCTTGCATTTCCTCCGACAAATTTTCTTCCGGCTGAATCACATGGAATCTGTCCTCGCCGGGGATTAGCGAAAGGGAACACCCGTTGTCCCACTTCATGAATAATTGACCGGCGTCATCTACTGTAATTACCGTCCCCTTTGTGCCTGACGGAATCGGTCGGGGATCATTTTCCATGCTGTCAAGGAAAATCCTCGTGCCTTCCGGATACCTCTGTCGGAGTTGTTCCACTTTATCTCTGCTATAAAACATAGCTGCTCCTTTCACATCGTCATGCCCATGCTGGGTTCTTCCGTGTGTTTCTCAGCCTGAGACAATCCCATTTCTTCTTCTGTCTGCAGCGACCAGTCGTTGCTGTCATTCCAAAAACTTACATAAATCTCGCCAAAATCAGCGGTTTTAACGCCGTGTTGTTCAAGACCTTCGCCCCAACCATCGCTTGCCTGACCAGTGAGATAGCTGCGTAAATCTTCCAGTTCACTTACTGTCAGTTCGCCGGAAATTTCACATTCAAATACGCCTACGAGTTCGCCGTTAACATCTCTGACGGATGGAATCGCCGAGAAAACTTTTTCTCGAATGGCAGGATCATCGTAATAGTAAGCCATCAATCCACGGTGTTCTTCATCCGGTTCTTCGCAATTCCGAATAAAATCGTTGATCTCATCCACACAGCCTTCGGCATATGCAGACGGAATTTCCTCAAAATCTTCCTCTGTAACTTCCTCGTCCCATTCGTAATCAGGTTCTTCCGATTCTCTGACAATTTTTAGCGGACAGTAAAATGTCAATTCCTGTGTCGGTTTCGCTTCTACCGTGATATCCGGCTGAAAGGGAACTTCGATGGACTGACTTTCTGCCATCTGAATGTCCTCACGTTCTCGGAGCATTGCTGTTACCGCATCACGCAGAACGGATTTTACATCCAGATCGGATTCTGCCAGCAGTTCGTCAAATGCGAGGCTTATTTCACCACAATGGGCAAGCTCCGCAACTTTGTCGGCAATTTTTTTCAAATCGTTATGCAGCCTTGTTTCAGCTGCGGTCATTTCATTGCTCTCCAGCAGTGCTCTTGCGTTGGGGATAAACTGTGATTTTCTGGCGTAATTGCTGCCTTCGGACTCCACCAGTACTCCATCGCCGCTGTCATAGTCCACAAACAACAGACAATGTGCCGTATCACCCTCCGTGTACATAAGGTCACGATGTGCAACGATGTACGGATCATCATGCATTAGATGATTTTTCAATTCCTCAAAGCTTCTGCCATAGAGCGTGACGACCCTTTCCACGCAGATTTCATAAGGCTTGTAATCCGATGCTTTGTGATTCAGTGTGCTGTTAAAATGTAACTTCTTCATATTCTTCCTCCGCAATGTATTTTGAAGCAGTCTTTTTCATCTCTACCGGAAACAAAAAAAGACCGCTTTGTGCAGTATCACGTGTTTCGTGATACCAGACAAAACGGTCTTCAAAAATTTGTATACTATTTTCTATTTGAAAAATAAAGATTGATATTTTATCTTCTTCCAATCTGCCCTGATTTTTTTCTTTGCATCGATCGGCTGCCATGTTTACGGCAGTTGTGCCGAGTCCATTTCTGCTGGTACTCGGTTCGAATCCCTCTACACCGAAAAAACTGCCCAAAAATATCTACGGTTTTTCACCTGCTTTTTTCGTCGTTTAGGCATGAAAAAAGCCCGATATTTCGGGCTTTTTCGACCATATATCTTTTTTATGGTCACAATATGGTGGGCCATCGGGGACTCGAACCCAGGACCGACCGGTTATGAGCCGGTAGCTCTAACCAACTGAGCTAATGGCCCGGAAGTGGGATTAACGAAGAATATTATACCATAAAGAGGGCAGATTTGTCAAGAGGGTTAGAAAAAAGGTTAGAAGAAAAGGGTGAATTCAGCGAATGAGGAAGTGATAAAAAAGGATAAGGATATATATAAAGTAAAAGAAGCGGCAACGAAAAAGGGAGCCTTTCGAAATGAAAGACTCCCTCAAAGAAAAGCCGGCATTGACCAATTTTCCCAGATCGAGATGACCAAGTATCGTAGGCGCAAAAGAGCTTAACTGCCGTGTTCGGAATGGGAACGGGTGGGACCTCTTTGCCATAAACACCGGCGAACTAAAAAACAGAGATAAATGAAGAACAAATGAAGTGCGTAACAAAGGACGCATGAACAAAAGGAAAAGCGAACGACCGATTAGTATCTGCAAGCTAAACACGTCACCGTGCTTACACATCAGACCTATCAACCTCGTAGTCTACAAGGGGTCTTAAAGGAGATCTTATCTTAAGGGCGGCTTCACGCTTAGATGCTTTCAGCGTTTATCCGTTCCGCACATAGCTGCCCAGCTGTGCCACTGGCGTGACAACTGGTGCACCAGAGGTGCGTCCATCCCGGTCCTCTCGTACTAGGGACAGCTCCTTGCAAATATCCTACGCCCACGACAGATAGGGACCGAACTGTCTCACGACGTTCTGAACCCAGCTCGCGTACCGCTTTAATTGGCGAACAGCCAAACCCTTGGGACCGAATTCAGCCCCAGGATGCGATGAGCCGACATCGAGGTGCCAAACCTCCCCGTCGATGTGGACTCTTGGGGGAGATCAGCCTGTTATCCCCAGGGTAGCTTTTATCCGTTGAGCGACGGCATTTCCATTCACATACCGCCGGATCACTAACTCCAACTTTCGTTACTGCTCGAACCGTCATTCTCGCAGTTAGGCTCGCTTTTGCGTTTACACTCTGACGCATGGTTTCCATCCATGCAGAGCGAACCTTTGAGCGCCTCCGTTACTCTTTAGGAGGCGACCGCCCCAGTCAAACTGCCCACCTAACAATGTCCCCCGACTTGCTTCAAAGCCGCAGGTTAGAATTCCAGCACTCCAAGAGTGGTATCCCAAGGTCGACTCCACACAAGCTGACGCCTGTGCTTCCCAGTCTCCCACCTATCCTGTACGTGAAATACCGAAATCCAATATTAGGCTACAGTAAAGCTCCATGGGGTCTTTCCGTCTAGTCGCGGGTAACCGGCATCTTCACCGGTACTACAATTTCGCCGGGCGGGTTGTTGAGACAGTGCCCAGATCGTTACACCTTTCGTGCGGGTCAGAACTTACCTGACAAGGAATTTCGCTACCTTAGGACCGTTATAGTTACGGCCGCCGTTTACCGGGGCTTCAATTCAATGCTCTCACATCTCCTCTTAACCTTCCGGCACCGGGCAGGTGTCAGCCCCTATACGTCATCTTTCGATTTAGCAGAGACCTGTGTTTTTGCTAAACAGTCGCCTGGACCTATTCTCTGCGGCTCAATCACTTGAGCACCCCTTATCCCTAAGTTACGGGGTCAACTTGCCGAGTTCCTTAACAACCCTTCTCCCGTTGGCCTTAGAATCTTCTTCCTATCTACCTGTGTCGGTTTGCGGTACGGGCACCTAAGATATTCATACAGCTTTTCTTGTCTCTTTCCATGATGACTTCTCTACTCATTTTCGATCCCTTACGACCGGGTCAACCATCGCCCGGCTACATCACTTCTAAAGCGTCCCTGTACTTAAATCTTTCGGTGGCTACGGAATTTCAACCGTATGTGCATCGGCTACGCGTCTCCGCCTCGCCTTAGCCCCCGGCTTACCCTGAGCGGACGAACCTTCCTCAGGAAACCTTAGATTTTCGGCCATTATGATTCTCACATAATTCTCGCTACTCATTCCGGCATTCTCACT
>OGXO01000015.1_pt1 | contig 63768 bp, 92 predicted proteins | sample 1576321 | NCBI WGS metagenome assembly OGXO01 (sample SAMEA3541568, study PRJEB24748) | human gut metagenome | biome: human gut; feature: human-associated habitat; material: faeces | place: China | collected 2012 | reverse complement strand
ACAAGCTTCAACTGATTCAAGATACGTCCTCAAGACAGGAGATACTATGACGGGAGCTTTAATAATAGATGTGCCAAATATTCCTGCTTCGCCTTCTATTAGTTCTCCGACTAAAATAGGTTTTAAAGAAAATCATGCACAAGAAGTTGCTTTTGCATACACTGATTATGATAGCTATCGTGCCCCGGCTGGCATTAAGTTAGTATCTACAGAAAATGAACCCTGGTTTGAAGCTCCGTGGATTCTTGGTAGAAAACTCAATATGTCGAGAGTAGCCACAGAGTATTCAGCAGGCACTGGAGCCGTAATAAATTATTTTGGAACTGACACTATAATGGATAATCAAAGTAGCTCAGTAACTGGAACTATGAAGATACGATTGCCGGTTAGTTGGACTAATACTATGGGCGTATATAAGATTATGTTATATGAATATAATGGTAGAGGAAGCTCGGAAATTACAGTTAGTTTCTATAATTATTCAAGCTCTCAGTCATATTATAACTATAGTTATCAATTAAATGGAGCCTTTGAAGGAGCTGTTAGAATTGCCCATGATGGCAGTAAATGCTGTATATTACTTGGAGATACATCTTATACTTGGAATTATCCTAAAGTGTATGTACATCAAATATTTGGCGGACAAGACATAAGCACTGATTATTTTGATGCCAACTTTAATATATCTATAATTACTTCTGAATCTGGTCTATCGAAGATAACAAGTATTCCTAAAACTTCCATGAATAAGGGTGATTCAGATTATATACGTGCTTTAAATAAAAACGGGTATTATGGAATGGCTGTTATGGGTCAACCTGATAGCATTTATATACGAACGCCCCAATTAGGTATAATTCCTTATAAAGCTAATACAAATACGGATAATTCTGTATTAGGAACATCAGGTTGGCAATTTGCTGAAATTTATGGAGTTAATGTATATGCTCAAAGAATTTCATCTATAACTCACAACCTATATTTAGGTTCTTCTGGAAATTCAGGTTGGGTATATTGTCAAGACATATGTTCTGCCAATGGTGCTGCCGAAGCCTATTGGAGTATTAGAACAAATGGTTCTGCTGTATTTACGAATTTAAGTTCCAAGAATGAAATAGTTGGTAATATAAGTGGTTATGCTACATACTTACCTACAAAATATAATGGGGGTACTCAGGCTAATCCGCAAACTTATTTTAGCCAGTATGTAGGTCTTAAAGTAGCTATGACTGGTATCGGCTGGGGTGGTCCATGGGGAGATACCTTATGGATAAACGGCTACGCAGGTGGCGATGTTCTTCCGATGTGTGCTTTGCATTTTATCAGAAACGGAACTCCTCGATTCGGAATAAGTGCTCAAAATTCTAATGGGGCTTCTTATGGTACGAATTATGAAGTATGGACGGCTTATAACAGTAATAAAGATGGCGTCAATTGGTCTGCACAAACCTTCTTTTCAAGCATTGGTTTGAAAAGTAGAAATATTTGCATAGAGACTAATAATTCTGGTGTAGATGGAGGTTGTTCTTCAGAAATAAACAACTTTAACTCTCACCTGTATCTACAACATAAAACAAACACTAATCTATATATGTGTAAAGGTGGAGGAGTTGCGGTTATTGGAGATATAAATGCCGCATATAGATTAAATGTAGCCGGTGATATTCTTGTAGCAGGATGGCTACGCACAAGTGGAGCTGTCGGATGGTATTCTCAGACTTATGGAGGTGGTATCTACATGGGGGATTCTGATATGGTTTAGGTATACAATAATAAAGTGTTATATAACTCTGGTTACAGATCTTGGGGTATTGGTGGTCACCATTGTGGTATAAAGCTATACAACTCTGATCACATAGGCATTAATTTAGCTAATGCTAAATATACCTGGGGAATATACTCTAATTAGGATGGAAACATGTATATAGGAAGAAGAGATGGAGATGTAAACAATACTACAGGAAGCTATATTGTAACAATTACTAGTTCTACTCTATCAGTAACTGGTAGTGTAGTTGCATCTGGTGAAGTAACTGCATACTCAGATGCCAGATTAAAAAGTAACATACACGCATTAGATTATAGAGGAAGACTTATACCTAGACACTATGTAAAGGATGGTAAGCAATCAATAGGTTTTATAGCACAAGAAGTACAAACATTGTATCCAGAGTTAGTATTAGGCTACGACAAGAGTCGCCCATATTTATCTCTGAATTACAATGGATGTACTGCTGTATTGTCCGCATAGTTGAATCATGTTGAAGATGAAGTAACTACGTTGAAAAACAAAGTAAGAGAGCTAGAGATCAAGGTTTCTGTTTTAACAGAGCAACTTCATTCTCAAGCTATCCGATTCTATTTTTAAGTACTTCTACTTCATCCTCTACTTTATTTACTTGAGCTGAGAGAACTGCGGTAATTGCACCGTAGTTTAAGCTCAAGTAATTCTCTATAGTACTTGTGTTTACTTTAACAAGTTCAGGATATAAAGTCTATACCTCTTGTGCTATAAAACCAATGCAAGGCTTATTATCTTTTATAAACTATTTAGGAGCCAATCTTCCTTTGTAGCCTAAAGGCTTAATATTGGATTTAAGTCTAATATCAGAGTATGCTGTAACTTCTCCGTTAGCTATTATACTACCTTCGATCCATAAACTTTTACCTCCATAAGAACGTATATAGGTTGCATCATTCATCGTCCAGCCTCCACCATAGGAAGTCCAATAAACACCAGAAGCCCCTGTAAACCGAACCCAGCTACTTACATAGACTTCTTTTCCGTAAATACCTCCCCACCAATGACCGCTATTTCCTAAAGCGTGTGCTTCGTTCGTATAGGGAACTACATCGCCACTTATATGGAGGCTATTGGCAAAATATAAAGTTCTCGCAGGATTTGTGGTGAAGTGTACATAAGAACTATTTTGCGAACCGATTTTTAACTCACAGCCATTGGCAGACGAATAAAGAAAACCACCATTAGCGTAGAAATTAGCAGCTTGAACAGTGCATCCAACTGTACCTCCCTGAACACAGAATCTAAAATCTCCAGGTCCATCAGACCTTAAAGAATTAGCGTATACTCCAGGTTGGTGAAAACCGATACCAGGTTTAATAGTATTAGCTGTACCGTTACCGTTTACCATTATTCCTAATGTATGATAGTCATTTCCTGAAGCTTGTTTTAAATAACCGTGACCATATCGAAATTGTCCTACTAGCCAATCTCCATGCGCAGCACCATTACAATAAATAGATACCACTCCATCAGCTTCCCAATGGAAACCTGTATCAGTATCACCAATAGCTAAAGATATGGTTGGCGTAGCAGTGATAGAATATCTACCTCTATCTACATATAATCTACCATTACAGTATGTATATCCAGCAACCGTTAGATCTGCTCCAGCGTTAATGCTTCTTCCTCCTATATTAGCTGATGTGGTTATATCTCCAGATGCAGTTATTGTAGTTGCTCCTGATAAAGCGCCTGATACATTTTGAGAACCGTTGAAAGACTGTCCCCAGATAGTTCTTGTATTTCTTAAATTATCAGGTGCCCAATATACTTGGTTAAAAGTCTTTTCCATCGGAGAATTATCTTGCGAAGTCTTTACTGGAGCACTATAATTATACGAACCACTATTCCACGTATATCCGTTTGGTTGAGCCGTAATAGCATTACCATTTGTAGTTCTATAGTAGTATATACCTCCTCCACGTAAATATATAATTTCTTCGGAAGCCATCGTATTTTGTTGTCTTCCTCCGAAAGCAGTTTCTCCACCGTAAGAACCGAAGTACCAATTTAATTTTGCAATAGCAGCAAGCGTTCCCCAACCAGAACCCGTCACTTCATAATCTAATAGTAAAGAAAAACCTTGTTGATGTGAACTCCACGTAGGTTTATTGCTTCTAAGTCCATTAAATATAGTAATTCTTAAAGGTGTTCCTCCAGAAGCAGGCGCATTAATAAAACACGGATACCACTTATTTGGGTCTAAACTGGTAAGGTCTAATATTCGCTGTTTATTGCTTAAATGCGATAAAGCGGCATACCAAGTAGACCTTCTAAGAAATGTATCATCAGAAGAATAAAAATAATCTCCCTGATTATCCGGATTTACTTCGGTAGATATGTAACTTGTATGTAAATAACCATTTCTATCAACAGAAAACCCTCTACTTGGTCTATCGTCGCCAGACGTTTCTGTTCCAGCGATACAAATCTGAAAATTTTTTGCTGGATTTTTACCGACTATCCACTGACCGTCAATTTTACCGTTCCATGCGCTTTGTGTTCCAAATTGAATATTAGACCAATTATTTGATCCATTACAGACACGAATGCCTTCATTATATCCTCCAGCAATATTTGAAGGAATGACTAAAAACGTACTACGTACTTCAGTTTTTACGTAGAAGTCATTAATGTCGTCTCTAAAGAGAACATTCCAATTAGATCTGGTGTTATTATAAATTCCTAATTGATAATTCTCTCCGGAACCTCTTGCTGTAATAGACCAACGCCTACTGTTATTAGCTCCCATCCATAAATCACAAGGATCGTCTAAAGCAGTAATTATGTGTAGTTCGGCTCTTCGTGTTGTAACAGCATCGCTAAGTGCTCCAACTGACATAATAGAACTGGCTCTAAAAGAAGGTGCTGTTAATCTTCCCGTCATAGTATCTCCTGTCTTGAGGACGTATCTAGTGTCTGCTTCGAGGAATAAACCCTAATTAATAAGAAATATGTATAAAGAACTAGCTCATTTAAGCGACAGAGACTTGCAGGAATAGATATATGTTACGCTATTGCAAGTACTTGTGAAATTAAATCAAATGGATAATCCAGCATAGGAATTCGTTTCTAATTTAACTGCTGACTTATTAGGAACCAGAATAATTGAACAGCAAGATAATGCTAAGTTCAAAGAAAAATAAGTAATATGGAATTAAAACTAGATAGAAAGTTTCCAAAGGAAACATATTGTGTAGGAAGACTATACATAAATGGTGAGTTTTTTTGTAATACATTGGAAAATGCTATTACAGATATAAATAAAAATGGAGTCTTTGATGGAGACGAAAAGAAAATATATGGACATAGTTCTATACCTTTTGGTAAGTATACTATCGTATATAATTATTCGCCGAAATTTAAAAGAAATTTACCAAGACTGTTAGATGTTCCACATTTTGATGGAATTTTAATTCATCCTGGAACCACAGCTTCATCTGATCCAAATGAAAAGAGTGACACAGCTGGGTGTATACTTGTAGGTAATAACACATCTCCTGGTAAATTAACTAACTCTAGAGCTACTTCCGATAAGTTAAATGCGTTAATAGAAGAAGCGCAAAATAACAAAGAGGAAATAACTATAGAAATAGTATGAATTATTTAACAGAAATAAAACAAAATAATCCTTATATTTGGAATTCATGGAGAGCTTTCAAGTATACTAAGAAAGGAAGAGATATAGGAGTAGAAGATTCTTGGAATAATTTTCTTACATTTTATTGGGATGTACAAGACAGCTACTTTCCGAAAGCACGACTAGTACGCAAAGATAAAACTAAACCTTTTGGTCCACATAATTTTATATGGTTAAGTGACGAAGATTTGCAAAAATTAAAAGACAATGCAACTAAACTTACTTATAACAATAAAACACAAACGTTAAGAGAATGGGCTAATGAATTAGAATTATCCTATAATGGGCTCCGTTCTAGATATTATAAACACAAAGGAAATTGGACAGCAGAGCAGTTACTATTTGGTAAAGTAAAGCTACCGACTAAGCTAATCACAGATGCTGCTAGTATTCCAAGAGACAAATTGCGAGCCAAAGCAAGTAAGATGATAAGTTCATACAGGCTTAAAGATAGTAAAAAGGGATTCAATACAGACATAGATATAGATTGGTTTGTGACCAATATATTGAATTCCAAATGTATATACTGCGGAGATACTAAAAGATTAGGATGCGATCGTATAGATAATAGTAAAGGGCACACTAAAGATAATGTAGTTCCTTGCTGCTATGAATGCAACATAGCAAGAAGCAATAACTTTACTCACGAAGAAACTATGATCATAGGACAAGCCATCCGCAAAATAAAAGAACAACGAATTAATTAAAATTAATCAATACCCCTCTCCAACTCCAAATTGGGGGGGGGGGGTAAAATACCATAATAATTATGAATGAAAAGAATGCAAATGGTGTACCATTGTCACTACAAGTAAGCAGATTAGGTGCTATTACAACAGATACATTTAAATTAGACAATTACAAACCATTCTTAATTAAGAATATTACAGATAGCAATGTATCTGTATCTATTAGATTAGCTAATATGTCTGCTCCTATTACTACTATATTGTATCCAGGATGGAATCCAGAATTAGTTATAGAAGTAACAGGTGCAACAGAAAACCAGTTGCAGTATGGGAACTAATATAGGTATAGGCAATTATGTTGGTAAAAACAAGCCACAAGGTAGTTCTTTTCATCCATCATTAGTCGACTACTGGAACTTTGCAGGAAAGAAGAATAGTGATACAGATAGAGCTGTAATAAAAGGGATTAAGGGCAATATCCTTAATGCTTATAATTTTGGTTGGTCTTTGAGTAGTGGATATGGTATATATAATACTAACTTTAATACTCAATGGAATGATATTAATTCTTCTTGTGGGAAAATAATAAATAGCAATCTTATTAAAACTTATAAAGTTGGTAGTGGTTTATATGTTGCTGCATATTACGATTCAAGAAATTTTTTAGGTAATATTAAAGGTAAAATAACAGGAATGCCAGAAGGATATTCTTTATATATAGGCGTCAGTACAACTTTATATCTTGTAACAAGTAATAATGGATATTTTATAATTAATAAGAATGATATTCCTGTTTTAATTTTAGATGATGGTACTTTAAGGTATAACGGAGGTTTTAAAATAATGAAAACAGGAAACCTTGGTGGAGGTCAAGAAGTTCCTTGTGATGTCACTATTGAATTAATTCCAGAATATGAAGGAGCAATAGTTACAGATGGTATAGATGATTATCTGAAACTTGATAAGGTAGGATATAAGATAGGAACTGTTATAATAAAGGCCATTCCTTTAACTGTTAATGAGAACAGTTATGTATTTGATGTAGAAAGAAAAAGAACTTATTTTAGTTATCTATTAAATACAGATAATACTATACGATCAGTTTCTTCCTTCAATTCAAAAAGAGTCTATGGAAATTATGATGTATTAAGATACAATGATAATAATATAGCTAATATTTATACTCCTATGTTTATTGGATGTAGATTTAACATAAACGAATACATATCTATGGCTCTATATGAAATTGCTGTATACCAAGATATATTGACAGAAGAATAGGTACTTGCTGAAATAGATAAAATGAATAAATTATGAAATTTGTAATTGTTACAGCTAATTGGCTGATTGAAAAAGGATTTATAATACAACCTGAATGGAGAAAGAGTTTGGATGGTACAAAGGTAATTCTGCATTACAATAAAGTTGAACCAGTAATTACAGAATAGGATGTAGTTCCTACATACGAATCTGATTCATAGGAATTGTACAGTATATTTAACTCTCCAGAATGGAAAGAAGAAGACAATACTAGTAACTTGTAATAAATATATACGTTTACTTTGTATTTAAAAGTACACTGTAAATGAAAGTATATGTAGTAATTACTGTAGATATTATAGAAGGCATTGAAAGCCATAATGTAGACAGTATATGGTTTACTGAGGAAGACGCCTATGAAAGAGTAGACCAATTAGAGTTAGATGAAACTACTGATTGGGATTACTTAGAAGTAGAGGCTATGGAAGTACACGGTAAAGAACATTTAAAAGTAATTAGCAAAGTAATAGATAATGAAAGAAAAGAAGAATAAGCCAGTTGAATCAACTGAGGAAGTAAAAGATAATGCAATTGAAGTAACTCGTTTTGAAGTAGAACAATTGCTTAATACATTTGTTGGTAATATTAAGATTAATGGTTTGAGTGCAGAAGATAAGATTGCAATCATTAAGTTCAAACTTGAACTCTCTAAAGTAATTAAAGAGATTGAAGAGTTTAGAAAGACTACTATTGAAAGTCTTGAGAAACCAGAGAAGTATGATGAATTGAAAGAGTCCGCTGAGAAAGAAGGAGCTGACGAGGAAACTAAAAAGCTATTTAGAGAAGTAGAAACAGAGTATAATAAGAAATTCTCTGAAGTTGCTATTCCTTACTACAACGCTTCTGTTTCAATTCCATTTGAAGGTATTACTGAAGATGCTTTCTTTAATATCCTTACTAACAATAACACAGAATTACTCGTATTTGGTTATGAACACCTGTACGATAAAATGGTAAAGAAATAATATGGCATTAGGATAGACTAACATTAGTACTACTCTTGTAGGTAATACATTAGGCATAAGCACACATTCTGTGTCTTAGCTATGTACTAGCGACAAGATCAATATACTGAGTGGTCGTAAACCTGTTAAGTAGCCTTATAATAATGTAGATAATGTTCAGAATTGGTGGAAAGCTGCTAACGGTAACTGGGGAATAAAACTCCCTGCAACTGGTAGTTCAACAGCTTTACCACCTGTTGGACAACCTATGGCAAAATGGACACATGATAAACCCACAGGAGGACCCAGTGAACCTTTTAGGCTTGGTGACTTCCGTGGGTATAATCATAATGCACCAGCCATATTTAGCATGCATCCAGATCCAGGTCTGTATCCTAACTCACAGTTTAGATGCTCTATATTATTAAAGCAGAATGCAGAAGTACCACTTAATGAAATAGCTGATATCAGTAGAGGTTATATCGGATGTGTAATACGACACCAAGCAAATGGTGAGCTTAGATTTAGGACACTGAATAAGTCTGTAATGGAGATGCAACAACAAGAATATGTTGTTACTTTAGATGTGCCTAATTGGCCTGATGGTAAGGTAGACGTATATATGGTTTGTGCCTTTGCAGAAGCTTCTGAACAGTCTTACAGTAGTATTAACACAACTATATTCTCTCTTAATCAGAATGAATTAGAGACAGCACACATGGTTAAAACTATAGCTAAGCCTGTACCGAATAGCTTCACATTTGATTACAATGTAGTTAATGACTTTGCTAACGAGTACCATTTAGAGTGTATCTTTACTTCAGTTAAGGGTAGTTGGGAGAAGGCTAGATTCTCTGTATATCTACAATCAGATCCTCCAGGAGCATTCTTAGGTGGTATGGGTGAATCATTATCACCAGCACCAATTGGTGAAATGTTAGATGCTGGACAGACTTATAAGTTTAACTCACAGACATTTACTCGAGTTCAAACAAGTCAGAACAACTATGTGAACTATACAGCCAGATACTTAGGAGATGACTATAAATCTGGATCTATTTTATTTAGAGCAAAATAATAAGAGCATGATAGTTATAAAAGGTAACTTAATAATCAATGGAGACAAGCTCAGAACAGAGCCTCTTCTGAGACAAGCTCAGAACAGATAACATGTAATATAGTTGCTTACGCTAATTTAGAAGACTATGATATTAGCGACGCAACTATATTAGAAGGAGATATAAACGCTTATTGCGTAACAGGTACAGTAATAGTAACTGGAGAAGTAGTTGATATATCGAAGGAGGTGCGGTCATGACTTCCGGTGGTGTTATAACAGCTCCAGTTAGTATTTCTGATGTTAGAAGTACTCTAGGACTATCTTCAACAGCTCTTATGGATATAGTAAGTAAAGCAAAAGTTGGAGGTAGAAATGGTAGAGCTTTTACTACAGTAGAAGGTGGAGGTACAATTAATGAAGGTTATCTAATAGATGGTGCTGAACCTTTCTGGAATAAATGGTCTAATGAATCACCTGGTGAATGGGTAGCCCCTGCATCTGTAGATGGTCCGTTAAGACTGAGAATTAAAAGAGATGCTGGAGGTGGCAGATATGCTGCTATGCTTGGTACATTTAGAGGATATAATCATAACTCAAGTGCTCCTATAGTAGGAGGAGGTACTTATGAGTATGTTGCAGTTGGTGGAACAACACAGTTCTCTACTACATTAAAGCCTAGAACAGGCTCATACAACTGGACTAAAGTTGCAGGTGCTACATTGTTTCAAGCAAGAGTATATGATGGTAGTGCACTAATTGCTCAAAGTACTCCTACAGCAATTGCCGATATGGCTACAATTGTTTTATCATTTACGATATCATTACAAAGTGTTTATACAAAAGTATATACAACAAAGTTATATATTGGCACCGGCACTACTAATGATTTCAATTCTATCGGATACATTCCGATAACTGATACAATTACTATTGTAGTTAAACCTAAACCAGTGCTTTCAGCAAGTGTGTATGTAAATGGTAATTGGAGAGCATTTAGTGTAGCAGATGGTACAGCTGTATCTAGTTTAAATCAAGTAAGATATGTTGGTACTTATCAAGATAGATGGGGCATTGAAACAGATGGTAAAATACTTAAAAGAATGGTGTATACTTGGGGAGATAGTGGTAGCTTAACTGTAACTTCATTTAACTCCTCAGAAGGACCATCTTATCTTAGAAGTTATCCACCATCTGATAATAAAGAAACATTTACATCCATAACTACAAGAGTACCTGGTGATTATAAAAACTCCTTCAGTGTTGCATTCTACTATGAATAATTAACACACAATAATATGATTGTAATTAAAGGAAATTTAATAATTAAGCAAGTTCGGAATAGTAACGATTCCGAAAGCAAGTTCGGAATAGAGGAATAAGGATATCATTGCATTTGCAGATCTCGATGGAATCGATATCTCAGATGCTATGGTTATTACAGGAGATGTTGAATGTGACTACACTTATCTAAATGATAAAGTAATGGTTACTGGGTTTGTCTCAGAGGAGGGAGAGTACTATGCTTCCTAATTCTGGTATAACCACAACATTAGTAGGCAACGCTCTAGGTATTAGTACTCACTCTGTATCTTAGTTGTGCACTAGTGATAAAATAAATATTTTCAGCAAATACAAACCTGTTAAATGGCCTTACAACAATGTAGACGGAGTCACAGATAGATGGAGAGCAGTTAATGGAAATTGTGGTATACTTATACCTGACGCCACTGCACTTCCTGCTTCTGGACCAATGACTCAATGGAAACATGACAAACCGACTGGTGGAGCTAGCGCACCTTTTAGATTAGGAGATTTTCGAAGTTACAATCACAATGCGCCTGCGTTTTTCAAAATGTATCCTGATCCAGTAATGTATAAAGGAAAGCCCTTTAAGTGTTCTATTATGTAGAATCAATCGGCTGAGATAAATATAAAAGATATTAAAGTACTATCACAAAGCTATATAGGCATAGTAGTTAGGCATACTTCAAGTAAGGAACTAAGATTTATAACTCTTACTACTGATGTAGCAAATATGTCAGGGAATGAATATTTACTTAGTGTAGATATACCAAAAAACTGGCCTAACGGAGATGTAGAAGTATATATGGTGGGATCTATCATCCCTATATCCACAGTATAGACATCTATAGGTACTACTCTTAGATCTTTGAATCAAGAAGTTGGAAATGAAGGTTATAAAGTATTTGTGCTTAAAGACGAGGAACCGGATAGATTTAAGGTAGACTGGGATTATGAGCCAGATGGATTACCAGGAAGATACAATGTTACATTTACTGTTACTTCTATTAAAGGTACATTCTGGATGTCAGATCTTACTATGGTACTTACAGCCCCATCAGGCAATGTAGTAGGTACAGGTACAGTAATCAGTGGTGCTTCAGCTGATGTACATATTGTGGCTGGAGAGTCATATACATTTCCGGCACACACAATACATATTATAAACACAAGTATTAACACATATGTTAATGTGGATCCTACATACAGAGGACAGGTAATTGGAGGATTTAGTATGTTATTTAGAGCTAAATAAAATAATTTTAATCGATTAAAAACAATGAATAATTTAAGTATTACTAAAGAACTGAAACAAGTAAACTTTAAATATGTAAGCAACAACTTAACATTTGAAGGTACTTGTGATGTTACAAGTGAAAAGAAAGTAGAAAACATTAATGCTTCTGTAAGTGTTAAGGTTGGCGAAATGGATACCAATATCGGTAATGTTTCCAATAACGGTAGTGTATCTGTAAATATTTGGAATACAGAATATAAAAATATGGTAGACGTAGTAGCAGCTGCATTGAAATCAATGACTACTGATCTTGCTAACTACTACAATGTTCAATCTAATAGTGAAATAGTATAATGGTAAACTTTAGAGTAAGTGATGTAGCTCCCAATCATGCTGAAACTACATATTGGGTAGATCTATCTGACAACAGATATAAAGGTGTAATCAAGTATTATGATGCAAATAGTAAGACTTGGAAGCCTATTAATGACATTACCAATAGTTCTCAGGACAAAGCTATTAAAGAATTAGCGTCAGCTATTACAGCTATTCAAGGGAGTGTAAGTACTTTAGAAAGAGGCAAAGTAGATAAAGTTAATGGTAAACAGCTTAGTACTAATGACTATACTACTGATGAAAAGAACAAGTTAGCAGGTATTGCAGCTCAAGCAAATAAGACTACAATAGCTAATAATTTAACTACTACTGGAGCTGGTAGTGCACTTGATGCACAGCAAGGTAAGGTATTGAAAGATGCTTTAGATGCTCTTACAGCAAGAGTAGCAGCATTGGAAACTCCTGCCGCATAATAGGCTATTAGGATATATTGATATAGGAAATAGGGTGACAACATAAGTCACCCTTTCTCGTTTTTAATATAAATGTCAAGACAAAAATTTTAGCTAAAACATAATGTTATTTACATCACTTATTGATAAATTACCAGAAATAATATCATCTATAGCAGCATTTGCAGCCTTGTGGTTTACATATAATTAGTATACTAAGAATAAGTTAACTGATTATAAAATCGAAAATTGGAAGAAAGAAGAACAACAAAAGAATATTAAAAAGGCTGGCGATATCGCTATTATATATGGTGAACTGTGGGAGTTGTTACACTTCCTGAAAGCAGATCGTGTATACATAATTCAACCACATCCATTATATAAATCACTATTTATATCAGTTACTTTAGAAGTCAAAAGAAGCGATGTCTCAAGTGTGAGACCATCATTCACAGATGTAACAATTGCATCTGTTGCTAGGTTTGCATCGCAATTAGCTGGCAAAGATTATATCTGGATAGATGACGTAGAATCTGAGTAGATTGATAAGAAGATGAAGGCGATGATGCTTCGGAACGGATGCAAGACATTAGCAATTCGTAAATTATCAGATGAAAAAGATAACTGGATCGGTAACTTAGTTGTAAGTTACACCAGAGGTTTCAATGAAGTAGATGTAACAAAAGAATTAGTAGATAAAATGTCTAAATCTTGTGCACAAATGATTTAGTACATGTTACCAGAATACGAAACAACAGAATAATAACAGAGATGTTGATCTCAAAGGATAGCGTAATTTTCAAAGCAATTTGTTTATTACGCTATTTTTTATTCTATAAACTCAACCCTTATGAATATAATTACAAAATTATTGGCAATAGCAGTGTTATCACTTGGAGGTATTTGTCTTTACTAGAGTAATAAGATAAAGAAACAGGATGATAAGATATCACAAATCTATAATAATTATAAGTACTACGAATCGTAGTTTAACGGCACTGAAAAAGAAAATAGAGTTCTATAGTTAACTATCAATGAACTAAATACTAGTAAGGACAGCTTAATACAAGAAGTTGTTAAAGTTAAAAAAGAACTGAAGGTCAAAGACCGGAATTTCAAAGAGGCACACGTAATCAATACAGAAATGAAAGATACTACATCCGTTAAAATAATAACTAAGGAAGTAGACTTTAAACAAGAGTTAAAGTTAAATTCATTGACTACTATCACAGTAAGCCGAAAGGACTCAATCCTTACCACAATACTTGATCTGAAGAATTAGTAGATCTTAATTGTTGAAGAAAAAAAAGAATATCGTAACAAGTATAAAAACGGTTGGTAGAGATTCTGGCACTTTGACTGGAAGAAAGACAAAGTATAGAAATACCAAATTAAAAATTCCAATGATTTAATACAAGTAACAGATACTAGGATTATCAAAATTGCAGAGTGATAATAGTAAACCTATTATAAACTAAAAAATTAATCAATAATAATATGCATAGAATATTCCGTATAAAAGCTTACGAAGCTGAACATGGTCCTCACTTCAACGAGGAAAAGGCTCGTAAAGCTGTAAGTAAGATGGAAAATGAAGATGGCTCTAGAGGTCAACATTGGTCTTTAGAAGAAACTACTTCATTAGCTAATCAGTACGGCATACGTTTGGACGAAAAATTCAATAAGTATGATTGGTATGTTGCATTGAATATGGTATACTCAGATTATTACAGAGTCATAGTTAATATGACTAACTCTAATAATACTAAACATTTTGTTGAGATAGCTAAAGCATGGTTATGCGATAAAGATATTGAAGAAGGCAAGATGTGGTTCTACTATGTTTATGTAATGTGCGACAAGATTAGAACAGCTGAAGAAGAGCTTTACGAAAGAGAATATGAAAAACGCTACGAAGATGATGACGAAGACGAGCGCGAGTATCATGGTATGATGCGTCGTGGTGGTAGACGTTCAAATATGATGGGTAGACGTTCAGAGTACGGATACGACCGTGAATACGATAAGGAAGACGGTAGAGAACGTGAGTATGAACCATATTCAGAACGCGGACACGGACGTTCAATACGTTATGTTCGTTTTTAATTAAATTAAAAAATCAATTTTTTAAATAAATCAATTATGTTAGAAGATAAAATTATCGTGCAGGATCGTGGTTTTGATGCTGGTCTTGCAGCTTTAATGCAAAATGGTAACAAAGGTATGGATCCAGCTGCTTTGATGGCTATGATGAACAACAACGGTGGTTTCGGAGGCAACAACGGAGCATGGTGGATTTGGATTGTCCTGCTGTTCTTCTGCTGGGGCGGTTTCGGTGGAAACGGTTTCGGAAGAGGTGCTAACGATGCAGGTCGTCTGGCTTCTGAACTGAATACTGATGCTAATACCAATTTACTTATGTAGGCAATCAATGGAAACAAAGAAGCTATCAGCTCTCTGTCTACTACTTTGAATTGTGACATTAATGCAATCAACTCTGCATTGAACACAATCAATTCAAGTGTAAATCAGATCTCTTGTGATGTTAAGCTTTCAGGATGTGAAGTAATCAATGCTATTACTTCTGGTAATGCAGCTCTTGCATCTAAATTGGCTGAATGTTGCTGCAACACTCAACGTTCAATCGACAGTGTTAACTTGAACCTGACTAAGATGGGTTACGAAGATCAGTTGGCTATGTGTAATCAAACTAATACTTTGGTAAACACTATGAACCAGAATACACTGAGCTTACGTGATTCTAACTTAGCTAATACTCAGGCAATACTTCAGAAGATCGACTCGTTCGAAAATATCTATCGTCAAGATAAGATGGATAGACTGAACTCTGAAAATCTTGCTTTGAAGGGACAGATCTCTCAGGCTAACCAGAATCAGTACATTACTGCTACAGTACAGGCTAATACAGCTCCTATCGTAAACAGACTGAATTCACTTCAGGGTGATGTTGACGGTATCAAATGTAAGTTGCCTAACACAGTAAGCGTACCTTATCCACAATTACAGTGCTACAATCCTGAAATCGCACGTGCAGCTGCATTTGGCGCATTCGCAGGTGATACTTTTGCAAATTACGGTCTGAACTCTCAGTGTGGTTGCTAATAGAAAGGAGGTAATTATGTATCCTTTTTATAATACAAACACAAATCCGTTATTTCCTTTTCCGGTAATTCCTTTTGGATTCCAAAGAGGAAGAAGAGTACCTACTCTGGATAACAGAGGTATATATGAAGTATGCACAACAGGTCTGTTAGAGACAGCTGATGAAACAGCTGACTATGGTATAAATCCATGTATCTGGAGACAGTTACCTAATCAATGTGTAATAGTGTGGAAAGTTAAACATCCTACTACAGCTGCTGGAGCTCAATTACCTGTAACGGTAGTTATTCCAACATCTGGTTCTTCTACAGTAAATTCAAGTTCTTCAAGTTCTAACTCAGGGAATGTAAAGGTTCCTGTAGTAGATAATAAAGGAACTCAGACTGTAGGTAGTGATGTAACAAACAATGAACCTACTGAACATTGGGTGTATATTGATAAATGTAGCGGTATATTCCGCTTGATGGGTGTACAAGCAGCGGCAGCTCCTGTGCCTAATGCTTAAACAATCAGGGCTCCCTTAAACAAGGAGCCCTAAAACCTTATACTTGTTATGAATTTTAGTGAATTAAAAATTGGTGATAATGTTTATATAGTAGAAGTTCTGGGAACTTTTAAGAAAAATACTAACTACAGTATTGGTACTGTTAACCAAGTGTCAATGCCGTATGATGAAGCTACTCCTTAGAATTAGTTTCAAATGCCAAACCAACCAAAAAGAAAATTAGTAGACGTGGTTATCTCTTCTGAAGGAGAATCCAAAAAATTCACAATCCCTGTAGATAGATCCTCTATTACTGATAGCAGTCTTGGGCTTACTATTTCAACCGATAGACAAGAAATAGTCAACATCATCAAAGAACAATACAATTCTTACAAAGCTAAAAAGGAAGCTATTTCCAAGTGCGACGAAGAAATGAAACGATGTTAGGAGTTACTTGACAAATTAGAAGTGAAAGCTGAGGAGAAAGAAGATCCTCGCATATAGTCTTTACAGAATGAAGTAAGTGAACTCAAGAACATAATCAAACAAGCGAGTTAGATGGTTCCGCCACCTATGAAACAAATGCTTCCGCAGAACATGCAAAAAGCTATGAATGAGGTTAGTCAATAAGACTAACCTTTTTTATTGCCTATTTTCCTGCTCTGTAACAAAAGCTATTACAGTTTATGTGCAATTGTACTACCTCATACGTAAATCACATAAGAAAGGCTTAGAATGCGTTTTATGTAGATAACGTTATATTAAGAGAAATGAAATTAAATACATTAAACACTATAGTGGATGACATACTCTTAGAGTTGCGTAACAGTTCGATTGGGGAATCTGAACACATAAGTAGGATTCAAATAGAAAGCTGGGTGCACAACTACAGAGCATATCTAATTAGATAGGAAATAGAGAAGGGTTATGACATAAATGATATGTATGTAACTACTATTCCTATGGTTCACTTAGATAAGACTGAAAGCTCCCCAGGGCATTTTACTTATGTAAGTGACTTAGAACTACCCAAACTAATATAGTTTCATAATAAACCTGGTGTAACATATGTCAAGGATATGTTTGGAAACATTATACAGAGAGGTGATGAAACTAAAAGCAAATTTCAAAAGTATCGTAAGTATACATGTAAAGATTATATCTGGTGGATTAAAGATAATAGAATACTTGTAGACGGGGATAGTGATCAATTAGAGTATATTACTTTAGGTATAATACCTGAAAATCCAGCAGATGTAGCTGAGTGTTTTGATCCAGATGCACCGTATCCAGCTCCTGCTCACATGATACCTACAATCAAAGATTTAATCTTTAGTAAAGAACTTAGGATAATGCCTCAGATGCCATCTGACGATACTAACAATTCACAAGATAACACGTAGAACATATATAAAAGATAATAAATAATGCATGTTGATAAACTTAAATATAACAGAAAATCGTATACTATAACTGACTATTACTTAAGTTATACTGACTATATAGAGAAGGATACAGTATATGATATACCTTATTCTGTATTTAGAGATATAGTTACAGATTATTTTAAGTACATTAAGTACGAAGTAATAGAGAATAGTAAAGAATTTAAGTTGCCATGCAGGTTAGGTACGTTGTGTATTGTTAAAAGACAGCCTAAGAATTTTAATAGTAAAAGCTTAAGAATAGATTATCACGAAAGTAAAGTACAAGGTAAGGCAGTATACTTTCTCAATGAACATTCTAACTACTATAAGTTTAGATTACATTGGAGTAAGAAAGAATCATTACTTATCAATAAGACAAAGTATTAGTTTATACTTACTAGAGCCAACAAAAGAAGACTTGCTTAGATAATCAAAAACAAAGAGCACGATTATATTGAAATAATTTAACTAGCCGCTAAAAGATTAAACTATGATAGAAAACAATTTAATAAGTTCTAAAGCGGTTGTAGCTAAGATCCTTGCTGATAACGATATGTCTGAGAATGACTTAAAGATTACTTCGATTCGAGAGTGGATTGGAGAAGCAATGGAGAAGATAGGAGCTGTACAATAGCTTGAACATAAAGTAGTAACTATACCTGTTGTTTGCCATCAGGCTAAGCTGCCATGTGATTTATACAGATTAAATCAGGTGGCTTTCTCGCTTAGTAACGGTGAGACTTGGTTACCTATGCGCAAAGCAACTAATTCATTTGGAGTAAACAATCATGCTACATGTAATAAGCCTGAAATGCTTATACAGGACGATGCACTGATTATCTTAGTAAAGAACTTATACAATCTTACAGATGATAGAAAAGCATTAGATATAATCAATTCTGATCCTAATGTAAGACAGACACTTAGTGCTTTACTTAATCAATATACAGTAGGTACAGTAAATGGTAAGTATGTAGGATACGATAGTACTATGTTAAATAGCCAATTACAATATACTACAAAGCCAGGTTATATTATGACCAATATTCCTAATGGGTTTGTTAAGATATCTTATCACGCTATAATTACAGATGAAGAAGCTATGCCTATGATACCAGATAATCCTTCTTACATGGAAGCTATATACTGGTATGTAACTATGAAGTTAGAGTTTCCCAAATACAAAAATGGTAGAACTCCAAGACATGTATATTATGATATTAAGAACTCTTGGAACTTCTATAGGAAACAAGCATACGCTGAAGCTATGATGCCTGGCGTAGATGAACTGCAAACACTTCAAAATGGATGGCTTAAACTATATCCTGAGATCAACGAACACGATACTTTCTTCAGTAGCCTTGGAGATAGACAAATATTATATAATTAGGATTAAATATGACTAACACATTCCAAACCAATAGTTTCACAGGCGGCATGAATCTTGATGTCGATGTGAATTTAATAAAGGATAATCAGTATCGTTATGCTGAGAATGTTAGGATTATAACAAATGATAATGGTACTACAGGAGCTCTACAAGGTATTGAAGGAGTAAAGAAATACAACGGCAAGATAGCAGATAATGAAATCATTATTGGTGTAACCACTATTGATAAGGTAGCTATAGTATTTACTAAAGTAATAGTTAATGGCAATTACTCTTATAATAAAGTATATAGAGTAGAAGGATTTGATACTGCTACACCACAACATACTATTATACTACAAGGAGATTTAAAGCTGTGTGAATATGCAGATGAAACAAATATCAGTGTAGTAGCTAATTATGAAACAGATACTAATATTAAGGTATACTTTACAGATGGCAAGAGTGCTACTAAAGTATTGAATATAGTAGATGACAAGTATGTTGGCACAAGTGCAACTAATCCTTTAGTAGATTCTAAAGGTTGGATAAAAAATCCCAATGCTGTTGATATCACTCCTGGAGCTACGCTTCCTCCTCTTAAAATCATTAGATAGGATGGCGGTAATTTAGCATCTGGAGTAATACAATACTGTTATCAGTTATTTAACATACATGGCTCAGAAAGCACTTTATCTTCTCTTAGTGAGCTTAACCACCTTACTACAAGTGTTACTACACAGACAGCGCAATAGTATGAAGGACAAGGCCCTAATGTAAGTTCTGGCAAGTCTTGTGTACTACGTGCTCCATTAATAAATAAAGACTATTAGAAGTGTAGAATAATAAGCTTATCTTACTCTGCTAATAACACATTACCAAGAATATTCATAGTAGATGAAATAGATATAGTTCCATCTCAAACAGAGATTAATTATATCGATAATGGTAATACTATTATTGGAGAACTTACTGTAGAAGAATTCAATGCATTAACTGGATACCAGTTTATTGCAAAGACTCTTACTCGTATGAATAATAGATTATTTGCAGCTAATATTCAGGAAGACAGTTGGAATCCAAAGTATGATGCAAGAGCTTACAGATGTAACAAAGCTGGTACATTAGTATTACACTCTGCTAACAGTGCAGAGAACATAAGTAAAGTATTACCTACAGATGCAACTGCTTTGAGAGAGTTCTATAACTCTATACCAGAGAACCACGACTGTATTAATCCATTTAATACTACCAAAAGCGTTGACTTTACTGATGCCAATAGATATGAATACAGTAATGTATATGCAAGTGGAAAGAGACTTAGAGGAGGTAGTGGAGTAAATATTGACTATACTTTTGTTACTACAGATTTTAAGTTAGATGAATTAGTGGGAAGAGGACAAGGTGTAGTGTCTACAGATTCAGTAGGTATAAAACAATCTCCTGAGAGTATGTCTTCTGTTACTCTGTATAATGCAGATACAAGAAGTACTGAAATAGTTCAGGCATTACCAGCTGCTGGTGTAAGACTTCCTAATTACGCTGACCCATATCTTGCTGCTAACTATAAGAGTTACCAGAGAGACGAGATATACAGATTTGGTATAGTATTCTATAATGAAAAGAATATACCGAGTCCCGTACATTGGATTGGTGATATTAGATTCCCACATGGTTCTGACATTCCTGCATTTGCAGACGGTAGTGCAAGTATTATGGGTAGACCTATTGGTATCAAATTTATGATACGTAATATTCCAGCAGGATGTACTTCATTTGAAATAGTACGCTGTGATAGAACTGAAGCAGATAGAACTATTCTTATGCAAGCAGCAATGTCTGTAGTAGGTAATATGACTGCAACAGATGATACTGGTGAATTAGGTGGTAATACAGACGTTAGACCATACTTATTCCTTACTTATCACAATGGTGATATAGTAGCTGTAGGGTATAATGGAACAGATAGAGTGCGTAATGCTACTCTGCCTAACTCTCAAGTATAGACAGATTATGTTAATCTGATATCTCCTGAAATATCTTTCATGGGAGATAAGATTGAACAATCGTTTAAAGGGTAGCCTACATATGTAGAATCTATCTATGCTTTGTGTTCACAATTTGATACTAAGGATGGTAACCCTCGTATTATGATGAATGCTCTTAAAGTAAGAGATACAGATCCAAATGCTGGTGAATTAGTCAAAGTAAACAAGATAGGTGAAGTATTAGCTGGTCAAGATAGCGCAGTAGGTGTATTGGTAGATGATACTTCTAAAGCTGGACAAGAATCTACAAGTAGTAGATATGCTTTAAGTTCTGGTATTAGTAAGTATTATAGAGTAATGGATACTACTAATGGATCTTTATTTGGTAGGAAATAGGCTTATATTAACGATGTTAAATTCCCTCCATTAGCTCCTTATAATAGTATCAGCGATAAGTCTCCATACTATGTAAACATTGGTAACATTGCTTACTTAAATATGGGTTTGACTAACTTTCAGTTTGCGTTACCAAGAGAAAATACTTGTGATAAGTCTGGACCATTCGGACCATGTCTCATTGCTTATATACCAGGTGTAACTTCATCTATTCCAAGATTTAGTTCTATTGCACAAGGTAGCAGTACATATGCTTCTGCATTTACACGTAATGCAATTCCTATAGTAAACATTAAGAAGGATGGAAGCCAGTATGGTGGTAATACCTTTACTTCAAGACAGAATTCTATCTATATATCAACTAATTCATATAGTAATGATATATCAGGAGAAACACATACTTTGTATACCTTTGGTGGAGATACTTATCTGTGTTTACTTGATCAACCACTTACTATGGTATTTCAAAAGAAAGATCCACAAGATTGGGATGATTACAAGATGTTTACAGCTGCATATATTCCATTTGAGTCAAGTATTAACTTGAACTTAGCATATGGCGATGCGGTACATAGAAGTTTCCGCAGTGGTGATAACTTCCTTGATATCTTTACTTAGTTGGAGCCAGGATAGCTTGGAGCATATCATGTACAAGATAGACCGTACTTTGCGTATAATCCAGTATACTCTTCTTAGCCAGGTAGTAGAAAGTATATCTCAGCTTCTATATATGCTGAGAACAATGTAGTTACAGCTAATAGAATAGCATGTTCTGAAGCTAAGACTAACAATGAAATACTTGATAACTGGACTAAGTTTAAGTTTGCTAACTACTTGGATGTAGATAACCAATGGGGTGAGATTACTAACCTGAAAGCATTTAAAGATAGACTATTCTTCTGGCAAGATACTGCATTAGGTATAGCTTCTGTAAATGAAAGATCTCTTATTCAAGATAATAATATCGGTCAACTTACTTTAGGTACTGGAGGCATACTTACAAGAGCTGACTATTTGACTAACACGAATGGTTCTTCTATTATTAATGATAGAAGTATTGTAAATTCAGACAATGTACTGTATTGGTATGACTTCGATAAAAATGAAATATGCGCGTATACTGGTCAAGTTTCGCAGTTATCTAAGGAGAAAGGTTGCCAAACTTATCTTAATGAGCTGTATACTAATAAGCGTAATGTAAGCTTAGCTTTATTTGATAAGAAGTATAATGAAGTATGGTTTAAGTTCTATGACAAATCATTAATCTTTAATGAACAATTAGGACAGTTTACATCTTTTTATACCTTCAACCCTCAATGGGCGTTATCTTTCTCAAGTAAAGTAGTAACGATAAAGGATAATGCATACTATATAATCAATTCACTTGATATAGATGGTATACAACCAGAGACTAAGATAGCTAAAGTAAGATTCATAGTAAATAAAGATACTCTATATACTAAAGTATTCGACAATGTATTCTTTAATGGAGACTTTACAGATCCGTCTACTACAGACAATTTGAAAGCTATGAATAATGTAATCACTAATATTACATTTAATACTAAAAGTCAAGAAGCTAATCCATTACTTCCAGATACATATGGCGGTACAGTTACTACTGATTTGAGGTATGCTTACGATTATAGAGAAGATACTTATAGATTTGCTATTGGTAGAGAGAATATCAATCTTAATACTACTGAGTAGATTGAGAATAAAGCAAATGCTGGTAGAGTGAGAGGTAAGTGGTTACAATGTGAATATATATTCGATTGTAATAACAATAAGACTTTCAAGTTACCATATATTAATACAACTTATAGATATTCATTAGTGTAATGAAAAAGAAAGGAAAGAAAATACCAGCTTGTGCTTTTGGTGCCAGTATAACTCCAGATAGTATATCAAGCATGATACAAGGTACTGCTGGTTTATTTGGTAATATGACTGGTAAATCTACAGCATAGACATCAGGACAAGCTGCATTACAATCAATTACAGATGTAGTAAGTAATGTAGGTAGTGGCGCACAAATAGGTTCTACATTCGGACCACAGGGAGCTGCCATTGGTGCAGCTGCTGGTGCCGCATTAGGACTTGTAGGTAAAAAAGGTGGTATTACATAGACAGGTGGTTTTACTGAAGATAATCAGTATTCACTTGGTACAGGTCTAATTGGTGCATTTGGCAACAAGAAGATGAAACGTAAGATTGCTGCTGATAAAGCTAAAGTATAGGCAAACAGAATTGCTGTAGCAAATACTGCTGATTTACAAAGTGATTGGTACGAAGATAATAACTATGATACTTATACTTTTGCTAATGGTGGTGAAACTGATAGTTTAGCTTATGTAGACGATGGAGAACTAATTCAAACTCCAGATGGACAAATAAACAAAGTGCCTGAGAATGGTAATCCTACCGATTCTAATTTAGTTAGTTTACCAGACGGTAGTAGGATATTGAGTGATAAACTTAAAGTTCCAGGTACAAATAAAACTTTTGCATAGATTGGTGATGAAATGATGGCGAAGAAAAAAAGCAAAGGAAAAGATAAATATGCAGAGAACTCTGCGAAACTTAATGCTCGCAACAATGCAATGATACATGATAGATTGTTTGAGCAGCAAGAAGAATTAAAATAGAAGAAAGGTATTGGACCAAAGACTAAAGCATTTGCTGATGGTGGTTTGCTACGTAAATATAATAGAAGTGTAAATAACACATTGGGAGCTGCTTTAAGTAATCCTATTACTTTAGACAAAGCCTTAACTGGTTTCTATGATTCTAAAGGGATGGGTAGAATGCCTAATCTGACAGATAATATTGCCGTAGATAATTCACCTAAGAGTAAATAGTTTAGTCTAAAGAATCTACAAGAACTTGGTAGAGGAGCTGTATCTAATATAGGAGAAGGTTTAGGTAAAGTTGATTTTGGAAATATAGCTACATCTATTGCTTCATTAGCTCCTGTTATTTCTAACCTTACCCAAGGTAGTGGAGAACAAGTAAGAGATGTATAGAATCCATATGCTGGTACGATAACTAGAACTATGCGTAATCGTAGATTCAATATACAGCCTGCTCTTAATGCTCTATCACAGAATAGAGCAATTGCTGATTACAACGCAAGTCAAATGAATACTAATACTGGTGCAAATATGGCTTATCGTTTACAGTCTGCAATAGGATTAGATAGAGGAATTGAAAACTTATATAGTCAAGCAAGCAATGTTCAGAGTTAGTATGATGCAGATTACGCTAACACTTTAAATAATTTGGGACAACAATATGTTGGAGCTACGAATATGGCTGCTGACATAAATGCTAGAAATAGAGCAGCTAGTAGAAATGTACGCAGAGCTGGTTTAGGTCAATTAAGTGAGTGGACTCAGAACCAAGCACTCATGCGTAATCAAAGACTTAAGGATGAAATGATCATGCCATTCATGCAACAATTCCTAAGTGCGGGATATACAGAAGATATGTTAAGTAACTTGCGTAAACAATTAAGAAATAGATAATATGGCAGTAAGTATGTACGATCAGCCTGCACAGGCTAAATTTATGAACACATATGTTCCTATTCCATTTCAAGAATTGTATACATTAGGAGCATAGGCAAAAGCTGATGTTGAAAAAGCTGCTTAGAATTTATCCGGAAATATCCAGAGATGGTCAGAATTTAAATCACCTTCTGCTAAAGATACGTAGAGATTTTATGATTTAACAGTTGGAGCCTTATCTGACGATATAGAAGCGTTAGCAAGTAATCCAGATTTATTGAAAACAGCAGAGGGGAGATATAGATTATAGTCTAAGATTAATAACTTAGACTATGCAACACTGGGTAATATTAAGTAGAGTGCTGAAAACTTATCTTAGAGGCAGAGACTTATAGCTGAAATGGAAGCAAAAGGTTTATATAATAGAAATTGGGACGATATTAACATAGGTGATTGGGATACTTCTTCTCAAGGAATTATGAATGACTTATCTCCAATTCAATATAAATCTTTACATGATATTGCAGCACCATACAGTTAGGCTCTCAAAGATTCTTATTTAGGTAAGAAAGATGCTTATACTTATTGGACAGGAGTAGACGAAAAAGCAATACGTAATAGTATCAATAACAACTATGCTGATTTTATAAATACACCTCAAGGTAGAATGCATCTGAGAGATATTTAGAATGAATTTCAATAGGCAGGAATAGATGCTACTCCCCAAGAGGTTAGAGAAGAAATGGTGAACAGAATGGTTCAATCTCAAAAAGACTACATGCGTAAGAATATCAATGTGGATACAGCAGCATTACAGATGTATTTAAAGAGATTAGGAAAGAAAGAAGAGACTCCTGGTATTAATTATTCTCCAAGAGAGCAATTATCAGCCACAGTAAGATCAGAAGTAAAAGATAAAATGGCTAATACTAAGTATTTTGGACCCGAGTACAAGAGTAAAATGAATGACATTGAAAAGAATGAAATATCACAATATTCAGACATACTTGGTAGAATGCAAAAACAGAAGACAGAATACGATAAAGCTGTAGCAGATGGTAATACCGAGAAAGCTAAACTACACGCAGATGCTTATGGTAAACTTGGTAATTACTTAGCTACTCACAAAGCGTATATGGATAATGTAAAATACACAGAACAGGCTAAAGGATTCTAGAAAGCATTGCAAAGTGAATACGGAACAGATGTCACTAAGCTTACTAATAAGAATGTTAATAGAGGTGATTTTAATAAAGCTGCTAACAGAGTACTTGAAGCATTCTCAGCGGATATTCCATATGAGGCTATCAAGAGAAACTTTGCGTTGCAAGATATACCACAAACATTGACTGTTGGTGGAAGTAAAAAAGAAGGTTTTCAATCTAGTTCTGATCAACTTATATTCCCTAGTGATTTAGCATCTGATTTGGCTAATTTAAAAATCAAACCAGGGTTGTCAAGAGATCCCGGATTCTATGGAACCATTAATCCTAAAGATGTATTTACAGGTTTGTGGAGAACTGGTGCATTTCAAAATATAACATTTGTACCTAAAAATAAAGTAACTACATACACAGATAAAAATGGTGATGTTATTGAAGCAGCTAGTGTTAAAGCTTATATACCTTTGGATGAGTTTGAAAAACTGTATAAGCAAACATCTATATTCAATCCAGCATTAATAACAAGAGGACAAATGTTAAAAAGAGATCTTAATGCAGAGATAGAAAAAGATGAAGACGGTAACGAATATGTAGTACTTGATGCATATAAACCAATGAATCTAGATGCGCAAACAAGACAAGAGTATGACAGAAAAGCTTCTAATGAATGGTATGGTAATAAAGTATCAGACTCTGATAGAGACTACCAAATATCAAATGCTTTTGAACAATATTTAAACAAATAATTTTTACATGGATACTAGACTTGATAGAATAGGTGGACAGTATGATGGTGATATAAGTAGTCAGATTAAAAATCTGGCTACTAGTCGTCCATTGGTATCTATACCACGTTACGAAGACGAATTTGATATTGTAGAAAGACAATCAGTTCCTGATGCAGATTTATATAATATTGTAGATTGGAGTAAAGATGCATTCACAGATTGGAATGTTACAAGAAACGATATCAATTTTGACACATCGTATGGTAAGTATACTAGAGCATTGCAAGATAAAGATATCTTTGATAAAAGTGAACAGTATCTATTGAATTTAGATAAGATAGAATAGATACAAACTCAAATAGATACAGAAGATGATCCAAGTAGAGTTAGCTTATTACAAGATATGATAAAGCAAACATAGGCTTAGAATATAAACAATGGTCTTACTGAAGCCTATAATAGATTGCTTAACAATGATTTATCTGTAATGAAAGATAATGTAGACTTTAACTTAGACAAAAGAGATAGAGCTACACAATTAGATCAAATAAATAGATATAAAGAATAGGTAGGCAACATGCAAGTAGAGGCTATGGAGGATGCTCAATATTACTCTAAAGCTTCTGATTATTGGAAATCTAAACACGATATCTCAGATTATTATACAGCAAAATAGCTGTCTAATAATTTGAGTTTTACCGATTTAGATACGTATTTGTATAAAGCTCCTAATTTACTTGGTTCATCAGCTTCTTCTATTAAGTCACAAATATTAGGAACTGTAGGAGCAATAGCTGCTTCTGGTGGAGCTAATCCTTTATCTATAGGTGCAGGAGTATTAACCTCTTTGGCTTCTAATATGTTCTCTAGAAAAGAGGAATCGTATGCAGAAGTATACCAAAATTACAAAGATAAAGTAAGATAGAAAGCTGAAAATGCAGGAGTATTGCGTAGCGCATTAGAAAATGCTAAAAAGCAATTGATGCAATAGAATGTGGATAATCCTGAATTTGTTATGCCAGATGATGATAAGATATTAAATGATATACTTGGAGATAAATTAAAATCTGGTAACGAGAAGTTTGATAGAATTAGAATTAATTCTCTAAATGGGCTTGAATCCCTGTATACAGATAATATGGCTTTATCTGGATGGGATGCAGCAGAACAGGTAGTTGAAGTAATGCCATTAGGCTCTATAGCTAAAGCTGTCAAAGGCACAGGTCAATTAGCTAAAGCTGTAGCTACTGTAGACAAAGCCACAGCTAGAGTTAATGGATTTAAGAAAGCTTTGTCTGATAGAATAGACGATGTAGTAACATTTGGTATAGATAAAACTGCTGAGAACTTATCTAAAAGGGTAGTTAGAAAGAAACTAGCTGATATTGGTGGTCGTATGGTTATCACTGGTATAATGGAAGGGAGTGAAGAAGGTGTACAGTATATTAAAGGAAAGCAGTATACAGAGGATAAGTTTGATAAAGATCCCAATATTGTAAAAAGCTGGGTAAAGAACTTAGGTACTGGAGCAAGATCTATATATGCAGCATTAACTCCTTGGGATCCTGTTTATTCAGATGATGCTGAGTTTATGGAAAACTTTAAAAGTGGTGCATTACTTGGTGGATTGACAACTGGAGTAATAGCTCCATTGTCTTCTTACTATCAATTAAGTAATGAAATTAGTGCTACTGATATGGTATCTGCACTATATGCAGATAAGACTGATGCTCAGGATCAAGTATAGAGAGATATTAATTATTCAAGACAAGCAGTAAGAGGAAATGAAGAAGCTGTAGATAATGCATTCTCTGAACTCAGAAGAGTAAACATTGAAGGAGTAAGTGAACAAGAAATACAGCAAGAATAGGATAGAGCGCAAGCTGTTATATCTATGGCACAATCTCCTTAGGTACAAATAGAAGCGGCTAGACTTGGTATAGATCCTCGTACTGATGATTATAACACATATGTGGCTCTTTCTTTACATCACGATAATGCGTACAGAGAAGCTAGTAAGAATTTAACTGAGAAAGAGAATAAGGTTAAGAGTATACTTGCTACATCTGAAGAAGTAACTCCAGAGAATCTAAATTTAGCTTTTTTAAAGACTGTAATGGAGAGATCTAAGATATTGAAGGATAATCTTAGAGAGGACGCTGAGAAATTAGCAAACATACAAAATACATATAATTTAAGAACAAGTAAAACTGATTTAACATCTGTAGCCGATTACATTAACAATATAGGTAAAGATACTAAATCGCAATACTCTAACTTGTTAAAAGAATTAGGCATTAAGGATGAGGACATAACTGTTCCTCCAACAATACAGAATCAGTTGAATGATGCTGTGGATGCTTATATTTATTCTGTCGCTGATCTTTCAAAACAAAAAGTTGAAAGAGCTTCCCTTAAAACAGTAGAGGGCGTTAAAGCTAAATTAGACGCTTATAAGGGAATGATTCAAAGAAATGAAGAATATATCTAGCAATTGCAAAATGCAGTAAGAGGTATTCAAGAACCAACTAAAGAGGAAATAGTAGAACACCCCACAGTAGAGCCTGCTCCTTCAGAAGAATAGAAGGAAGAAATTAAGCCTGAAGAAAAACCGGTAGAAGTATAGTAGGAACAAGAAGAGCCTGTTGCTGTTCAGGAGCCTGCTAAAGAAGTAAATAAAGATACAGAATTACTTAACCAAAAGTTAAATCAATTAAGAGAACAAATTTCAGAATCTAGATCTAAAGTAGTAAAGCCCACAAAAGAATCACATGATGAAAGAAGGACTTACAATATTAGAAGAAAAAAAGGATTACTAAACGATCCACGTACTGATCAAGAATTAGGTACAGATTATTCTGTAAAATACGAATATGACTACGATACTAAAGTTGGGAAAGCATTGTCTGATGCTTCTAACCAATTGAGTAGTTTATATAATGATTTGAAATACATAGCTGGTCCACTCAGGTTTGGGTATGAAGAAAATGCTTTCTCTAATCAATTACAAACAATAGAAGGAACTGAACAATCCGAACTTCCTGAAATAGCACAGTGGCATGATTTAAAGCAGTTGAAGGATCAATTAGATGAAGCTATATTTGCTGGAGATACAAAACAATCAGATAAATTAGCAGACGATATAGATTCTAAGATACAAGAAATAAACAATTATATTGATTCTAAAGAATAGGAAATACTCGAAACAAAAGAGGATTCTAAACCTATTGCAGAGAAAGCAAATGAAGTAACTCCTGTTAATATTCAGTTTGATGAAAATATGAACGTACAACAGAAAGTTACTCCTGAGGTTGTTTCTGAAGATCAAATTGTATCTGCCGAACCTATTACAGCTCCCATTCAGGAAGATATTGTAACTGTAGATATTCCATTAACTTATGATCCTAGAATAGATCCATTTTCGCATTCTGTTAATTATTGGCTAACTACTGGAGTAAGAGACGAGACTGGTAGGATAATAGGTAGAGAGGAAAAGAAATTCTAGGGAATGGAAGATGCTGAATATGGAAGTGAATTTAGCAAAATATCTACAGCTGAAGACTTACTTACAAATTCAATGTCTGAAGTTGTGGTAAGAGACTATATAGACAATAGTGGGAAAAAGTCTGATGCTATATACTTGGTAATGAAGTATAATGGTAAGAAGTATATTGCTGCTATAACAGATCCATCTAGCTTAAGCAATAACTATAAATTCAATAGATTGCCATATGATACACAAGAGTTGATACGAGGCAATCTTAGAAATTTAAGAAATAAAATTTTATAGTTAAACGAACAAGTAAAAAAGAATCCTCAATTAAAGATTGTTCCTATTGGAATTAATAGAACTAACGGCATTATTTAGAATGCAAAAGATGAAACAGGAAAACCAATAAATCGTAATCTATTAGATACAAGGTTTGCCACTGTAAAGGATCCTTATGCTATTACTCCAGATAATACAAAGATAGGTATTACAACTGGTCCACTTGGAAATAGAATAGTTAGATTTGGTACAGAAATATGGAATGCAAATGGTAAGTAGTTAGGTGCAGCAATATGGAGAGTGCAAATAGAACATCCTAATGAAGGTAGAACTAAATCACTAGATTTATAGTTAAATCCTAAAAAATTTGAAGGCAATGACAGTATTGCTAATCTTATACTTGAGTTGCTTACATCTAATAATACTAAATATATTACTAAAGATGGAGTAGTTACTCCATTTGCTCCAGATTAGTTACTTAATTTAATAGTAAATTATGGCGCGCATACAGCTGTAAATCCTAATGATACGCGTTTAGATGCCTCTCAAATAGAAGCTAAAATGAAAAAGCAATTCTATACAGACGCTAATGGAGATATTGTTATTGGTAGTAGTACATTTACTATGAATGATTTACTTACCAATGAAGGTATTCGTAATAAAGTAACTAATTATATTAAAGACAATTTCCACTGGAATATTGCAGAAGATAATCTCTGGAAATACTTTGCAGGTAAAGACACAATTGATGCAGGACATCCTCTTGGTTCATTAAGAAGTTGGTTTGAGTTCAATAAAGTTGATAAATTGACCATCATACCTAATGAATTGGAATTTACTAAGAAAGATGTAGGATTAGATGAATCTGCTCCTAATGGAATAAGTATGGTAGGATGGTATATCAAACAAGGCATACTATAGACAGATGTAAAAGATCAATTAGAAGATGCTAAGTTGTATATTACCGATGTAACACTTGAAAATACAAAAGTAGAACAAGTAAAAGAGATTGCGGCAGATAAGATCAATGAAGATACTATTGCTCCAGAGAATAATAATACATCCTTTGATGATTTATGGAAAGAATTAGCTGGTCCTAATTATGAATCTACAGATTATCAGAATGTGTTTACTCCTACCATTACTCCTGATACCGCTACAGAATGGTTAACTAATCACTTAGATTTGACAGAGGACCAAGTAAAGATAGTACCTACTATTGAAGGACTAGCTAGAGCAGGTATGTCTATTATGGGTAAGGCTACAGAAGATGCTATATACATTAGTTCTCTTGCACCAGAAGGTACAGAATATCATGAAGCGTGGCACAGAGTATCTAACTTACTTATATCTGAAAAGTCTCGTAGAAGAATATACGATAGATACAATAAGAAAAATAAGAGCAATCTTACAGACACTTAGATAGATGAACTTTTGGCAGAAGACTTTAAATAGTTTATGTTAGATGAAACTCCACAGTATGACTTTGAAACTAATAATTGGTTCAAGAAAATATGGAACTTTGTCAAAGTATGGTCTAAGGTTGGATCTTACAGTCTTGCTCGTATATTCTACAACATGAATGTTGGTAAGTATAAAGATTCTAAAGTAAGTTCAGATAATATTGCTAGATTTAGAGATCTTTATAAAGGTGTTGGAGCTAATTTTGAAATGAATGGTACTACTTTTAGTACTATATCTAATTTAAGAGCATATAATAATATACTAGATGGATTAGAATATGCACTTATTAGAAAGAATAAAGTATATTTCTATGAAGAAGCTGTAAACATTGAATTCGATGTATTAAAGGAAATGCTAGAAGATGCTTATTCTAAAACTAATAATCCTATATATAAAGAGTTAATAGATAAATTTGATTCTGATATCAAACCAGCACTGGCTATTAGAATAAAAAATCTAGGATTAAAAGCAATAGAAAAGAATTCTCAGCAAGAAGTAGAAGATATTGACGCAGGAGAAGTTGAAAACGCAAATATTGGTGAGCATACTATAGCTAGTTATCAAGTAGATAAGTTTGATAATGCTCCTATGGAAGTAAAATTCTTCTTTAGAACTGTGCCTAGATTTAAATTTGACGATAAAGGAAACAAAGTAATGGAAACTGAGTAGTATACCGGATTTCCTAAATTTGTAGATCCTAGAGAAGCTTGGATTAAAGCAGCTAATACATTACACGATGCGCAAAATTTAAGTGAAATGTATAAAAGAATATCTACGCTAGCTTAGACTGATCCTTTCTTTCATTCTATTCAAGGTAAATTCAATCTTGTAATGCATGGTTTGCAAAACAAGGATAAGAAAATACGTACTGATTCAGAAGTATTGTTAACCAAGATTGAGACCACTCTCAGATCACACAAACATTATTTCACTACAGGTAAAATAGATAGGAATGAAGATGGTACTACGTCTATTAGAATTATAGACAATACTGTAAATATAAAATCTAGAGCTTATCCTGGTATATGGTCTCAGCAATTATTTTATAATAGAAAAGCATTTCATTAGAATGAAGATGGAACTGTATCCATTACTCAAAGTGGATTAGCGGATTTGAATAGATTTAAACAAATCTATAATAATATTGCGGATGCATTCAGAACTAAGCGAGGTATGCTTAATATTGGTGGAACCATGTACGATTTATCACAAGAGGTAAATCAAGATAGGTTTAAGAATTATCTAGTATCAATGTTCAATTCAATAGGTATTGAAATAGATAAACCTACCATTAATGAACTGTTGACTTCTGGCAGCTATGGAAATCCAATAAATACTTCACAATATCAATTATTATCTAACTTTGTTACAAGTGCTACTAATTATGGTGGTATGATTAGTATCATTAATTTAATTGATAATGTTAAAGACTCTGTTACAGAATAGGGCAAACTTAATCTTATTAAAGTAGGAGACAGAAGTACAGGATTTAAAGAAATTAGACCTGTAGAACTTTATAATAATAGAGGGTTTATTAAAGTACTGGCTCAAGCATATTCTAAAGTACATTTAAATAATGAAGAATTGAAGAGTTTGGGTGCACAAGGCAATATGCTTTATCCAATATCTTAGAATAACTTTGCATCCGATAGAATAAATGAATTAAATAAGGATTTTGAACTTATTAATAAATTAGATGCTGTTGTATACAATAAAGGTTCTCTTATACTTAATCATGTAAAGACTCCTAATCATAATCCTATTACTCTCGAAACATTTGTAAACTTCAGAGATGCCTCTGCAACAGATCAAGGTAGAGATTATTTTGGTATTACTGATCGAGAAGACTATGTATCGAAAATGTCTATGATCTTTAATGATAGAATTATATTTCCTACAGTTGCTGATAAGAAGACTTATCATACTATTAGAGGAATTAAATTACCTCACGAAAGAATAAGTTGGTTTAATACAGAAAAAGGATATATAGCTCAATATGGAGACCAAGTAATAAATCAATTTGATAAATATGCAGAAGCAGAATTAAATGCAATAGAATTATGTTTAAGATAGATAGATGATACTGTTGACGAAAATGGAAATCATAATCCCGATTGGTTGAAACCTTCGAGAAGAATTAAAAATTATCATACACCCAATAGATATAAAGATGCAAATGGTAAATGGCAAAATATTGAAGGTAATGGTACTAGATTTAGATTTTTGACAGGAGTTTATTTAAATATAAATGGAAAAGAAAAGTTCATAAGTTTCAATGATCCTAAGAAATCTGCTAAAGAAAACTTATAGACAGCGTATGATTATTACTTCGGAGATCACATTACTCCAATTATGCGTAAAGGCATGCTTAGTACACTTATATCGAAAAGAGTACAATCTGAAGTGAAAAGAGCATTAGATTATGGATTAATCAAAACCAGTTAGAATGGAGAGATCTATTCATTATCTAATAACTTATTGGATAGCTCTGAAATAAGAAATAGAGCACAACATTATGTCAAATCTAGCGATCCTGTTATAAAAACAAATGCTGAAGGATATGCCATATACGATATGTTAGCAGATTATACTACTAATTCTATTATCTCTATTATGGAGATAGAAAAGATATTTAGTGGTGATCCAGCATATTATAAGTGGGCGTATGATTCAAATGGTGTAACTGATATTTCTATTGATAAAATCAAACGTTTAGGATCTCTTACTTCTACAGGTATTAATAATAGGTTAGATTTTGGTACAGATTTTATAAGACCTACTTATACAGTTGCTGAATTGAAAGACTACGAAGTTAGTTCTCCTCAGTATGCTAAACTTGAAGAATTATTTATTAGAGGTAATATAAAAGATGCTATCATAGAGATATATGGAATGGATGCTTGGAAAGAAAGTGAAAGTCTTTCGCATGAAGAACTTAGTAAAAAGTATCCAGATGCAGTAGAAGCTGCAACTATATAGGCAAAAATTGAAGTAAAAGGCTACAAAAAAGATATTAATGTTGCAGATGCTGCTGTATATGTTAGCCCTACTATGTATCGTGATATGATGCGTATGATTGGACAATGGTCTACAGAAGTAGAAGAAGCGTTCAACATACTTACTGATCCAAGTAAAGAGGACTTATGGTTGTCAGATCCAAAACTATACAAACAAATGTTAAAGGCATCTTTAAAGCCTTTGAAATATATGGCATTTGGTAATAGATTGGATGAAATACCAGGTCTATCAATACCGTACTTTAATAAGATGGCATTGTTCCCATTGTTTAAATCTATTGCTACAGGAGATATCAAGCCACTATATGATCGAATGGTTGATTAGAGTAATCCTCTTGATATGGTTATGTTTAATTCTGCTGTAAAAGCTGGTTCCAGAGGAGCTATGAGCTACAAAACAGGGGATTAGATAAATAATATGAACAACTTAGTAGTTTATAATTAGGAGTTTAAATATCTTAGACAACAGTTAGCTACAGATCCTCACGTCCACGAAGAACAAATGGCTGGTACACAGATGCTAAAAGTAAACTTATCTAACTTACGAATGGATGCTATGTATGGTAGTGAAAATCCTGTGAGTGGAGAAACTATAAAGACAAAAGTATTCGATGCTATGAATAAATTGTCAGATATAGGTAAAAGTAAACTTCAAAAGCAACTGTTTACAGAAGATGGCAATGTAAATATCACAGCATTAGGTAAAATGTTACTTGATGATGCAAAAAGCTCTGGAGCTAATGACAATATTATATCTGGTTTAAAGACAAAAGATGATGCGTTTACTATACCTTTATCTGCGTTATCAGATAATAATTGGCTTGAAAGTAGGTTTATATCTATGATTAATAAGGCAGTTATTGATATAAATTTACCAGGAGGAGCGTTCATTCAGAGATCTACATTTGGTCTTGAAGCCACTTAGTAGAATGTTGTTACAGATAATATGATTAATAATGGCAAGAGACTTAACATGTTGAATGAAGATGGTAGTATGGACTCAATTGTAAGTATAAACCTACTAAAACATATTATACCAGGCTATAAAAACATGACATTTACTCAAGCTAAAGATTGGTTAATAGATAACAACATAATAGGGGAAAATGCAAAAGCAAATGCTATCGGTTATCGTATTCCTACTCAGTCTATTGCTTCTATATCTCCTTTAAGATTTGTAGATGTATTACCTGAAATAATGGGAGATACTATAGTGTTACCAGAAGAATTTACAACTCTTACAGGATCTGACTTTGACGTTGATAAACTGTATGTATCAAGATACCAGTATGAAATTGTAGAACAAGAAGTAGATGGAAAAGTAATTAAGAAAGCTATCAAAAGTGTATCTAACGAGGAAGATTCATTAAAGAATACAATTGTAGACATGTATTTAAAAGTACTTACAACTGTAGGTAATACTAATGAATTAAAAATGTCTATTGATAATGCTACACAAAATGTAAAAGCTATTCTTAAGGATATTGAAAGTAATAAAACTTCTAGTAATGTAACTCCTTTTGAAGTATATTCTCCATCTTATCAAGAAGATAGAAAAGCTGAATATACTGGTGGTAAAGCTGGTATTGGTCCAATGGCACTAAACAATGCGCATCATATTCTTACTTAGTTATTAAATCCAAGAATAAAAAGCAATGAATTTACTACAGAGCTTGGATTTACTGATGTAAGTAGAATATACGATTACCCTACTGCTGGAAGTAAAAAGAATGGACGTATATTAGACTGGCTTTCCGCTATGATTAATGCATTTGTAGATATTGCTAAAGATCCATATATCGTTAGATTGAATGTTAATCCTTGGACTTACAATATGGTTACTTTCTTACTTAGAACAGGTAAAGGTAAACAGACATTCTACTTTATGGCTCAACCAATACTTAAAGAAATTGCAAATGAAGTATTGAAAACAAAAGGTAAATATGGTATAGACCAAACTAAGACACCTTTTGAATTAGAACAAGAAGCAATTGAAAGAGTATTAGATAAGTACGATCCAACTGGTAGTATAAGAGGTAGATTACAAGGCATTAAAGAGGATTTCGATAAGGCTCAAGAATATGGAGATTTATTTAAAACCTACATTACAGAAGATGGTGAGGAAACTTCTAGAGCAAGAGAATTGATACTACATCCAGAAAACTTTAGGGACTACGCTTACGAGTAGGTGAGAATATATTATGCTTTTAAGGCTATTAAACCTTACAGCGATGATCTTGCTAACTTGGTAAAATATTCTAAAGTAGACACAAAAAAGATGGGTAAAAGTTTTGCAGAACAAAGAGTATTCTATAATGGATTACAACTTATGAAGCAAAATAGTAACTTTGAAACTGGTGAAGTAGATAGATTCTTTAAGCAATCATTCTTACAGACCAAACTAGATAATAGTATACTATTCGGTCAAGATATATTTAATTCTTTGTTACTTAGGAATACTGATGGATTTCTTAATGTACAGGATGAAATACTTTATAGAATTGGTAGATCATCTAATGCTAGCGCATAGATACTGAGTCCTGTTATCAAATCTATGGAGGCATCTGTAAAAAGTGAATTCTTCAATTAGAAAATGCAGGAGAAAGGAATTAATGTGTTCTCTATGTTCTATGGAAAGAAAACTATGGCAAAAAGATTATTGAAATTCAGAAATCTTATACATGAAGGAAAGTATCCAGAGTTACTTAATCCAGATGGAACCATAGCTAACGATTTACTTGAGTTCTTACTTCCTAATATATCAAATGGAGCAGACGTGTTATAGGCAGACTTTATAGATACTTCTTCTATATTTGAAGCTGACAAAGTACAGGCAGATAATTTCATTAATTATTGGAGAGAATTACTTGATAGCAATATACCTGAAATAAAGAACTTTGCTGAAGATCTGATTTACTATGCATTTGTAACTTCTGGAGATAATAATAATATGAACTCTTTCTTCAATTATGTTCCCAACAGTTGGAGAATACAATTTGGATATACAGATTACATACAAAATAAAACTGATAGATTCAATGAAGAAAGTTCTGATATCAATTGGAAAGATATATTCAAGAATAATTGGTATAATGACAATATGGTAAAAGCCGTAAAAGAGACTTATACTACAGAAGGATGGGATAGAGAAACTGGCCAACCTACATAGCAGTAGTCTTCTTTCTATTCACTTGATACTAACTTTATATTCCCATTTACTGATAGATCAGTTCCTCAAATATTTGTAGGAGAGATGTCTGATCCTAAAGCTAAAGCTGGAAATATTAAAGCTGTTGGTTGGAAGAAAGTATTAGAATTCGATGATAAACTTGGAAATTTTGTAACTAAATCTTATCCTATATTTCCTCCATTTGTGAAAATCAAAGTAGGAAAGAAAAATGTACCTTAGAATTGGATTATGTATGAACTAGTTGGCTATAGAGAATACACAGATAGTAAAGGATTTATCCAACGTACTCCAGTATACTCTATAACAGGCAAGAAGGGAATGCGAGCACAAGGACATGTGATAACAGAATATGGTAGAGATAGTGTATTACCATTTAATTATAATTATCAATATGATGGTTTAAATGCAATTACAACTAAATCTATATTTACAGATATTAAGCGTTCTAACTTAAGTGACGGGTATAAATAGGAACTATATAGAGTATTTAACCAAGTGCATCCTATAACAAATCTTAAATCGTATCAATATGTGGAAGATACTATATCTATTGAAGATGTTGATACTACTACAGATATTGATAATAAATATAGAGCAGACCAGGTAGATAGTATAATTGAATCTTACTCTAATGAATTAAATAAAGTAATTGAAAGTAATCCTGAGTTACTCGAAAAATCTGATAGTATTAAGCAAGATTTTCAAAAAATTATAAATGAATACAAAGGTACTCCAGAAGATTTGAAGAATAGACTTATTGAATTTATTTGTAAATTATAATTCTAAATAATATATGATTAAATGTCCTAACAAAAATCTTTCTGAATGGAAAGAATTAGAAGAAACTGTTCCAAATATGGCATATGTTATTTGGAATGAAAACAATGGTTATGGTATAGATAAGGCTCCCAATGGGGAGCCATCTATTCTATTCCAAGATTTACTTAAGTAGTTTGATGGAGATAGAATAAAAGCAATCAAAGAAAAAGCAAAAATATATACTGAATAGTTTAAAAAACATTATGGTATTTTATCTGACAATACGATTCTACCAGGAAGTATTATATTTGGGCATCCGGGAATAGGTAAAACCTACGCTTTAGAAAACAAATTAGATAAAGGTAGGTTCATAGACTGGGATGTTGAGTATAACCAAAAAAGAGATAAATGGATAGAAGAACATTCTAATACTAAAAAAGGTACATAGGAATTCAAAAAAGCAAAAAATGAATATCTTACATATCCAGAAAAATATCCAGATTATATAACATTTATCACTACAGAGTGGAATAGAGTAAAAAATAAGGTAAAATAGTCAAATAAAATATTATTAGCATCTTCTCACACGCTATTAAAATTATTCCCATAGGATTTTAATAGAATAATTAATCTTCATAATGAAGATTTCATATCTAGAAATATGGACAGAGGTGGAGAAAAAGAAGATTCTAAATTATGGAAAGAATCTATAGATAAAACAATAAATAGTATATCTAATATACCAATTGATTATTTAGAAGAAGGACAGTATGTCTCTGATTGGCTTGATAAACATCCATTATCTTCCATATACGACCAAAATGGTGAACCTTATGTAACATCAATAGTTAGCAATTTACAAAATATAGCTGTTGAAACGATTGAAAATTTTAAAAATGAAGAACTTAGAGATCTAAGCAAATACTACGATAACTTATTAAAAGGTCTAAAAAGCAGACTTAGTAGTATAATGCGATATAAGAATAAGAATCAAAATACTATTGATGAGCTTAAAAGCTTACTTGAAAAAATAGGCAAAATGGAAGCAGAGCAAGGTATTTTAGATTTTGTCGATCATGTTGGAGAAACACTTACTTAGAGTATTAGCTTTCTTGGTGGTAATATAGAAGATATAAATTCAAGATAGTTGGTGTAGTTGAAAAGAGATTATCTTGGTTTCTATACACCTATGATTAAAGATCTTTAGGCTTTACTAGATACCACAGATGTTTTAAATGAACTTCCTAATAAGGAAGAGATTAAAGCACAGATAGATGATCAAATAGCTCTTATCAATAGAGTAAATAACAAGTATGACAATATACTTAAGTTAAAAACTCGCTAGTTTTTAAGAGAATATGCTATTGCTTCAGGATCTCCTTTTGTAGATGAAATTTTACAATGGATAGAAGACCCAAAGACCGATATTAGTTGGGTTGCCCAATATGTAGGAATGGCTTCAAATACTGACAATGAAGTTGTTAGAATTATGGAGAACGTCATACGTAACGCTAAAAATGAAGTAAGTAGAAATACTCTTAGCGTTGGTAAAGATTTACTATCGTATCTAAAACCTGCTAAAGAAAAGTACGGTAACGATGTTATGCAATTACTTTAGGAAAGAGGTAATGATGGAAAAACTACTGGATACTTTGTAAGACCTCTTAATTACGGTTAGTTCTTTAAAGACAAGGAATAGTATTTAAATAAATTAGGAGAAAAATACAATCTTCAAAAAAATGAATATGATCAATGGGTTTTACCTGCTGACGATAAAGAACTCAAAAAATACAAGAAAGAGTTAGAAAAATGGATGTCATAGCATGCTAACCGTAGATATACTCCAGAATACTATGAGCTTAAATCTAAATTATCTCCTGAATTAAGTGGTTAGTTAGACGAAATACAAAAGGCTGTTAATAGTATAACATCTAAAGTAACAATAAACAATGTTATATACGACCATTTACTAACTTCACAATAGAGAAGAGAGTTAGAGAGACTTGCTAAAGAAAAACAAAACTTGGCAAACCCGTATAATCTTGATGGTTCTATCAAAACTGGTGAATAGGCTAAATTGGCTGAAGAACTAAGAAACTATAGAGAAGTATTAAAAGAAAAAGTAAAATATAAAGAGGATTAGGCTAAGTTTGATAAAGTAGACAAACATATGCGTAGTATATTGTCAAATTAGGATTATGTAGAATGGCATAGGCTTAATACAAAATGGGAATATACTAATGAATTCTGGGAAGATTTAGCAAATATTTATAAAGTAAATGTAGAGCAGTCCGAAGAATATAAGGAACTTTTAGACAAAAGAAAAAATATACTTAAAATATATAGAAAATCAGGCTCTTTAGAAGTAAATCTTGACATTATATCTAATGATGATAAAGCTATGTTGAAGTAGCTAGATCAAGATATAGCAGATTTATATACTTATCCTGAAGGTAAAATAGAGGTTCCTGCTGGTGAATAGGTATTTGGAGACATTGCAACTGTAGAAACTACAGCTGATTATAAAAATGACTATGCAAATGCGTAGGCTCAAGGTCCACTTGTATTTTAGAAATGGTTTGAAGAAAGTCATTATGAAGACAAAAAAGGTAATTTAAAGCCTATATCTATATATACTGTACTTAGACCTAAAGATTCTAAATATCTTAAATTAGTTCCTAGTAATTATTGGTCTACTGTAGATGAAACTTCAGAATGGGTAAATGCTGATTTTCAACAAGATGGTCCAAATATTCAACCTAAAAAGGAATACTATGACAATAGTAAATAGTGGAATGAAATACAGTCTAAACCAGAAGTGAAAGCATTATACGACAAACTTATTGACACTATGGACATCAGTAATAAAAAAATAAGTTTCTTAGCATAGTCCGATAACTATAAATTACCTTAGATGACAGCTAGAGCTTTACAGATGATTAGTAGATAGGATAATGTATTTAAAGGTCTAAAATATGCTGCAAAAGATGCTTTGGCTATAAAAGATGACGATGTAGATTTTGTTGAAGAATATGCTTTAAGACCAGATAATACACCTATTAAGCATATACCTACTAGGTTTATAAAAATGCTCGATGATCCAAGTATGATTACGTCAGATGTTGTTGGCTCTGTTATAGAATACTTTTCTATGGCTGATAACTTTAACGAAATGTCTAAAGTAAGCGACGATCTTGAAATGATTCTATCTCGTTTATCACAGCTCGAAATTAAAGGAAAAAAGGGGAAAACTCCAGGTTCTTTAAATGTATTTCTCAAAGCTCAACAACTATTAGATATGAATCTCTACGGAAAGAGAAAGAATAGAGCTGAAATATCTATAGGAAACTATAAAATAGATGCTACCAAAGCATTAGGTAACATATACGGATATATTGGTAAAGTGAATTTAGGATATAATATGTGGGCAATGGGTACTAACTATATTACTGGTCAAGGATATACTGATATGGAGGCTATTTTAGGAAGGTATTATGATGTATCAGATATCCAATTTGCAAAATAGGAACTGTTTAGGGAATTACCAGGAATAGTATCTAATATAGGTAATGTAAATGATGATAGCAAAGTAATGTCTATTATGCAATATAATTAGGTTACAAGATCTAATGAAGAAACATTTAATAGACTAGACAATAGTGCTGCACTAAGAGCTATAAATCAACATTTCTGGTATAATGGATATACTGCTGGAGATTTCATAGTAAAAAGTCAGGTTCTATTATCTGTATATCATAGTTATAGACTGGCTACAGATAGTAATGGTAATAAAAAATTTATGAATAAACAACAGTTTATAAAAAATAATTACCCGGCAGATCCAAAGAAAGGAGCTGTGGCATTTAAGCAATTAAAGACTACTTTATATGATGTATATATTAAAGATGAAGGAGATAATAAATGGAAAGTAGATCCTAAATATAAAAAGTATATAGATACTAAATTTGAGAACTTAGTAAAGAATAAAATCAATACATTAGCTTCTAAAATTGATGGTAATCTATCTGATACTGATAGATCAGCTATTCATGCTAATACATATGCTCAATTCTTAGTAATGCACCGTAACTTTATGATTGTAGGTTTACAAGATAGATTTAAACATAAGCAATACAATTATAATACAGGTGAGGTTGAAGAAGGTATGTATAGAACTGTAGGTAGATTTATTCAAAGTGAATTCTCACAAGGTAAACTATTTGCTTTAAGACAGTTATTATAGGATTATGAATAGCTAGAAGACTATGAAAAGTATAATATACGTAAAGTGTCATTGGAAATGCTCAACATGATAATGTTATCACTTGCTGTATCTATGATTCTTGTTCCATTGGCAGATAGTACAGACAAAGACGACAAAGACTGGTTCTTACAAGCAGCAACTTATATTGCTATGCGTAGTGCATTTGAATTTAGAACACTTTACAATCCTTTTGAACTCACTGCTTTGCTTAATTCTCCATCAGCTGCATTTGCATCTATTAATAATGCAGCAGACATGCTAAAATTACTATGGATACCTAATTACTTTACAGATAAAGGTCCATTTGATACTATAGATAGAGGAGTATATGAAGGAATGCCAAAGATATTAAGACATATTATTAAAATTACTCCAGCTAAGAATATTATTGAAGCTAAAGATCCAAAGCCAAAACGCAGATATTTGGAAAACCAATTGATGTTCTAAGTCAATATATCATTTATCACTTGATTAATTCAAGCGAAACGAAAAAAGCCTGGTAACTAATATAGTTGTCAGGCTTTCTTTTTTCTATTCGTAAGGATAAAAATCTTCTTCTGGAACAGTAGCTTCTATATTCTCTGCGAATCTATAATGTGGTAGAAAGAGTCGCAGATTCAAATCATCTGTTGGCAAAGTTTTCCAGAAGTTACTAATCTCAAGTTTCGCTTGCAAGCTAACTAAAGAATTTCCAGTAAGAAGATTTTTTATATCTTTTCTGTATGCTACTCTATTAAAAGCATATACAGTATAGTGTTCTCCTTTTATGGTGATAAAACGTGTATTATATATAGTGTCTAATGAATTAAACTTTCTGAATCTTGTTAATGATTCAACTGTATTAGTAGTGCTTTTGTATAACAAAAAAACCTTATCTTCAAGATAAGGTCTATTTTTGTCAGTACTGAAAGCATTTACAAATCCACTTTCTTCTGATATATCTTCTAACGTTAAATTATCGTCTAGTAATGGTACAATGAATTTACTTACATCATTCAAGTTCTTCGATACCGTCATTCTCGTAATACTTACGAGTATGTTCCCAATTACCAGAATTGATATGATATGATATTTCTTTTAAAGTGTTCGATATTATATCTGACCTTTTGGATAACTCCTCTTGGTTCAACATATTGAATACTCTAACTTGGTTATTACCATTAGATTGAATAGCAATGATATAAGCTTTCTTTTCATACTCGTTTATATCTAATCCTAATTCATTCTTAAAGTACCAAGCTAAGGCTTCAAAATAGAATTCAATCTGTCTATAATAATCGTACTCTTCTACAGAATGCTTAAAGTTAAAAGCATCTGATGTAGTCTTTAGGTCAATCAAAGTAATTACTTTGTTACTATGATCTATAACTACTCTATCAAGTAAAGATTTACATTTTACTCCGTTGTGTTCCCAGTTGATATGGAATTCGTTATGTTCCTCAACTGTATCTGTAGGCCACAATAATGCACTGGCAGCTATATGATTCTTAAGATTACTCTTAATATTCTTTAGCATATTCAGATCTGCGAATGAAATAACATTCTTAGTACTACTTATACGTAAATACTTAATATAATCTGTATATGTTTCCTTTAGCTTAGTAGCATCTACAAGCACTTGAACATCATTCTTACTATTACTGTAAGAATTCCTATATGCTTTTACTAATAGTGTACTATCTTCTTCAAATGGATCTGTAGATAGTAGATTAGCATAGCATTCGCAGAAGGTCTTCTGCTGTGATACTTTAGGCGTATCAAAGTCCAATATTTCATAGTCTTTCCAGAACTCTTCTGGCTGTAAAATGTATTCGTGGATCATAGTTCCCTTTTCAAGGAACTTACCACTTATTCCTTCTGCTTTACCATCAAGCATATCTCTGAGATACTGTGGTCCTTTCTTATTGAACCATCCTATCGCAGAGTTAGAGATACGAGAATTATCTTCATAATATGGAATACTGATATCCATATCACTTTGTATTAGCTAAAAAGAACTTTTCAAATTCTTTTCTTTTATTAAGTGCTTCAATGGCTTCTTGCATTTCTCTATGATAGTAATATGCATCAGATGCACTACCATCAAGTATTGCTTTTTCCATTTTTGCCTTAAACGTTTCTACATTTTCTTCGTAGCCTCTTACATATCTCTTCCAGTTCAATGTAAAACGAGCTTCAGCAGTAACTTCTTTAGCTTTCTTAATAATACTTTGTAGTATATTCATAATAATAATTTTTTTATTTCAACTCCTCAAATTCATCAGTAACTGATTCTATCAGTTATATAGTGAAATAGTAGGCGATCAAACCTACTATTCCTTTGTACTTATTATCCGAATACTTCACCAAATACCTTTGACATAAAGTCTGATCTTAGAGATTCAACCTCAGTATCTTCATCTTCATCATCATCACAGTCTTCCCAATTCTCGCATTCACATACTTCTTCTTCAGAAGATGCAGTAGGAGTAAGCTCTGTAGATGTTTCATCAACAATATTGTTACGGTTCTTCAGCTCGATATTCATATCGATTGCCAGAGTAGCGTTATTCAATTCCGGGAACATAAGTTTCTCGTCAATGAATGACAAAATATTGTCAATAGAAAGAAGTTTGAAGTTGTTTACAATGAAATTATAAGTACCTTCAACGTCTTCAATGCCTTTATCTTTAAGGATTTCCTTCAAGAAACGAGCATTGTCGTTTGCTTCAAAATGTCTCTTGTAACGTACACGAGAACAACGATTCTGCAAATATTCACTGATATTGTTTTCGTTATTACAAGTAAATAACACAAGTTTTTTGGCATTAGTCTGTACGCCATCTAACCAACCCAGAAGTTCTTCAGTATCCCAATGCTTATCTACTTCGTCAAAGATAACTGCTACTGGAGTAGAGAACTTACGGAAAAAGTCATTGATTCTTCCTGTAGGGAAGTCTTCATCAACGACAATTACAGGCAAATTAGAATTCTTAGCGATTACTTTTGCCATAACAGTCTTACCGGTACCTTTAACACCGGAAAGCATAACACCAGTTGATAGTTTGTCAGTCTTTTCAAAGTAAGTATTCACACGTTTGATGAAGACTTTATCTTCTTCCGTAGAATATACTTTAGACGGTAAACTCAATGATCCATCTTCTTCAAAGAATGCTTGTCCATTGAATCTATCCCATTTTAGATTATATACTTTACCTTCACTCAAGTCATAATCTAATCCTTTCGGTTTGTTAACAATTCTATCACCTAGTTTAATAAATTCTGCCATAATTTGTTATTTTTTTGTTTTAAGTTCGTCGATCATCGCATCGACTTGTTTTTGGTTACGGACTAAATATAATTTATAGTCCTTTTTCTCTTTTAAAAGAGTGTATTTAAAGATCTTCCATCGTAACGGAAAACTATCCGTCATAAGACCTTTACATTCTATAATGAAATCTTTGCCTACAAAGTCAGGCAAGTATGTCATAGCTCGTACCTTCTCACCATTGTATTCAAACTTAGGAATCAATTCAAAATGCGTAGATTCATACTCAGCATCTATCTTTGATTCCTTTAGTTTAGTATAGGTATAAGTCTCTAACTTACTTTTGAACTTAATGCCATCATACACATTTGGTGTAGCATTACGAACCTTGTTTGTCTTTTGCTTAGAACTGCTCTAAGAGCTTTTCTTAGTTCTCTTCATCATTCTTCTAATTCTACATACTGTGCCATAAAACCGGCTACATAGTTAGGATCCTTTTTTGCCATAAGAATTTGAGCTGCATGAACCCGTTCAATGTTACATTTAAGTTCTGCAACTTTAAATGCCAAATACAAACGAGTAAAGAACCGATACAAAAGATACGGTATAACTACTTCTACTAAAAACATCAATAGAAATAGCATCAAAAAGAAATATAGAAATGTCATAATGTTCGTTTTAGCCATTCCTTAATTGTATCAAATCCATTTAGTTTAACGGCATCTGATAAATCTTTAGAATGGAATTTTTTGTGAATAAATATCACTTCTAAGCCTGTTTTCAGGCTTATCTTGCGACTATATTTTACTCCAGCAGGGTCTCTATCAAAGAGTATAATAATGCGCTTAAAACGCTTCTTAAGGTCATCTAAAACATCTTGTGGGATGAAAGTAGATTCACTTGACGGAGATATAGCATCATAGCCTAACTCACGAAAACACATTACGTCTTTCATGCTCTTAGTTATAAACAGTATATTACCCTTTTCGGGTAACTGCTTGTATCCTTGAATATCGTATTCTGATAAGTTATTACGCCATTTTGTATATTTATCTGCTAGTGGCCGGTATATCTTAAAGTTATTATATACTTTATAAGCATACATAGGATTCTCTGCCTTATATGTACCTTTCACTACACCATTACATAAGTAGTATTTAATGCTACTTACATCATACTTAAGTAAAGTATCTAATGATATATGAAACTGAGCCCAGTAATCGATATCTGTTTGTGTAAAGTCTTGCCTTACGACACCGATTACTGTCTCTGTTGACGGTATATATTGCTTAGAGCTATCGAGTTTTGTTTTACTGGTAATTTTAAGTCTATTGACTATATCATTAAGTATATCATTATAACTGGTTAACCCAGTATATAGTGATACGAACTTAACTACATTACCACATTCTCCTGTCCCATGGTCTTTAAATAAGAGCTGTCTTGTACGCTTACTATAGTATACACCAAAAGAAGGATTTTTGTCCTTTCTAAAGGGACTATTATAGATCATGCCTACTTTGAAATCACCGATATAATGCGAGTATATATCATACTCACTTACCTTAGAAAGTATGTAATCTAAAGTGATATTTGTTGGCATCTTAATTCTATTCTTATCGTACATAAACCTCAATTTAAGTAAGGTATATGGGATTCGAACCCACATTGTATAACTTGTCACGCTATACTGTATTTCCATTGTCTAATGACTATTATACGAATACCTCCCGAATAAATACTACTAACAGGAATCGAACCTGTGTCACTGCGAGAGCATTGTTTCCGCTTACTGGGCAAACATCGCCAATTATTATTTCTAATAATTAACGGTACACGCTTCAGCTAATATGCGACATCTTCAGATTGCAAGTCTAAAGACACTTCTCCCCTTTCCCACTTGGGCATAGTAGTACTATTCTATTTTTTTAATCCTCTTCTTCAACTTCATCATCGGAGAACATCTTGGCTATTGCCATAATTTTTGCTTGAGCATCTTCTTCACATAGGCATTCTCCTCTGCCTATATAAAGATCTTCCTTAGTATTTTCATATCTACAGGTTGCTGATGAACCCATACCTGAATTTACATGGAATTTAGCTGCTCTAAACTTGAACATCCAATGTCTGAACATCCAAGAAGAAACTGCTGTTAGAAGTAATGGTTTTAATAGCGGCTCTTCAGGTCGCTTAATCAATACTTCAACATGTAGTAGATTGATAGCATCACCTTTAAAGGTTCCTACATCTCTAGTATCTGTATATATACTGACTCCTATACGGAATCCCATATCTTCCAGATAATCTACTATTCGCATTACTGTATACGCTCTAACCATTAATGATTTAGCACTACACCGTGCATTCTCACAGATACAGACATGTAGGTTAATAAACTTTCCCTGTCCACTTCCGTGATTTCTTATACGTTTCGTTAATGACGGTAATTGTTCAAGGAAACGATCATAATTCATATCGTCACCTTCGAACTCGTCAAACTTATATTTTTTCCGAGAGCCTCCTAATTCAAGATCTTCCTCAATGCTTTTTAATTCATCAAGTCCTTTCTTATAGGAGTATTTACTTTGCTTAATCTCTTCAAGAGATAAGCCTACCCAGTCTGGATCATCACGTTCACAGTTCTCTATCCACGATCGTTTGTTTCCAGTATTTTCAAGTCTATCAGCTTCCTGATAGAAATCATGAATATTGTCTATATTTACACTTAGATTTAGTTCCATTATTATGCAGCAAGATTTAGATACTGAATTTGGTTCATAATACCACTACCTGTACCTATAGTACCTGTAATTATATTTTTTTCTGTTTCATCTTCATCTATTTTTCTTGGAGCTAACTTGTTCTTAATTGGCGAGTTAATCTGCTTATCAAGATCTTTCTGCTGTTTCCAGAAATCAACTACATTCTGTTCAACAATCTTCTTTTCAGATTCTGACCAGTTAATAATTAGTCTTTCTTTCCAATCCTTGAAGAAATTCTCTTTCATCTTATGACCTGCTTGGATCATACGAGTAGAGGCAATACGACGAATACTATGTTCCTTAATAATACAACGTAATTGCGTAACATAATCTACTACTTCTGGATCAAACTGTGATTCATATACTGGGGAATAGTCTACTTCAATAATACCTCCAACAAAACGGTCAATAGTAGAAGCATCTAACTGGTTATTTGCTACATACTGTCTATCCGCTCCATTACCAAAAGTATTAGAGGTAGCAATAATGATACATTCCGGATGGCGATGAACAAGACCTGTTGTAGTCTCAATCTCTCCATTCGCTAATGCAGCATTACACACCTGAGCTACTGCCGGATCTAGTGCAGTAAACTCGTCAATTAAGATAACTGATGGTTTACTGTAGTATTCACTAAATTTAGTAGCTTCACGTTCAGGGTATTTATACCCTACAAATTCGGTAGCTGAAGTACCGATACCACAAGAAATACACAAGTAAGGTAATTCCATAGCACTTGCTAAGTTTCGAGCCATAGTTGATTTACCACAACCAGCAGGACCTACCATCCAAATGTTTGTAGTACCTGTCTTAACAGTTTGTAGTAGCTTTTCTTCAGGTGAAAGGTTAGCGAAATCGAAACAATTCTTATCAAATTCTTCCTGCTTCTCCATAACCTCTTTAGCCTTCTTTTCTGCTTCTTGCTTAGCTTTCTCTAGCTCTTTTAACTTCTGCTTTAATTCTTCAGCTTTGCCAGCTTCGTCCTTATAGCTTCGAAGTTTAATTCCACCTTTAGAAGTTTTATAATGTTTTCCAGTAGAATCCTGTACAGTATATGTTATACCGTTGGAGTCTTCTGTCTTTTCCATCACTTGAAACAATCCTAATGGATTAACTCGTACTTTCTTCCCATCAGGACTTTTAACTGTAGTAGATACTGTTCCAAAGAATATATCTCCTACATTCAAATCCTTAGTAGAAACTTTACTTTGGCAATCAATAACCTTTGCAGGATCTGTACCTGCAATCGGATCACCATTACTATTCGAAGATTCGTTAGAAGGATCTGTCTTAGCTTGTTCAAATGGCTTTATATTGCTTGCTATTAGTGTATTTGCACCTTTATTAATTTCAATCATATAATAATATCTGATAAATGTAATTTAGTGGGCATGGCGGATTCGAACCGCCCCCTAGATAATAACACACCTGTTATTATATTATGCTAACATATGCCGTAAAATGTGGCGCACCTTGCACACCTATGCCCTATGGGTTACCAAATGTCTCCGCAATCACATGAATCCGGAGCCATCTCTTCCCAACACGATTCCATTTCGTCCTCGTACATGATTAGAATGGTAAACCATTTGGATCGTCATTACTAACGCTAGTTGCTAGTGATTGACTACCCATTGTATTAAGCGTTAACGCTGTTGCTAATGAAGCAACAGGTGTTTCATTATCCGCTTGAATCGGTTTTGTGAATTGGTCAATGCCCAACTCAACGATAGCAGAAGCCTGTCCTTCAGGCAGCTGCATAGGTTCGATAAATGTATACTTTGCGTATGAAGGCAAAGTAGTATAACCATCTTTATTGTATACTACCTTAACTCGCAACAGCTTACTCTTATCCGCATTATTGAGATAGTTTACTACCTCGTTTGCGAAATCCTCGAAGCTTGCGCCGTTAAAGATTAGTTCTTCGTCTTTATAGAAACAAAGCAAGATCTGCATCATTCGTGAAAACTGAGTATCTTCTTTACTCTGCAACTGTTCGTCGGTCATACCGTCAAACTTAGTTGGTTTCCACTCAGTGTGAGTCATTGTAGATCCATCTTTTTCGAAAGTAATTTCTAAGAAATCTTTTCCAGTCGGTGATTTACTAACTTTTACTGATTTTAATGTTACATTAGTATGAATTCCTGCGGGAATATACTTTACATCTTTCTTTGCTATTGCTATTGCTCTTTCTTTACTATACATATCTTTCTAATTTACTCTGGTAAAAATACTTTTTCCCAATGAACATTCACTTCATTGGATTCATTGCTCTCTGCTATTACGATTTTCTGTCCTCTTAGATGTGGAGCTCGTGCTTCTCGTACTGAGTTGTCACCACCTTCAAACGAAATTATAGTTTCGTTTTTCTTGCGGTATACATAACCTACAGCGTCGGCTTCCCCGCAAACGATATCTCCCAATCGTCCAACAAGGTCTATAGCCATTTCCGTGAGCTCCTCCCCATCTTTATTAATCATCTTATCTTTAGTATGACCAATAAGGATAAAATTATCGCATAGTTCTTTAAACATGCTAATTACTTTCTTAACTGCTTCTCTTATATAGAGATAACCAGCACCATTAGGTAACTGTCTAACATCTTCTCCTTTGAATGATTTACCCATTGGAGTTTGACGATATAGAGTTGCAGCATAAGGAAGACATATTTCTTCTAGTCGGGTTGCATTGTCTATAGCAATATACTTGTAAGGTTTCTTACCTGTATTTGCTATTTCTTGTCTAATGGCATTAGAGATAGCTCCAAGGTCATTGACAGTTCTAGCCTGAATAGAGAGTGCTTCAAGAAACTCGGAGCCACCCTCTAAATCGACTATTAGACAATTATCCAACTTAGAAAGCAAAGTAGTTTTACCAGACTTTGGTTTGCCAAACAAGATCAAGAATCTTGGATTCTGTACCTTTGGCTTGTTCTTTTCAGTAGGTAGTACTAACATATTACTAAGTTAGATACTGCTTTACGTTATCTGAAAGAATCTGAAAAAGTTATCTGAAAGAATCTGAAAAAGTTGAGTAAAGTAGTATTAATTAAAGATTAATTTCAACTGTTTTTTGGTTAATAATCGTGATTGCATTCACGACGATATTGATCTGACGAGGCGACAGCTCAGACAGACAATAAGTGTTCTTGCGCTTCGGAATGATTGTATTACCAATCTGTACATAAGAATCGTACTCGCGCATGGGAAGACCTCCGATAACATAGTCATAACCACGAGGAAGCTTCTGAGCTTCATAGTAGTCATTTAATTTCTTCATTGCAGCCTCAAACTTATTAGTGAGACTGTAGTTTTCACAGCTACTACGGAACGGACAAATACATTTAGACACGTGATAACGAGGACTACATCCGAAACCTACACGGTCATTCGGACCAATATACTGGTAACTCGTTCCACTTTCTGGTCCATCAATACCATCGATTGACAGTTCAGGATATGTATTATTAAGTCGATTCAACAAAAACTGTTTGTATGTACCCTTAGGGTCAGATTTTTTATTCGGAAGTGTAATTGTAAAACTTTTCATTTCAGCCTAATTTTAAATGTAAATACTTAGCACTTTTACTTTTCAACTAGATTACCATACTTCAGTTCATTCTCGAACTCCAGTATAAATGGTTCTCCATCTCTTACTTTTAAGAAATGTAGATACACTTTGTCTTTTACAGGTAAACGGTCTATACCATAAGCTGTTATATTTAACAACTCAGGTCGAGATAGAGCTGTAACATAGTCACTAGCTTGAAAAATAGCATCCGAAGCAGCTAAATCGCTACGCATCGGATAATGCATTGAAGGATTGTTTATCCTATCAGGTTGCTCAATATTTCGATTCATCTGTGAAATCTGTATAATACTCGTATTAGAAAGTTTCTTTTTACGAATAAACATCTTCTGTAAATCTACTATTGTACCTCTCTCACTATTTCCATCGCCTCCTTCTACAAGAAGTGCATGGTCAAGTATTACTATTAGCCATTTGCCTTTAGCAATATTTTCATGAAAATAGTCTATAGTCTTTTCCATATTCTCAACAGTACTAGGCGTATCAATATAATATATTGGATACTTTTTAATCTTCTCAGCAGTTCTTTGAATCTCTTCAAAGTCTTTATCTGGAAGACTGTTATCAGAACTATAAAGTTCTGCCGTAGTTTTTCTAAGTTTATTACTTAGCTTTCTACCGACCTGTCTGTATGACAACATCTCGTAACTAAACGATAGAATTACTATATCCTGATCAGGATTGAGATCAATTAAATCAGTTTCGAGCGTATTCGCAAATGCAGATTTACCACTACCACTGCCTCCAGCAATAGTAACGATCATATTTGGCTCTATACCACCACAACAAACCTTATTAAACTTCTTCCATCTTGTTTTAAGAGGGACTATGGTCTTATCCTTTCTTTTCCTAATATAGGTAAGTGACTCCTCTGCTACTTCAGAGATAGTCTTGAAAGGTAATGAAACAAGGTTAGAGGATTTTTGCTCCATAGCGTTCCTCCTTCTGTTGTTGTTCTAATTGCATTTGCTCTTCGTAACACTCCCACTCGTGTTGAGTGAGCCATTTCCACATCGTCTTCATATAACCCATTTTACCAGTCATGACTTTATTCTCAATTTCCCACTTTAAACACTTAAGTAAGTATTCATGCATGGCTTTTGAGCGTCCGACTAATCGATTATACTCTTTACGACATTTGTTTACGTTCGATCTAAGAAAGCCTTTGGTTCCGTCAGGTCTTGTAACGTACACTGGAAATACTTCATAGAATTGATCAAACATGTCATCGGTAGCTTTCTTCAAGCTATCGGTAAACTCCTTTGATGTTCTATAAATTTTATTATCGTCAGTTCTCGTCTCTACGATAATGTTACGTTGAATTAAATCTTGTATATCTGTCTCACTTACTCGGCTGAGAAGTTCGTGAATGTCTTGATGATTTGATTTATTTTCATTCAATACAAGATTAATAAATACTAACTGATTTATTGATAAATCATGTTTTTGTAATAGAGATGTATCTAATTCTAGTATCATAAAGTTTTCATTTATGACATTTATCTAGGATTTTGATACTGTATGATAAGTTATGTTAAAATAACGATAACTGTCTTGGTTTGAGATCTTCGATTATCTTATAGCATTCTCTTAAGTAATATCTATAATTAATCTTACGATCTTCTATTGGTTTGTCATCAAACTTATTAAGCAATGTTACACCCGATGCAGCAAGCATGTTCTGGTATTGCTTCTCAGCATTACCTACTTGTTTCCATTTCCATAGATATCCTCCATTAGTAGATGCATAGAACCTATTAGTTCTTTGAATATCTTCTTTCATATATTCTACATTCCACTGTTTACCAGTCTTCTCAGCCATTAAGAATTTTTTAATGTCTTTACAACCTTTAATAGTATCTTCTACGGGAATACCGTCAACAAAATATTTAATAACTGCTTCTGGTATAATCTTAGGAGTTAGTCCTTTACCTAATTGTACTTTAGTAATGAACATTCCTTTTTGCTTAATATAGTCATCCTGAATTTGTTCAGTAGACTTATATAGTTCTCCTGTTTTCTTCTTTCGAACAATCTGTTCTCCTGCAAGAAAACGATCTCGTATATCAGTATATCCTTCTTTGACTGCAACATAGTCATTGATGGCATACTGATACATAGCTTCAAAACGATCTTCTTCTAACACAAGTTTAGTTAATTGTTCCCACTCACGACAAATGTTGTTGACTTTATCATATACATCTTTCTTAAGTAAAACAAATAAACCATCAGTATTAGCTTGGACTATACGACATCCAATCTCTACTAATTTCTCTGCTAACATTAGAAGTAATAACTGCCCATTAATACGAATCTGCATTACTGCAAATGGGCTATAACAGAAGTTATGTTCATTTTGAAGGTTACCACTCAAACCATTAAGTGCTAACTTTAATGTACTATCTTTAATCTTATCTCCATTATGTTTGGCTTCTATTCTTTCATCTTTGATTCGAGAATATACTTCCAAGAATTCTGGTCCTAAATGCTTAGGATAAAATCCATATTCTATTAACATACTTGGATATAGCGAAGCTACATCGATATCAATAAGTAATTCATCATTTGCTGGGATTATTATCTCAGGGTCATTCTTACTATGAATGCCACCCACCCCTACAGTGTATCTTAATCCACCAAATACAAAGTTCTTTTCATACCCTTTTCTTCCTGGAGAAACTACTTGAGTTTTCATTTCCTCTAATACAGAAGTAAGAGTAGAACTATTATACTTAATGAATGGTAATATAACATCTCTCAATGCAATGTAATCAGCTGGAGAACGTAAGTTCTTTATGTCATTCCAGCTTTGTTTAGTCTTTTCAAGATATTTCTGTGTTAGGATTTTCATCCCAATGTTTACTCCATCTTTACTTAAGACCTTTACACCATACTCGTTCTCAATAGCTATTCGTAAATCAATTGCATCTTTAGACCTATTTAGGAGTTCAGTAGTTGATTCAATATCATTGATATTATAGTCAATCATACTATCAAAATCCTTTATAGGCAATGGTTGCATCCAATCACATACAAATTCCTGTACATTCTTGTATTGCATAGTTACTTGAATTTCCTTCAAACCTACTCTAAGTTTATTAGAGTAAAGCATAGTAAGAATATCAAAACTATCAAACCATATTTGATATTTCCATTTTTTCCATCTATCTATATTATCACCAGAAGTAATAATTTCTCTTGCGAGATTAAAGATAGATAATGTAACTATATGAACTGGCATGTGTTCAAGTCTGACTTGAAAGTCAATTATATAGTTCATTATAGGATTATCAAAATGTAGATTATTATATCCACAAAAGATCTTATCTGAATTAATAGTACTGCTTGTAGTATAGTTATCACCCCAAGATATTGGAGTTCTAACTTGCTTGAAGAAGTCTATCATTTCAGTTATTTGATTTATACGAGGAGATATCTCAAACTTATGTATTTCATTTGTTTCTGTATTAATAACAGAACAATGAAAGATGTTTTGAAATACTTCGATATCATATACAAATACGGTTTTGCCTCTGATTTGCATATAAATTAAAGATTAGTTTAGATCCCGTAGGAGGAGTCGAACCTCCATCTTAAGCCTTATTAGACAGTCGGATTTTACAAAGACTACTACCTTTAAGTATACGGGAAACACTTTGTTTTTCCTAGAACAAAGAAACTATTGTTACGACGTTTGTAACTCTAACAAAAAGAGATCAATGCGATCGTCGTCATAATAACAATCAAACTTCGTATTACGAAGATTGTTTACTGCCTCTGGAAACTTCGAATAGGCTTCAGCAAAAATAAGCTGACCTAATCGCATTTGTCCATTTACCTGTAATTGTTTTTCTGCATTACGTCTAATCATAATACAGTCAATCTGATCCGGATTTCTATGCTGCATGTTTATAAATGTGATAACGGGGTTCATCTTTAATCAGTCCATCTTTTGTAAATATCTTGATCGAAGCAAAGTCGGACATCTTCTGTTCAAGATCGTTGCGGAGTCCTTCTCCTATCTTGAATAGCTGATCTAATGACTTATTACTCGGATTAGTGCTGAACGCATAAGGTAATCCCTTACTATCATTACGATATATCACTAAGAAATTTTCATTTCCTTTATGCTTATTGTTCATCATTCGAATTCGCTTCTGTTCTTTCATACTTTCAATCAATTTCTTGATCTTAGCCTCGTGTGCAGCTGCGGCAGCCTGTTGTTTAACCAAACGGTTCTCTTTACTATACGTACTATTAATTAGTAAATTGTGTTTATCACTAAACGGCAATTTTTCATAACGTTCTTCTTTAGATAGCTTAGGCTTAAGCTTAGCTGTCTTAGTTTCAAACGTTAGTTCATTGAGCTTTGGATGGTGCGGAAACTTATTCGGTTGTGTAGTAATTTTCTGTTTAGCATTTGTTTCTTTTGCTTCTAAACCTTTTTTTGTCCAATAGTCAATGTAATTATTATTTTCTTTTTGTTTTGATTTATTCATCTTGATAATGTTTTAAAAGTTAATAGATAGGGGGCATAAGCCCCCGTTATTTTTTTATGCAGCCAGATACATTGGAGCCTCAGAGAGGTCAATTTCTGTACTACTGTTGAACTCTTTAATTTTCTTATCGAGTTCATTGATCACAAGCTGACATTCTGCCTGACGGGCTTTAATGTAGTTGTGTGTTAACACTTCTGTTACCGGCAATTTACGTTTACCTTTCTTTGCTTTCTGAGTAGGATTAATAGTTCGTACTTCGCCAAGACGAATGTTGAACTCTTTCATTGCAGAAAGACGATAGATACTGATAACGTTAGCTTCCGGACTTAAGTATTTAAACTTCATTCCAAGATTCGCACACTGAATGCGTAGCTTAACATTTACCTGTTCTTCATACAATTCCTTAATCTTGTCAAGCAATACCTTGAGATCGTAGTTACGTGTAAACCAACGTTTAACTACATTCTCAGTATTAATAATCTTCCAATATCGATTGATATCAGAGGTTAACTGGTCACGTTTTGCGATTAAAGCATCTGCTTTTACTATACTATTTTTTGATTCCATATATAAATTTCTATTATTTTTGATTAATACTATTGATAATTAGAATTTATACCAGAAACCATTTACCTGTTGTGCTCGCATCTAAATCGATCTAGCAGCACACTTCTTATTCTCGTGGCTTTCCTTATTATACGTCAGTTACGGCGTACTTATTGCGAGCATATAGTAAATTTAAGAAGCCTCGACCCATCGTCACTGAGGCTCTTAAAATTTACAGAATTCAATACTATTTCTGTATCTGATCGTGTCTTATACTTCATCCATCATCCATATAGTCTACTTTCTTCTACTTCCTTAGTATAGAACTTCGTTCAATTTTAAGTGTATCTTAAAGCGTTACATCTGCTTAACGCTTAAAACTTGAACTAATTAAATAAAACAATTTGGTTAGTCTCGCTCTTCAATATAGAGATCTAGTGGAATACATCCTCCTCCTAAATCCAAACCTACTTGAACACGGCCTACCCGTGAATGATCTCTACCGCTTTTGTTACTGGGTTGCCGTAGATTACCCTCCTTAGTTTTCTTGATTTTGTATTCGCCTTCCGTTACACCTAGAATAGCATTCAAAAACAAGCGATCAATAACATAATCGTAGTTGTGCGCATCAATCGCATTTTCTACAATTTCTTCTTTCAAAGCATCTTTAAATCCACTGAATTCTGGCGTGTATTCAGCCAAAGCGTTACGAATCCGAAAAGCCAGATCAGAGAACGAAATCCGCACGTGAGAACGGAACAAAAAGTTCCACCATCGTGTAGGCGTAAGCCCAAAGGTTACCGACCCATCGTCATTGACAACCATAGATTGTGGAATTTCGCCATTAATCAAAACAGCTCTGGAGATCCGAGGATCTTTCATAAGAAGCTTAAGGTAGTCTTTACGACTCTCAGAAATGAGTTTTACCTTTTCCATAGTTCACTTAGTCTTTCAGGCCAAGAGCGCGATAATAAGCATCGCTGTTATCTACCTGGATCTTGTTGATGTCGTCGTATGCACTAGACCATGCAACCAGTTCCTCGATAAGATCATCGCCTTTCTTCTTCTCAATTTTGTTCAACTTCACTGCGATTTCAGTCAGTTTGTCAAGTTCCCGGAAGAAAGTAGTTTCCTTCTCGTTCTCAAACTTCCGAATTGCTTCAGTTACGTTATCCATGGTTACTTCTTTGAAGTTAACAGGACCCAGCGGGAACTGCAACTCAGATTCACCATTCAATTCGATCACAACTCCGTTTTCGTCCGGCAGTTCAACGAGCTTCCATGCTACAATGTCGATAGTTTTTACACTATACTTGCGCAACGGTTTGCTCAACCGTAACAAGTTGTTACGTACTTTATCGTTGTGTGACAGGTCCATGTTGTCTGCTTCAATGCAACAAATAGTTTTACCTGCGAGATTCCAAGTATCCAAAATTGCCCGGTACTTGTTCATGTCAATATTAAGTTTATTCATAATAGTTGTTTCCTTTCATTTGATTTTATACCCTTTGAAGGGTAGGATTATTTACTTTGTTAATAACTCACGTTCAGCGTAGGCAGTAGCCTGCACGTTATCCTTTTCTCTGCAATCCGAGGTGTACGCTCAGTTTCTTTGAGCCGCTTTAAAAAGCTTTGAAAATGTACGAATGGGATTGGTTAACTCAATAACTAAGATAACGTTCGGTAGCCAAAATATGATAATCGCTGATAATTTTGGTAATTTTTACTGTAATAAAAATATTAGATATTACTATTCAATATAACTGAGATATGTAATGCCATGCTGAAATAGTTCTGGCAACGCGGTTCAGACCTTTTTTACTGAAGCTGAACAATCAATACGAAACAGTCTTACTTAGACTATATCACGATTAGATGCAATATAATCAACCTATCATCACTCGAACGAGCTACAGGTATATCAGTAATATACGACAATCTAAGCGATTGAAGGTCTTTTCTTCGGAAAAGTTGCAAAACTCACAAGCTGTCTAATTTTTCAAGACACCCACTTGACCCTTTCGAGGATTTGTTTGTTTATAGTGCACGAATATATGGGATTTCAACCCAATCAGCCTTAATGAAGGCTTCAGCTCTCTCTTACATATTATGTTGCGCATAATACTTTACGAGTGGAATTACAGCATAACGGTTGGCACTCAAAGAATAAGGGCAATGTCAAATTAGCTCTTTATAGATTAGATATCATACCGTAGTAATGATACTAAACATAGGTGATTTACTAACATATTCTTTAATTTTAGTTTATACAAGGTGGTTTCATTTGGTATAGCTGTTTATTTCAGCGTGAGCACTCTCCGAAAAGACTTATGCTCAATGTTCTCCACAAACAAGCACTTAACGGGGCAATACACAGATTTAATTCCAATCTGCTTCGTGTCGGCTCCTACGATCTCTTGCTTCGCTTCATACTGGATGTATGCGCTGCTCACTTGAGAAAGCTTAGTTAAAGATACTTTACTTACTTTGTCTGAAATTGAAAGTGCAGTTCCAGTCCTGCCGTCTCGCATTTCCTCTTATCCATGCAATCCTATACTAATCAGATTACAATATTTAGTTCAGAGTTATCGCGCCCTCAAACCGCTAGTTAAGTTTATGACCTTGTTGCAAAGCACTCTAAGGTTTTATAGTGACATAACTTAACAAGTCACTCTTTATAATTAAACACTTCATCTCACCTAATCCCCTTCAACGGAGAATCATAGTATTGCAACTATGCATTAGTATACAATATGAGCTGTAGACACGTAATTTACTTCTCAGAAGCTAACTCTTGGTTCACTTCATTACGTATAGGTTTGTCACCTAATCCGGTTAACCTGTCATATATCTATCAAACAACGATACTATATATGGGCCATAGCCACTCAGCCATGTCAATCTTTATTTACTAACTGTGCTAAATCTAATTATAAAAATTTTATTCTACTTTCAAACACATTACTTTAAATATACCTAGTATACTCACTTCCAATTAAATGATTTCATTAAGACAAGACATAGCTATTGCTTTCTTTTACTACACTATATAGACAGTATAGCATAGTACTTAATTAGTCAACGTGATAATGTGGAACACTGTAGTAGTATTCTTTTTATGCTCTTACACCTAAGTAAGTGGGCAAAGGATGGTTTGGAGCTCACCCTATGGAATGCTAGTCGATTCTGTTCAGTTACATCTTTTGTGACCGCACGTGTTACCATTCCTTCTTGATTTCGTCCTTGAAACGACCCACGAATGATTTAGAGGTTAACGATACCCCTTGCTTAGTTTGTCTTTATTCAGCTGATCCTGATAAATACGCGTCTTTAGTCACCAATCCGGTTCTCACTATGGGTTATGCACGCTCTCCCATTTTCCTATTGCTTCTTCAGTGAATAAGTAATCAATTCACACAATAAGTTATCATACTATAGTAAATACACATAGTTGTAGCTATATGCAAAACATTTCAGTATCATGTATTACTTTTAATCATTCTGCAACTGATCAAGTCTAAACAGATTGTCGTAGCATTTACGATGCCCTTCGAACGTAATCCTATAGCTCTTATATACCGCTTGATTACTCTAGTCGCGGTCGCCGTTTCTCGTCGGGCGTAAATTTAAACTTAGTTTTGGCTGTTCAAGCGGCATGAGCTTGTTAATCAGCCTAGTTGATTTAATTGTATTTTCTACATAAACCTCCTTTTCAACTAATTTGGTTAGGTACACTGGACGTGTTTCAACGTCCTTGTTCTCTTCGATAATGGTCACAGTAGCATCCTTGGAGTCTTCTCCAACGGTTACTTCACGTTTGTTCAGATCAATACACAGTGACAACTCTTTTCCATTCTTCGGTACGTCTACCAAATGCGGAATTACGAATTCTCCTGCATGAATATTCTGACTAGGTGTAGAAGGATCATATCCTATGAAACCTCCAAATAGCACTGCAAAAATTGCAATCGCTATGTTCGATTTGTGCTTCATTTGATTAAAGCTTAATCGGCATACGCAGATTTGTCAACGTAGTTTGCAAGTCGGCCAACGGGTTTGGTGTAAAGATTACATATTTCAGCAATTTTATCTTTTACGATAGAATCGGATTGATAAGCTGCAAGCATTTTCTTATACACATTAGCACCATTGACGGTACAATACGGCTTGTTGTCTTCGTCGTTTACTTCGATTTTTGGAGTCTGTTTCAGTACACCTTCGAGTACTTGTTTCTCCAAACCGAATTTAATATTCCGGTTGATGATAACTAAATTGTTATCTACAGTTGTTTCCGGAACGGCTTTTCTACTGTAATAAGCCTTTTCATTCCACGATTTTGCCTGTTTTTCAAGATGACGGCTAATGAATACTTTCACCAGCTGCGAAATACTCTTATCATCTGCTGACGGGTTCCAAGCCTTCAGTAGAGCATGAGAGGACAGAATTGTACTTTCAGATCGAAGAGTACCTGCCATAGCACTTGTAACGCCATCTAAGGCACTACTATACGTATCGCCCAATTCCTGCATAATGAATGCGAGAATCTGTGCCGGAACTGCATCATTCATTTCGAATGCTACACGAGCCCATTCAACTGCTTGGTTGATTTTGGCGAATACACTTTTGTTACTTGTTGACTGTGCAAGAATGGCACGAATGACAGTTAACTTTTCCTCTTTCGTCATATCCTTATTCGGCTCAGGGATTTCTGCTACCTCTGTACGGGCTTTCAGATCGGCTTTTGCAGCTTCCTTTGCATCTTTTGGGATTTCAGATCCAGTAAAGTCAATATTCATCTGTTTCGGGTCTTTCTTGTCTGGGAGAGCCTTCAATTGGATTCCCCACAGCGACTGCGCTTCAGCCTGCAATTGTTTATATGTTTCCATATTCACTTTTGCTCCGAAGGACTGCAAATCGTTTTCAACTTGCGCACAATAGATCAAAATATCTGTCATCAACAGACCTTTGAACATTTGCTTAGATGCAATACGGGTATTCTCGGGAACAGTTTCATCATTGATGAAATTGTCTTCGAACATCTTCAGCAAAGTAATACCAGAATCATGACTGATTCGGTCATTGCCGGCTGCTTTAAGCATTCCTTTCCCGATGTTTACATCATTTTCTACTTGAGGATCTTCGACTTTCGTCGTTTCCTCTTTCTTTGTCTCTACAGGTTTAACCTCCTCAGCAACTACAGTTTCCACTTTCTCAGCATTTGGTGTTACCTTTACCTTAGGTTTTTCAACTTTAGGTTTCTCAGCCTTTGACTTAGCTGTAGTAGTAGCCTTTTCCTCTTTCTTTGTCTCTGCCTTCGGTTGTTCTACTACAGGTTGTTCTGGACCTGGAGGCAATGTAGACTCAGTAGTGGATTCTTTCACTTCAGCTTTAGGAGCTGTTGTTTCTACTTTAGTAGCTGTATTCTTTTTAGCTGCAAGATTAGCAGCCTGACGCGCAGCCAATTTAGCTGCTTTAGTTTTCTTAGACATTTTGATAATGTTTTTTTAATTGTTAATTACTCAGTTAATAGAAAATTGTTGCCCGTGAAATCACAGTCAACTATCATCTATATAACCACATTTTTGTCTCACTGTAGGTAATCCTTCTACTTCAGCAACAGAATTGTCACTCTCTGTAACTTCCTTACTCGCACAATCCAGAACGGCAGGCATTACATTCAATACGAGAGATG
>OGXO01000007.1_pt1 | contig 81099 bp, 83 predicted proteins | sample 1576321 | NCBI WGS metagenome assembly OGXO01 (sample SAMEA3541568, study PRJEB24748) | human gut metagenome | biome: human gut; feature: human-associated habitat; material: faeces | place: China | collected 2012 | reverse complement strand
CGAATCGGCCCGCTTCCGCGTCTTCGACGATTCGTTTGCACAGATCGGACAGTTCTCCGATTTCCCCCTGAGGGTTACGGTAGGCTAGTGTCCACAATTCGTCTCCGACGATACATCGGAAAATGATTTTATCGGGATCGAAAATCATGCCCGGAACTTTCTTTTCCATGTCCAAAACCTGTATGGCCGATGTGATCCTTGCATGTAATGTTTCTGCAAAAGCGGCGGAAACCGGAACGGTAAGCGTTTTGACCTTGTAGAGTTTGAGGCTCGCTTTTTCCCGTTCGATTAGTTTTATACGTGTTGCCTCCGCCATTCTGTGCTTTTCTTCTTCGGACATGCCCAGTGCTTTTTCGATGCTCATCGATCCGAGAGGAAATTTTTCGTCGATCTGGGATTCTGCTTCTTTGTAATTTGCAATGTATTTTATTTCAATTTTATACGAAGCATTCTGCCCGGTTTTCACGATGCGTAAACCATAAGCTCCTGCGAAAGGCGGGATCATTAGGTATTCCACTTGGGCGTTGAGGTCGCCGAAAAATAATTTTTCGAGGTATTGCTTGCCGGCGAGATTATACTCTTTTTTTGTTTTGTCGTCCGTCTGGATGAAGTTTTGTTCGATCGTTTTGGTGAAAACGACAGCTTCTACGGGCTTGGTTTGTTTAAGCTGTTGGGCAAACAATCCGTACAAGCCCAGGCAGGGAAAGACAATGGCTGTCAAAAATTTTTTCAGCATGGAATTTTATTTACAGTAAAAAAAAAGTCGCCAAATGTACCGTTATAATAAATAGCCTGCTTCAGACCTGAATTTTTAAAATCATCTTACTAGACGTACTACAAATGAAAAAACGGGGGCTCCGTCGTTTGCAATATGCCTGCGATCCTGGCAGCTTCTTAGATTGTCTTAGTTGCAGTCCTCCTGCCCGTAGTCTTCCAGCCGTCCGATATACTTCGACTCGTCGAATCGGCCCGCTTCCGCGTCTTCGACGATTCGTTTGCACAGATCGGACAGTTCGAGGATGTTTTCCACCCGAGGATTTTGGATAGTCAATGTCCAAACATCGTCATCGACGACGCAGCGGAAAGTCACACTGTAACCGTCGCCTGTCATTGCCGGTCTTCCTTTCATAACAAAGCCTTCTATCGACGTAACGAACCCGGCATACAACGCTTCTGCGAACCGATGGCTTATCGGAAACGTTTGTGTTTCGACCGCATAGAGTTTCAGCCTTTCTTTCTCTCTTTTGCGATACATGGCGTTGTTATGCTCTCGGGTTAACTTTCGTATGTTTTCCGGTGTTGAGAAATATATCTCGCCCGGAATGCCTATCGAAGGATATTTTTCAGACAGTCGATTTTCTACTTCTTTCCAGTTCGCGATACGTTTTACCTCCAGCAAATACGCATTGTTTGTTGAATCCTTTAAAATTCGCAATCCGTCCGGACTTTCGAATGAAGGAGACAGAAAATATTCGATCCTGGCATTGAGGTCTCCGAAAAAAAGCATCTCGATGTCCGTTTTACTGTCGAAATTATAAGATCCGTGCGGAATCGTATTTTCGTCGTCGGTCTGTGTACAGTCGTCCCGGCTGTTGTTCTCGATTATTTTCCGATACTTCGTACTTTGTTGCGAAAAACCGAATGACGCGATAAAACACGATAAAACCGTTGCGTAGATAATTTTGTTCATTGAACTTGTTTTCAAGTTATTAAAATGAATCCATTCTAAATATAAAAATCATTTTAATGAAAAGCAAGATCGTTTCGTTTTTTTATAAACGGGGCGAGGCGTCCTTGGTGCTGTAAATTCGGATCGTCCATGACGCGGGGAAGCGAGGAGCGGGTAAGCCAGGGGAGCGAAACCGCCGTTTGCGGCGCGGCCTGTCCGCACCTTTCCGGCTTGTCCGGAATGACGGTTCCCCCTTCCGGCAGCGATGCGTCGGAAGGGGGAACGACTGTCCGGAAAGCGTTTCCGGAATTTTTTATTTCGACGGCTGCCGGTTTTTCCGCGCCCGGCGGCCCATTGCGACGCTGATGACGATCGGGATGGCCAGGAATACGACCGTGCCCGCGACGACCAGCCCCGTATAGAGCGCCGGGCTGCCTACCGGCAACTGAGACGGCGGGAAGAACGTTACGGTGAATGCGAACAGCACGGCGAGGAATCCGCCGCCGCCGATACACCACATCCCGGCCTTGCCTCCCGGCACGCGGTAGCTGCGGGGCAGGTCGGGCTGCGTATAGCGCAGGCGGATGCCTGCGGCGTACATCATCATGTACATAATCAGGTAGAGCCCGATGGTGAGGGCGCTCAGCAGGAAAAAGGCGACGCTTACGTCTTTCATCACGATATAGAGCGACGAGAGCACCGAGACGATACAGCCCTGGATCACCAGGATGTTGACCTGGACGCCGTTCTTGTTGGTCTTTTTCATAAATTCGGGCAATTGGCCCTCTTTGGCCGTCCAGAGCAGGCCCCGGCTGGGTCCCGATATCCACGACATCACGCCCGCCAGGACGCCGAAAGCGATCAGCAGGCTCATGACGTTCGTGAGCCAGCCGACGCGGTAGTGCTTGAATACGATGTCGAACGTCGTGAACAGTCCCGATTGGAGGTTGATCTGGTCGTACGGCGTAATGACGGCTACGGCCAGCGAGCCGAGCGTGAAAAGCCCGAAGGAGATCAGCGCGGCCAGGAACATGGCTTTCGGAAACTGTTTCTGCGGCTCTTTGAGTTCGGGAGCGTGCACCGCGTGCACTTCGACGCCGGCGAAAAGCAGCAGGATACCCGCCAGGAACGCGATGTCGCTCATGCCCGTGATGTGCGGGAAAAGGCGGGGGTGCGCGTGCTGCGTCGCGTCGGCGCTTACGACCTGCGAAACGCTCGCCGGGATGTGTTCGAACGCGATTTCATTACCGCCGGCGATCCACGCCAGCGCCATCGCCACGATCACCACGCCCGGAAGCACCGTCCCGATCAGGAATCCCTTGCTCGTCAGGCCGGAAGCGGTTGCCGTGCCCCTCAGGGTCACCCACGTGGCCGCCCAATACATGACGATCGAAAACAGTCCGACGAAAACGCCGTTCTGCGCGAGGGCGGGCATCCCGATCATGTAGGCGATCGACGCCGCGGCGAATCCCAGCACGGTGGGATACCATACCACGTTCTGAATCCATTGGAGGAAGATCGCCGTGAACCCCATGTGCGGATTGAAAGCCTCTTTGACCCACGAATAGACGCCGCCGCCCCGGGAGGCGAAGGCGCTGCCCAGCTCGGCCCCGACCAGCGCGGCGGGGATAAGGAACAGGAACGTAGCGAAAAAAATGTAGAAGAACATCGTAAGTTCTTCCTGCGCCATCATCGGCAGTCCCCGCAGGCTGATTACGGCGGCGGCCGTCATCAGCGCGAGTTGCATGGTCGTAATGTTTTTGCTTTTAGCCATCGTGTCGGGAAATTCGAAAATACGTTTTTCGAATCTTTCAGTTTTCGTGCCAAAAGGGGAGCGTTTCGCCGCATTGCGTCTGCTTGCCGGCCCGGTCGTCGGCAATTCGGCGCGTCGGGGCCGGAAGGCTTTACGGACGATGCGGATGTGGGGAGCTTATTTGCCGTTCATGCGGTCGTATTCGGCGATACGGTCGCGGCAGACTTTTTCGGTAATATCGCGCAGGAGTTCGACTTTGGAAATAAGGGCGTCGATGTCGGCTTTGGTTACGATGAAGTTCTTTTTGTTGTAACGCGCTTCGATATAGGCCCGCTGCAATAATTTGAACAGGCGTTCTTCTTCAGGAGTATCACGCGGAAAGACCTTAACCAATTCCAATGTAAAAGGCTTACATTTTTTAATTAGAAAATCAAGATCGTGTTCTTTATAACCGTAAAGGATATAGGCCAATGGAATTGTTTTGATAAAATTTTCGGCCGCTTGATGCAACATGAAAGAGGCCATCTGATAATTTCCCCGTTGATATGTAAATCCGGCCACAACTGAAAATTCATTAGCTTCCGGAAATTTATCATTAAAATATTCCTGTGCCATTTTCTTGATTTCCGAATAATCCAGTTCGCGTGGTGTAGCTAACTGATATTCCCCCGAATCATAGAGCGTAATCCCCTGATTCAAAATATCGACGTAAAAATAACGTCCTTCGGAGAGAGCATGATTCAGTTTGGAAATACTTTCATTGATAAACTGCGGCCAGGTCTGAAACTCGTCGGCCCGGCTTTCCAAAAAACGCTCCCGGATACGGGTTTCGGCAGTGCCTTCCCGAACTCCCAACCGTTTTTTCGTCACGACCAAAATATCGTAGTCGCTCATAAAATAGGTTTTTACTCCGAAGTCGCGGCGTTCGTCGCATTCGACATAGGTGTTTTTTGCATAACTGCCGTATAGAATGACCATTACGACATCTTTCACCTCATCGCGGATCAGGCGGACGAGTTCGTGCAAATCGCGTTGTTTGCGTTCGGGCAGGAAGTCGATCGAGTTCTTCATACTCACAAAATTAGCAAGAAATTTCCAGAAATACATGCCCGGTGCGGTGAATTAATTTTTATTCTTATCTTTGTTTTACGGTTTCTTAAAGCGGATTCGTTGTACAGGGGGCGGCTCGTGCCGTCCGGGAACGAACCTAAAAAGCAATTACTATGCAAACTTTAAGGAACTACGACGATTCGGCATAGCCGAAGGACATACTATAAAGGGTAAACAACTCTTTATGCCTCTTGTACAAACATAGGAACCTCTTCCGGGAGGGTTTGAGATTGGTATAACGGTTGTCAGCCTTTGTTATGTCCTGCCCTTAACGGGGCAGGGCAGGCAAGGGCGCAGGACAGTTTCCAATCTCGGGTTTCCTATGACCTGTACAGAGGGGCTGCAAATGCGCCCTCTTTTTATGCCGTTATCGAACCTCTTATAAACTTGTTCGGTCTGCCGTAATTTTCATCGGGCGCAAAAATGATCCATTTTTTAATTATTCAATCGCCTTATGAAAAAAATCATTCAATCTCCTTCGTGGGATCGCATCGTCACGATACTTAAAAACGAAACGTTGTGCGTGAACGAGCTGGCCCGCCGCATCGGTCTGGAACGGCCGCACATGATCGAAGCCGCGAAAGACCCCGCGACGGGAATCTGTCCCGAACTGGCCGCGCGGATCCACTACGCTTTCCCGGCGTACAGCATCGAATGGCTCCGCACGGGGCTGGGCCCTCACCCGGCCACGCGCGAGGAAGCGCACCCGCAGGCGGAGGTATCGCTGTCGGGGCGCTGGGCATTGCTTCGTACCGAGCATTACTGGAGCGACGGCCGCCGTCCGGGTTCTTGGCTTCCGGACGAGGTTTTCGAACCGGGCATCGTCGTGTGGGATTTCGGCCCGGACGGTCTGCTGGACCGTTACGAATCGTATCTGAAAGTCGCTACGGTTCCCTACGCGTTCGACCGACCGCGCGGGTGGCTGCTGCACGAAGGCCGCCCGGTGCTGGTCGATAAGCTGACCCCGGTCGAACTGGAGTTTCTCGACTGGTCGGACATGGGGACGGGCCCCGTCGTGCGTTTCGTATTCAAAAAGGAGGAGTTCGTTTAGCGCCGGGAGCGCGCAAAAGAAGACCCTGCGGCCGCAACGGGAATTGCGGCGCGCAGGGCTTCCTGCGTTTCGGTCGTCTGAAATCCGGCCGTACGGCGCGTCTGTGCCCGTGCGACCGGACGGTCAGCGGATTTCGTTCCGTCCGCTGCGAAGCGTCAGGGTCCGGTCGCCGTGGCGGTAAGTTCCTTCGAGTCCTTCGGGCAGGACGATCCGGCCCGTGATCCGGTCGCCTTTCTTCTTGAAATCCACTTCGATCATTCCTTTCGGGTGCGGAACCCCGCCGCTGACCTGCGCGAGCGGGCCCATGTGCGGTTCGACCAGAACGGAGCCGAAGCCGGGGGATGCGGGCACGATGCCGCAGACCGTGGCGAGCAGGTAGTAGTTCGGACTGGCGCTCCACGCGTGGCAGTCCGACCGCGTCGGTTCGGGTTCTTCGGCGAACGTGGTCAGCCCGGCGGCGATCATGTCCCGCCAGGTGTCCAGGCGTTCGGCGTACCGGTCGGCCAGGCCGGCCCGGATCATCGCGCGCACCAGGTAGAACTGGTAGTAGACGGTCGCCGGGGTCAGCGTCGTGTCGGCGCAGAGGGCTTCGAATACCTGCCGTTCGCGCTCCCTGCCGACGGCTCCGGAAAGGATGCCCATGATCGAGGCGTGCTGGCTGAAGCTGCTCCGGGCGATGTCGTCGGCCAGCAGGTTGCGTTCGGAGTCGAAACAGCGGGTCATCGTCGCGCTGCACAGGCCGTCCCGGATTCGGCGGTATTTGTCGGCCAACGCCCGTTCGCCGAAATGGTCGAGCAGTTCCACGGCGTCCCCGAGCGTGTAGGCCAGTTGCAGCGTCATGATGGACGAGCCCCCGCTTCGGCCGCTGGGAGGTACGCCCCCGGTGGGCGGTTCGTAGGTCGTCCACGGCCACTGTTTCGGCCAGTCGAGAAAATTCCAGTAGGGCATCTGCCCCAGCATCCCGGTGTTCGGGTCGATTTTCCGCTCGTACCAGCCGAGCACCGATTTGAGTACCGGCAGGTAGCTGCGCACGAAGTCCGGGTCGTCGCGGTGCATCCAGTAGTCGTGCAGGCAGTTGATCCAGTAGAGCGAAAACGACGGGATGATCTGATCGACTTTCGTCGGATAGCGGCTGCGCAGGATGCCTTCCTGGGTCACCGACGAGGCAATGTCGTTGATCGCGCGGCGCATCAGGCGGTCGTCTCCGCTGACATACAGCGAAATGAGGCACTGGATACGCGTGTCGCCCATGTATTGCATCTGCTCGTAGTACGGACAGTCGTAGTAGGTTTCGCCCGCGCACAGCCGGGCGGTCCGCCATCCGGTTTCCCAGATTTTCGCCAGTTCGGGGTCGTCGGAGCGGAAATAGCCGTTCTCACGGAACGGGTAGCCCGTGAATTCCGCATTCCAGCCGTCGATGGTCAGCCCTTCGTCCGCCGTTTCGATCTCCATCTGGACGTACCGGTAGCAGCGGAACCACAGCGGACCGAACGTGCGGCCCGCCTGCCCGTCGGGATAGAACACGTCCGTGAATCCCCGGATGTGCTTCCCTTCGATTTCGTTGCGGTTGCCCTTCTCCCGGTCGTTGACGTACATGGCTTCGGAATAGGTCAGCGATATTTTCGCGCCTTTGCCTCCGCTGACGGTCAGGGTGGGGTAGGCGTTGGTCAGGTATTGCTGGTCGAGCAGCAGCGTCGCCCGCGTGCGGGCCGGTACGGTCAGCGGTTTGCCCTTTTTGAAATTGTCGTCCGCGTCGATCCCTTCGCTGCGCCGGATGACCGGGGCGTTCTCGGGGCGGCTCTCCATCAGCGGTATCGTGCGCGGAACGAGCGCCCGGACTTGGCCGCGACAGGCCAGCGCGGGACGGCCGGGTTCGGTCTCTACGGCCGACGGCCAGCGGGAATCGTCGTAACCGGGCTGTTCCCAACCCCACGGGTAGCGGTTTCCGTCCACGATAAGGCCCGGTTCCACGTCCTGCAGGTAGACGAGCGACGGGGCCAGCGAGCGGTCGTAACGGCTTTTCCACGACGAGTCGGTATCGACCGCGCTTTCGCGCTCCGTTTCGCCCTGGACGATCAGCCCGGTGCACAGCGAAACTTGCGCCCCGCCCGACCACCGTCCGTAATTCCATACGGTCGCGGCGATGACGTTGTCGCCCTCTTTCAGGTAAGGCGCGATGTCCAGCGTTTCGTAGCACCAGTTTTGCAGCGTGCCGCGCGCCGGTCCGCGGTGCACGCGGCGGCCGTTGACGAACAGCTCGTAACGGGGATCGGCCGAGATGTTGATGACGAAACGGGACGGAACCCGCTCCAGCGGGAATGTTTTCCGGAAGCGATACGCTTCGAATTCGCCTTCCGACACCTCGCCGGAGGCGATCCAACGGGCGTCCCAAATTGTTTTTTGCCAGCGGTCGGACGCGGCGACCGCTTCGGTTTCGTCGGCGAAGGCTGTCGGCGCGGCGAAGATCGCCGACAGCAGGAGTAAGAACATGCTTTTTTTCATCGTATCGGGTGTTAGTCGGTTTACGGGCTTCTCGGACAGACGGCGACCGGTATCGACGCAGTGCGTTATTCGTTTCATCCGGGCGAAGGCGTCCGCGTGCTTCGGGTCTTTTTAAAAATGGATCAGTTGCGCCAGTTCCTTTTTTTTGCGGATCGTCACCTGCCGGCGTTCGGCGACGATCAGGCCCTCTTGCTGCATACGGGTCATTTCCCGTTCGAGCGAAGGACGCGACACGCCGAAATATTCGGCCAGCGCGGCTTTGGTCTTATCGAGTCCGACCGTGTCCGATCCGGAAACCTTGGCCAGGTGCAGCAGGTACATGGCGATTTTCTGCCGGATCGTGCGAAACGACATGAAGTGCAGTTTCCGGCTTAGGCGAGAGGCGAAATCGGCTGAAATGTCGAGGTAATTTTTCAGGATCGTTTCGTTCATCGAGAGCATCTTCAGGACGGATTGCTTCGGGAGTACGATCGCATCGACGTTTTCCCGCGCCGTCGCTTGCACCGGAAAGCGGTTGTCTTGCCCGAACAGGAACAGGATCGCCAGCGGATTGGGGGCTTCGACGTCTTCCACCTTGACCACTTTCCCTGAGGGAGCGGTCATTTGAGCTTCGACGCTTCCTGCGAGCAGGATGATCAGCCGGTTCGCCGGTTCGTCCTGCAAAACGAGGATTTCGCCCTTTTTGAACCGGTTTTCGCGGATGTTCAGTTCGCCGAATATGTTTTCGATCTCTTCGAGGGAGACGTTCCTGAATAGAGGGGTGTTAATCAATGCCGAATAGTTCATGGCCGTTTGGTGTCGGATGTGTATGCGAAGGTAAAATAATTTTCCGTGTGTAACAATAGTGACGGTGGAACAGGGTTTGTGGCCGTAATTTTGTATGAAACGAAAAGGACGGAAAAATGAAACGTACGGTAATCAAAATAGACGAAGCGCTTTGCAACGGTTGCGGGGACTGTGTGGACGGTTGCTATGAAGGGGCCCTGCAACTGATCGACGGCGCGAAGATCGATACGCTGACCGTACTCGTGATGGAAGCGTCCTGCCGCCGGGGACTGATGCGGATCGTTCGGCAGGCCCGGGAGCAGGCGCGGCGGCACATCCCGGTCGAAGTGATCGTGCTTTCGGTCGGCGGCGAAACGGCAAACGGTCAATGGATTTGAATTACTCACTTTAATACGCAACGATTATGGGAATGTTTTGTTTTCAATGTCAGGAAGCGGCCGGAGGAAAAGGCTGTACCATACAGGGTGTTTGCGGCAAATTGCCGCAAACGGCCGGTTTGATGGATGTTTTACTGTATGCCGTGCGCGGGGAGGCGATCGTCAACCGCGCCCTGCGTGAGAAGGGCGCGCCGGACGACCGGGCGAGCCGTCAGATGATCGACGCGCTGTTCAGCACGATCACCAACGCCAACTTCGACGACGACGCGCTTAAAACGCGTATTGCCGGAGCGCTGGCGATGAAAAACGAACTGATCGGCACGGCTAAAAAGCGCGGTATCGCATTGCCGTCGCTGCCGGAAGTCGCTTTTCATCCCGATCCGGCGGAGTACGAATCGGTTGCGGAAAAAGTCGGCGTGCTGAGTATGGAGGGCGAAGACGTCCGTTCGCTCAAACAGATGGTCATTTACGGCGTAAAGGGTGCTGCGGCCTATACGGAGCACGCGCTGAACCTCGGGTTTGCCGATAAGGACGTTTTCGCCATACTCGAAAACGCGCTCGCCGAGGTGAGCCGTCCGGATATCGGAGTCGATGAGCTCGTCGCGCTGGTGCTGAACGTGGGACAGTGCGGCGTCAAGGCGATGGCGCTGCTCGACAAAGCCAATACGACCGCCTACGGGAATCCCGAGATCACCAAAGTCAATATCGGCGTGGGGAAGAATCCGGGGATTCTGATAAGCGGACACGACCTGAAAGACCTCGAAGAGCTGCTCGAACAGACGGCCGGAACGGGCGTGGACGTATATACCCACAGCGAGATGCTGCCGGCCCATTATTACCCGGCATTCAAAAAATACCCGCATTTCGCCGGCAATTACGGCAATGCGTGGTGGCGCCAGCGCGAGGAATTCGCCACGTTCAACGGTCCCATTCTTTTTACGACCAATTGCATCGTGCCGCCGCTCAAAAACGCCACGTATGCCGACCGTATCTACACGACCGGGTCGGCGGGGCTTGTCGGTGCGACTCATATTCCCGGCCGCAAAGACGGTAAGCCGAAAGATTTCTCGGCGCTGATCGAACATGCGAAACGGTGCGCGCCACCCATTGAGATCGAGACCGGGGAGATTGTCGGGGGATTCGCGCACAATCAGGTGCTCGCGCTGGCCGATCGGATCGTGGATGCCGTCAAGTCGGGAGCGATCCGTAAATTCGTCGTGATGGCCGGCTGCGACGGGCGTTTCAAATCCCGTCAGTATTATACCGATTTTGCCGCGGCTTTGCCCGAAGACACCGTGATCTTGACGGCCGGCTGCGCCAAATACCGTTACAACAAGCTGCCTCTTGGGGATATCGGGGGGATTCCGCGCGTGCTCGACGCGGGACAGTGCAACGACAGTTATTCGCTGGTGATGATTGCGCTGGCGCTGCAGAAGGCTTTCGGGCTGAAGAGCGTGAACGATCTGCCGATCGTCTATAACATTGCCTGGTATGAGCAGAAGGCCGTAATCGTACTGCTCGCCCTGCTCAGCCTGGGCATCAAAAATATCCGCCTCGGCCCGACGCTTCCGGCTTTCCTTTCGCCGAACGTTACCGACGTGCTGGTCGAAAAATTCGGAATCGGCGGAATCTCGGAGGTACGGGAAGATATGAAGAACTGGATTCAGTAAAACGAAACGTTATGGAAGATACTTTTTCGAAATCTTCGGTCATGGTCATCGCAGATAAGATCGGATATGCGGACGGAGGCGTCGTCAGCAAACAGGTGTTGAAAAACGAGGCGGGCAATATCACGCTTTTCTCGTTCGACGAGGGACAGGGTCTGAGCGAACATGCGGCCCCGTTCGACGCATTGGTACAAAACCTGGAAGGCGAGGCCGAAATCGTGCTCGGCGGTCAGCCGTTGCAGTTGAAAAAAGGAGAATCGGTCATTATGCCGGCCGGAGTGAAACACTCCCTGCTGGCGAAGACGCGGTTCAAGATGTTATTAACGATGATAAGAGGCTGACAAGCGAATGAAAAAGCGGCGGCGATTTCGGCCGGAATGAAACCTCGAACCGGTACGGTCGCCCGATCGAAAACCGGTGCGCGGGGAGTGTTGTGTAGGGAACCCGATCGGGGGCGTTCGACCGGCGCATGGCCTTTGAAGCCGTGTTCCGGTATTTTCGAATCGGTTCCCGATTCGGACCGAATCGACGGATCGGGCGGTTGCCGTTGCGTCCGGTCAGCGTTTCTCCAGCATCTCTTTCAGCAGCGGGGCGATCTCTATTGCCTCGCACTGCAGGGACGAGATCCGTTTTTTGCCGTCCGGGGTCAGCGAAAAATACATTTGGCGTTTATCTTTTTCTCCCGTCATGCGTTCGACGAGCCGTTTGTTCTCGATGGATTTAATCACTTTCGAGGCGTTCGACGAGCTCAGTCCGAGCAGTTCCCCGATCTCCCCCGACGAGAGACTGCCGGCTTTGAGCAGGGAGCACAGCGCCATCCCTTCGTTTAAGCAGATCCCGTATCGTTTTTCGAAGCCCTGCTCGAACTGATTGACTGCGCGCTGAATGTCGCGTATCTTACACAGTTTTTCCATGATCGTCGCTTTTATAAACCGTCTTCATACCGCATATTTTTATGCATTTGCCGCACTCGACGCACCGCTCGGGGTCGATCCTCGGGAGTCCGTATCCATCCTGCGCGATCGCCCCGACGGGACATGCCGGCAGCATCGGGCAACGGTGGCCTTGCGGACAGCGGGTCTCGTCTATCGCAAGGGACATCGCCGTTATTTACGAAGTAAAACTTCGTCGATCGCCTTTTTGAAATCGGCTTTGCTCATCGCGCCCTGTGCCATTTGCGGCTGTCCGTCCGTCGGAATGAACAGCAGCGAGGGGATCGAGCGGATGCCGAACGCTGCGGCGAGTTCCTGCTCTTTTTCGGTATTCACTTTGTAGATCACGATGCTGTCGCCATACTCCGCGGCCAGTTCATCGAGGATCGGGGCCACCATTTTGCAGGGACCGCACCACGATGCGTAAAAGTCGATCAGAGCCGGTTTGTCGCCGAGGTATTTCCATTCGGTCGGGCTGGTTTCGTAATTGGCGACTTTCGTCAGAAAGTCCGCTTTGGTCAATTCAATCGTTTTCATCTCTTTTTCGTTTTTATCGTTATGATTCGTTTGTCCGTTTCCGCAAGCGGCAAGCCCGGCGAGGACTACCGCCGTCAATAAAATCGTTTTCATTCGTTGTTCGGTTTATATGGTTTTATTTGATCTCGGCACACCTCTTTGCCCGTTTTCCCGCCGTCGGCCGAACACCCTCCAGCTCCGCAGCACGACACGTTCAGCAGGGCTTGCAGTAGGAAGAATCCTGCCAAAATCCACAATAGGGGTTCGTGCGCCGCAACGGCGTAAATACCTAGGCCGATGCCCCCGGCGAGCCGCAGGATACGGGGCGTATTCCGGTTTTTCAGCAGATTATTCATCGCTATTCTTCTTTTTTCGGAACATGCTGAACAAGATTCCTCCCACCGCCGCACCCCATACCGCGCTCATCACGGGCGACGACGTGATGGGGCAGGAACCGCTGTCGCATCCCACGTAGATAAAATAGAGCCAGCCTCCCAATGCGCCGGCAGCCGTTCCGAGCAGCGTCGGCCACTCCCTTTTCAAAAATCGTTTAACGTCCATATTTTGTAATTTTAATTCCTATGGAAAAATATTCTTTTGGAAAATAACGATGTAAAGATATGTTTTATTTTCCAAAGGAAGGTAAATAATAGTATGTTTTTATTTGAATATTTGGACTCCGGTCAATCGGTGAAAGTTAGTGGGTGGAATGTATATTAGCTAAAATGAGGTGCTTGTGCGTTGAAAATGGGCCGTGGACTTGTTTGTCCACACGAGATGGAGTTCCGGAAAATAAGTTCCGGGTAATTTAATTGTGCAGAAATTCGATACCGGTCGAAACGGATTTTTACTTTGGCGTATTTTCCTTCTTCTGAAAAAATGTTCACGGCGGTTCTGTAAAACGACAGGATCTTCACGGAAAGGCGTGGCCTGATTTTGTATTCGTTGTATTCCAGTGATTTACTCGCTATGGAAAGATTGGAACGCATTTGCGATCGCGTCCGCCGGAATCCCTATTCCGCGGTCTTCGACTTCCAGGACGATCGCCCCGTTCTCCCGGGAAAGCCTCGCCCGTACTTCGTCCTGCGAATATTTGCAGGCGTTGTCGATCTGTTTTTAGATGCAATTTTTTTGCAACTGATAATTTTTATATTTATATTGCGATAGATATGGAACGAAAAACGGATATAACTCAGGCAATCAAGACTGCGGGACTGAAAGTCACCCCGCAGCGCAGGACGGTTTACGAGGTGATGCAGGAGCTGCGGCATGCTTCCGTCGATACGGTTATCGAGAAAGTGCGCGAACGCAATCCGGATATCACGGTGTCGACTATTTACCGGATTCTGGATTCGTTTTGTAAGGCGAAGGTGCTCTCTTCGGTCGGCAATCCCGCCGATGGGAAACAGTATTTCGACATAACGGTCGGGAATCACCATCACCTGTTCGACGGACAGAGGGTTGCGGACTACGACGATCCGGAACTTACACGGCTGATTTATCGCTATCTGGCAGGAAAATTGCCCGGCGACACGAATATCGACAAGATACAGGTGCAGATTATTATTAACTATTATTTAAAATCCGAATGATTATGGAAAAGAAAAAAATGACTACGGCTTCCGGTCGTCCAGTGGCCGATAACCAGAACGTACAGACGGCCGGCCGGCCGGGTCCGATGCTTCTGCAAGATCCCTGGTTTTTGGAAAAGCTTTCGCATTTCGACCGCGAGGTGATCCCCGAACGGCGTATGCATGCCAAGGGTTCGGGCGCTTACGGTACGTTCACCGTGACGCACGACATTACCAGGTATACCCGCGCCTCGATCTTCTCGGAAGTAGGTAAGAAAACGGAATGCTTCGTGCGTTTTTCGACCGTCGCCGGCGAGCGCGGCGCAGCCGATGCAGAGCGCGACATTCGCGGTTTCGCCATGAAGTTCTATACCGAAACGGGCAACTGGGACCTGGTGGGCAACAACACCCCGGTTTTCTTCCTGCGCGATCCGCTGAAGTTCCCCGACCTGAACCACGTTGTCAAGCGCGATCCGCGTACCAACATGCACAGCGCCAACAGCAACTGGGACTTCTGGACTTCGTTGCCCGAAGCGCTTCATCAGGTGACTATTACCATGAGCGATCGCGGTATCCCCGCCTCGTACCGCCACATGCACGGTTTCGGCAGCCATACGTTCAGTTTTATCAATAAGGACAATGTACGCACCTGGGTGAAATTCCACTTCAAGACCCTGCAGGGGATCAAGAATCTTACCGACGAAGAGGCTATGGAATTGATCGGCCGCGACCGGGAATCGCATCAGCGGGACCTTTACGAAGCCATCGAGCGGGGCGACTTTCCGCGCTGGGAACTCAAAGTACAGTTGATGACCGAGCAGGAGGCCGACGGTTACCGCATCAATCCGTTCGACCTGACTAAGGTATGGCCGCATGGGGACTTTCCGCTGCACGATGTCGGCGTGTTGGAACTCAATCGCAATCCGGAAAACTATTTTGCCGAAGTCGAACAGTCGGCCTTTAATCCGATGAACGTGATCGACGGTATCGGTTTCTCGCCCGACAAGATGTTGCAGGGCCGCCTGTTCTCGTACCGCGACGCCCAGAACTACCGTCTCGGGGTCAATCACGGCCAGATTCCCGTGAACCGTCCCCGATGCCCGTTCCATTCGTACCACCGCGACGGGATGATGCGTACCGACGGCAACAATGGTTCGGCGATCGGTTATGAGCCCAACAGCTACGGCGAGTGGCAGGACAGCCCCGAAATGAAGGAACCGCCTTTGAAGCTGCACGGCGACGCTTACAACTACAACGAGCGCGAATACGACGAAGATTATTACAGTCAGCCGGGCGATCTGTTCCGCTTGATGTCGCCCGGACAGCAGAAGGCGCTGTTCAAGAACACGGCGGCCAACATGGGCGACTCGGAACTGTTCATCAAGCAGCGGCACGTACGGAACTGCTATAAGGCCGATCCGGCTTACGGTCGAGGCGTGGCCGAGGCGCTGGGTATTTCGCTGGAAGATGCGCTCCAATCGGCAAAGTAATATTGTGAGAACGAACTAATCTCTTTTCCTGACGGGTATGCTGGCCGCGGTACTCGTGGCCGGAGGGCCTGCGGGCGGGACAATACCCCGTCCGCGGCTACGGAAGCGACGGGCGCAGGCGAAGCCGTGATTTGGCAGAAGGAGATGGCGCGTATGTTCTACTCCAACGGCTCGTTCACTTCCATCTCCATTTCGTGCGCGGAAGCTCCCGGGGACGGCAACGACCATCGCCATCTTCACCTTGATCTCGGGATTTTCCAGTTTGCTCATGTCGTAAACGGAATAAAGACCGCCCGCAGTGCATCAGCGAGACGTGATGAACGTACAAATTCCCAATTACAAAACCGCGATGGTACGGGATATATTCGCATTTTGCCGCTTCGCCGACTTGTCTTACATCGACGTAAAGTGTCTGACGCCGGAGTACCTTGCAACAGACGATCAAAACAATGTCTGGATTTACGAAACCCGTCAAAAAACAAGAATATGTGCCGAATTCCGTCGCTTTCCGGAAATGGGTATCGCATGCCTTGAGCGAATTTTTCAGAATGGGCAAGCCGGAAGAACCGCCCGTGATTCTCGTGAATTATGTGCCGGGACGATTCGGGGGAACGGATGAATTGAAGGGGACGTTTATGCAGGGCGCATAGTAGATGACGGCGAATTGTCCCTGATTGATTATAAAAGGCGCGAACGACATCGAATCCGATAAGAACGAGTTTATCTATTTTTCAAAAAGAACGCCTCCTGCCAGTAACGGCAGGAGGCGTTCGATAATAGACGAAAATATTTAAAACCGTCGATATAGATTATTCTGTGAGTTTGTACTTGATGTCGCAGAAATATGTTTCACAAGAGTAGTTCTCGTAGACCAATTTGTCTCCTTCTTTGTCTCCGTAATGGTAAGCCTGCGGCATAACCGACGTAACATAAATCGGAGTCGATTCGGAAGCGTACTGACCGATAACCTGATTGTCGAAATAATAGGTTACGTTGGTTCCGTCCGATAGCATTTTGACGGTATGCCAGCCGGCTTCTACCGTTACGTCTTCGACATTGGTCCAGCCGTTTTCACCCCAAACGCGGACGACAGCATGGTCCATCGTCTCCTGGTAAACCTGATTGTCTTCAACGACATTGGCGATGCCGAGCAGCGGATATTCGTAATCGTCCGTCGTCGCATTTTTCGAAGAGGTCCAGAGTTCCGAGCGGAAAGGTTTCTTGTCGGCGATCATCTGGGCATCGACCCAGATCTGACCGGATACTTCCCATTTGGTCAACCGTGCAGGATTGAACACGTTGAAATGACGTCCCTGCGTGTTGTAGAAATTACCTTGATAAATTCGATTGGCCAGGGCGGTGCGGGCGTCCAGCGTATAATGCAGTACGTTGGACTTGCCTTCGTAAGTGTCGAGGAATTCTACGGCCGAAGGGTCGAAACGGTCAGGCTGGGTAAATGCGTTTTTAGCGTTTTTCAGATCGCCGCTCAGGAAGCTGTTCGGCGTTACGTTGGTGTTATCCCAAGCCGACGCACCGGTATACTGAACACGGAGGCGAGGCGTACCCTCCAATTGTCCGTACTGAACGGATTCATCTTATCGAACGTACAGCCTTCGATAACGAGGCCTTTGGTCGAATTGAGATAAAGGCCTTTCCAGTAGCCGGTGAACTCACAGTCCTGGACAGTTATATTATCGCCATATCCAAAATGAACAGCTTCGGATTTATTAGCACTGCCCGTATTGCCCGTATACGTCATAACCAGATTCTTCAGGGTAACGCCGGTAGTATTTGTATTATAAAGCACTTGATAAACGTCGGATTCGACTTTTAAGTTGCACAGCGTAGCGCCCGCTCCAATGCTGATCTTCTTGGAGAATACTGAGTTGGCTGCACCGTCGAGCGTAACGCCTGCGGGAACGGTCAGTTCATCGTTACAGGTCAGGCCGCTCGCCAGAATGGTCTGGCCCGGCCGGGCGGCAGCAAGAGCCTCCTTCACAGTGCCGTAAGTGTCGCCGGTCGTCTGGTTGTAGACGGTGGGAAGGATGTCATTTACATAGAATCCGGTAGCCCATACTTTCACCTTTTTAGTTTCGTCGATAAAAGTGTTGTCGGTAAGCAATTCATTGATGAGCATGCGTTCTGCGCCCGAAAGGGCAGCGGCGTCGGTCGCGCCCGACAGAGCCGTGAAATGCACGGTCTTAAAACGTATTGCCCTCGATCGTGTGGTTGATGTAGTTCGCGGGCTCGATCTGAGCGCCCCATGCCTCGAAGTCCGAGTTCAGGATCGTCAGGCTACCGTCTTCGGCGAGCTGCTGGAACATCGGCTGTGCGCCGAAGAAGCAACCGTCGAACGTCAGTTCGCCCGTTGCGTTTATAGCAGTGGCCAAAGCCAAAGCCTCGTCGGGATTCTGCGTAAAACGGCAGTTCTTGAACGTTGCGCTCTTAACGTTAGCTACATAAACGCCGTACGATTCGCCCCAGAAGTCCCGGATGCCGAAGAACTCGATGTTCTCGCAGGTTACGTTGATATCCTGGGCGGCGAGTTCCAGCGTGCGGATTTTGGCTACAGATTCTTTGTCTCCGCTTTCGATCGTAAGGTTCTTATCGATAACGATGTCTTCGTCCAGTACACCCCAAACGCGAATGAGGTCGCCTGCACTGGCTGCGTCGATAGCTTCCTGCAAAGAGGTGTACTCTGCACCGGTCGTAACGTTCAATGCACCGTTGATGACAACGGGAGTTTCACCCTCCCAGATCGGGTCGATGGTTACGTTGATCGTTCCCTGCTTGGTCAGGAGGTTACCCGACACGTTGGTTTTGTAGTTACGGCGGATCGGAATATTTTTAAAATTATCGTTGGTGGTGATTGGCGTGTTGTTATTGAGGAATGTTACCGAGAAATCGGCAAGATTCGCTTCGTCGGTCCGGGGCCAGATGTAATCCATCGACAACTCGCCGCTCTCAGCGTTGATAACCGGAGCCGTGTACGACACTTCAGCCGTTTCGGTCCCTACAACGCCGGTCATGGCGTTGAAAGAAGTCGGCAGGGCAGAAAAAGTCACCCTGACATCCGTAGGACGCAGTGCGGGGTCCGGGATAGCGGCCAGATCGTTGGTCTTCACATTCAACTGTCCGGAGGGGCGCTTCAGGGTTACCGATTCAGAGAAAGAGCTTTCGACCTTGTAGTCCGTCAGACAGTAGAAGAAAGCATCGAAAGCATCGTCGTTGCCGGTATAATCGTCGTTTACGGTGATGGCGGTCAGATCGCCTTGTGTCTGAGTGCAGGCCATAAAACCGTAGCCAATATTCTTGCCTCGAAAGCCTTTACCGTTAGTATGGCCGATGCCACGCATGTCGTCGCATGCGATTATGTGGGTATCGTATCGGGACATAAGGAGCCGGATAAGTTCACGAAAGCCGGCTTCCATGCCGTACGGTCGGAGTTCGTGAATGCTCCGGTGATCGATGAACTGCCGATGTGCGTCGAATGCGAACTCGTATCGTATGATCCCGAAAGCTGCCATTTGGTCGGCAGGATTATCAATGTTTCGGCGGACGAACGTATCCTTGATGAAAAGGGCAAGATCGACCCGGTGAAATTGCGTCCCATAACCTTCGACCCCGTTCATAACGATTATCTAGTGTTGGGAGAGAAGGTCGGAAATGCTTTCAAGGACGGGTCGATACTAAAAAAATGATCCGCCCGACCGATTTCCCCGACAAACTTAAGGCGTCATTGACCGAACGCAGCCAGCGCTAGTATCGGTCGGCGTCACCGCACGGGTGGAACTTGTTTACGAGCGACGCGAAAAACCGATACATTGCTGTCGCCGACGTCCGATACTTCATATGATAAACAAAACGAGAATCGAACTGCCCCCGTTTGCAGTAAAGATTGTCGGGAATCGTCGGACGGCTCCTGTTAAAAAGGCATGTTTTTTTTGATGTATCGACAAGAAATCAGGTATCGTTAGAATGTTATAACGCGAAAATTTATTTTCTGTTCTCGATCGCCACTTTGATTACTCCGTCCTGCCGGCTTTCGAAAAGGCGGTATGCCTCCCCGATCCGGCTCAATGGAAAGCGGTGCGTGATGAGCGGCATGGTGTCGATCTTGCCCTGTCCGATCAGGCGCAGGATTTCGGCGCAGTCGCAGCCGTCCACGCCGCCGGTACGAAAGGTGAGGTTCTTGCCGTACATATCCGGTAAAGGCAGTGTCTGCGGCCGGTCGTAAAGCGCCGCTACGGTGACGACGGCATTAGGCCGGGCGCACTCCCAGGCCAGGCGGAACGTATCGTCGGCTCCCGCCACCTCCAGCACCGCGTCGGCTCCTCCGTGATCGCTGTGGCGTAGTACGAAGTCCCGGCATGCCTCCGGTTCGGTAACCAGCACGTCGGGGTAATGCTCCCGCACGAAACGAATCCGTTCGGGCGACTTTTCACAGACGATGATGCGCCGGGGATCTTTCAGCAGCACGCAGAGTAGGGTGCAGATACCCGTCGGCCCGGCGCCGATGACCAGCACGGTATCTTCTTCTTTGATCTCCGAGATACGGGTCGCCCAAAAACCCGTGGCCAGGATGTCGCCTACGAAAAGTGCCTGCTCGTCGCTGACCGTATCGGGAATGCAGTTCAGCCCCTGGTCGGCATGGGGCACGCGTACATACTCCGCCTGACCTCCGTCGATTCGGCAGCCCAGCGCCCATCCCCCGTCGGGATCGGCGCAGTTATTCACATACCCGTGTCGGCAGAAAAAGCATTCGCCGCAGAAAGTCTCGACATTGACCGTTACCCGATTACCGGGCTTGACGGAAGTAACGGCCGCACCGATATCTTCGACGATACCGACCATCTCGTGGCCGACGGTCACGCCCGGCACGGCGCGGGGCACGCTGCCGTGCTTGATATGCAGGTCGCTGGTGCAGATGCTACTTAGCGTAACGCGCACGATGGCGTCGCGCGGGTCCAGCAGTTCCGGTTTCGGCTTGTTCAGCAGTTCGAACTTCCCATGTTCGACATAGGTATAAGCTTGCATACTAAAAAACGTTTTTTCTCTGCGAATTTAAACATTTTTGCCAGTAAACGGGCCGGACGCAAGACCGACCTGTCCGGTTTCCCGGCAGTTTTATCATGTCGTTCAACGGGAAATAGCGCTGCAGTCCGTCTCGGAAAACCGTTCGCATCAGTGCGCCTGCTGTCGAAAAGAGCTTTTCGCCGATCTTTCGGGCCGGAAGATCGCGCCTGCATATCCGGCGATTGCGGCATAGCGCCATTTGGAAAGCGTTTTTCAAAGAATGCTCTTCCTTTCAAATATACTGTTCTTCCAAGGATAATTGCGCGATTTTATCTATTTAAATTAAACAATAAACGAACATGAATCGTTCGCTAGGCATTATTTCTTGACACAACGTGTGAAACAAGCGTCGGAACCGTTTGTTTCAGTTAATACGTTTCCCGTTTCGATATAATTGAAATCGAAAGTGAAATAATTGATATCCCAACCTATTTTACCATCATTTTCACTTTGATACCAAATATATGGCTTCGGGTGGGCGCTTGAACAAATTATAAAAATGTTTTACGGCAAAATCGAGGTCACAAAAAAAGCACTCACAAATTTTTTTGCAAGTGCTTGATTTTTTGCTCCTCAACAAGGACTTGAACCTTTGACCCCCTGATTAACAGTCATATTATTGTAGTTTTCTTCTGTTTTTATCTATTTATATGTGTTTATATAAATAACTATTAATAAGTGTTATATGTGCTAATTTTGAGAAAGTAATTTGCTTTTAAAAATAAAGTTTCGCTATATTTGTATGCAAATTGTATGTACAGTGTACATACACAAAAACGGTCGGTTATGTACAGAGACAGCAAAGACGGCGTCACGGTACTGACGATTTTGGATACCCGACGTACGAAACAAAGCGGGCTTTATCCGGTCAAAGTGCAAGTCGTTTACAAACGTGTGCAGAAATATTACGCGACGGGTAAGGAGCTCTCGCCGGACGATTGGGAGAAAATGCCGGAAACACGGGCGGCCCGACTGTCGCAAATCCGGAACAGTATTAAAAACAGTTACGATCTGGTTTGGAAAAATGCGGAAGAACTCGCGGCCAAAGGCGAGTTTACTTTCGACGCGCTGAATGTGCGTTTGAGCCGCACTACCGGAGATACCATTAATGCCGCTTTCCAAGTCAAAATTGACAGCCTTTTAAAGGAGGAACGGATCGGTACGATGCTTTACTATGATAACATTCTGAAAAATGTCGAGAAATTCGGAGGCAAACAAATTCCATTCGATTATATCACGGTCGATTGGCTCCGGCGTTTCGAAAAGTTTTTGTTGAAAGATAAAAACCATACGACCGTCGGAATGCATATGCGGGCGATCCGTGCCATGATGAACCTCGCCCGGAAGTCCGGAGCGATCAAAGAATCCCAATATCCTTTTGGAAAAGACCGCTATGAGATCAAAACCGGCGAGGGTCGGAAAAAAGCGTTGACATTGGAACAGATAGCACAAATTCTGAAATACGAGGACGGGAAAGACACGGAACGTTACCGTGACATATGGTTTTTTATGTACTTATGCAACGGCATCAATACCGCAGACCTCGTGCGATTGAAATATAAAAATATTGTAGACGGGGAGATTTGTTATGTGCGTCAGAAAACAGCCAATACAACGAATACCATCAAAGAAATTAAAGCGATTATTACGCCGGAGATGCAAAGAATTATGGATCGTTGGGGAAATCCCCCGAGTCCGGATAGTCTGATCTTTCCTCTTATCAAACCGACCGACGATCCGTTGATTCATAAAAAGCGCACGAAAGATTTGACTAAACGTATCAATGAACATATGAAAGTGATCGGAGAAAAGTTAGGCATCGACGGGATCAGCACCTACACGGCCCGCCATTCCTACGCTACGGTTCTGAAACGGAGTGGGGCGAACATCGCCTATATTTCCGAAAGCCTCGGACACAACAGTCTCAAAACAACGGAAAGTTACCTCGCCTCGTTCGAGAAAGAAGAACGGCAGAAGAACGCCGCTTTGCTGACGAATTTCGGGAACAAATAATTACCTTTATACAGAAAATTATCCGGCCATGACAAAAGAAAATGCGATCAAACTGTTCGAAGATAAACAAGTCCGTTCCGTATGGGACGAGGATGCGGAGAAGTGGTATATATCCATTGTGGACGTGGTTAGCGTACTAACCGACAGCATGGATGGACGAAAATACTGGAACAAACTGAAACAGCGACTGAAAGAGGAGGGAAATGAAACGGTGACAAATTGTCACCAGTTGAAAATGCAGGCTTCCGACGGAAAGATGCGTCTGACCGACGTGGCCGACGTCGAACAGCTTTTCCGTCTGATCCAGTCTATCCCTTCGCCGAAAGCCGAGCCGTTCAAAATGTGGTTGGCCGAGGTCGGGCGCGAACGTTTGGAAGAGATCGACGATCCGGAACAGGGCATCGACCGGATGATGGAATATTACCACCGCAAAGGCTATTCCGACAACTGGATCAACCAGCGGCTGAAGTCCATCGAAGTCCGGCGCGAGCTGACCGACGAATGGGAACGCCGGGGCGTGAAAAAGGGGCAGGAGTTTGCGACGTTGACCGATATTATTACGCACGGATGGGCGGGTATGACGACGAAGGAATACAAACGCTATAAAGGTTTGAAAACCGAAAGCCTGCGCGATAACATGACCAATTTGGAATTGGTGCTGAATATGCTGGCTGAAGCGACCACGACTGAAATATCGAAAGAGAAAAAGCCGAAAACAGTGGCCGAAAATCGGAAAATCGCGCATCAGGGCGGGACGATCGCCGGGAATACCCGCAAGGAAATCGAGGCCAAGACGGGTAAAAAAGTCGTTTCCCGGTTAAACGCCAAAGCCCTGAAAACGATCGAGGCGAATTCCGCCGACAAGAAAAAGAAATAACCTCTGTAATCGGATTATTCGGGAAAATAACGGAAATAAGCGGAAACAATCGGAACGGCTGAAACATTTTCTATTATGGTTCGTATCTTAGATGTCGAAATACAATAAATCATTCATTGTTAGAGTTTTTATATCGTCGAACCCTTTAAATTTTAGGTCATGTCCGAAATCATTGTAACGACAAGGGAAGAACTCGAAACGATCATCCGGAATGTGTTAGCGGCTGTCCTGCCCGACTGAAGGACACCGCAGACAGCACCGCCTGATACGATCGCTCTTTCCGGTGCTTTGGAACTTTTGCGGGATAACGGTTATCCTACCTCGAAAGCCAAAATCTACAAACTTACTTCTGCCCGTCTTCTGCCGCACCGCAAGTACGGCAACCGGCTCGTATTCTCCCGCCGGGAGTTGCTCATGTGAGCTGAGCGCCAAACCCGATCCAAAGACGAATCGACGCAGGCCGTTTTAGCCGTTGCCCGTAGCGCTGCCCGAAAAAAGTAGTGCGATGGACAGCGGGAAACTCAAGCCATGCGCCGGAACAACCGAACCCTCCCTCCGAGATTTTCATGGTCTCAGAGTCCGGGTTCGGCTGTCCCGGCGTGCCCTGTGCGGACTGGTTCGTCTGCACTTTTTCTATTGACGCCGTGATTCGGCGTTCATATTTACATACGGATAAAAAGAGAGGTAGCAAGTTTATGTTAATGTAAACATTAACCCGCTTGCTCCCGTCAGTCGGATCGAAAATCCCGTTGGTCTGACCTGAATTTATTATTAAAATCAATCGTTGAAAACCATGAAAAATTTATTGAACAAAGGCGGGCGCCCGACGCTGCCCGCTTCGCAAACGCGATCTTTTTTAGTAAGCGTCCGGTTGAATACCCAAGAAAAAATCCGGCTTCAGTCGTTGTGCCGCCAGAGTGGTCGTTCGCCCGGCTGAGTGATACGCGAGGCGTTGATGCAGGGATTCGTCCGCGAGCGTTTCTCGCCCGACCATTTGCAATTCGTCCGGGAGTTGAGGGCGGTCGCCAATAACCTGAATCAGTTGGCCCGTCATGCCAATGCGGTCGCTCATGCCGCTTCCGTAACCGAACTGGAACGGGCGCTCGATTCCGTTACCCAAATTTTAAAGGTCGTACGCTATGATCGGAAAAATCGTTAAGGGAACGTCGTTCGCCGGATGCGTGAACTACCTGTATAAGGGCGAAGGCAAAGCCCGCCTGATCGACAGTTGCGGAGTCGATCCCCAATCGAAGCAATCCGTTATTACCAGCTTCAGGGATCAGACCTGACTGAATCCCGGAATTAAAAATTGCGTATGCCATACGTCGCTGAGTTTTGCGCCCGGCGAAAAAATATCCGACCGGACGATGACCCAGATCGCCCGCGAGTACATGGAGAAAATGAATGTGCGCGATACGCAGTATATTCTTGTCCGGCATACCGACCGGGAGCATCCGCATTGCCATTTGGTGTATAACCGCGTCGATAACCGGGGAAAAGCGATCCCGGACGGCAACGACCGCTACCGCAATGAAAAGGCGTGCAAGGAACTGACGCAGAAATACGGCCTGTATTTTTCTCCGGGTAAAGAGTGTGTGAACGTGGATCGGCTGCGGGAGCCCGACAAAACCCGCTACCAGATTTACCATGCCGTGAAAAATGTATTGCCGCATTGCCGTTCGTGGCCCGAGTTGGAAAATAAGTTGCGGAAGCAGGGCGTTACGATGCGTTTCAAATACAATGGACATTCCGACCGGATGCAGGGTGTATTGTTCAGTAAGAACGGGCGCACCTTTTCAGGGTCGAAAGTGGATCGCGCGTTCAGCTTTTCGAAACTCGATCATCGTTTCTCGCAGGGCAAAACTCAAAATCGGGCGCAGGTTCCGACTGCCGGAACCTCGTCCGTTCGGCAGCCCGTCGCACCCCGTGTCGCTCCGGTCGTGCATACCACGCAACGCACGGGCGTACAATATTCGGCACAATCCGTCGGCAAACTGCAAACGACTGTTAGCGGTTATTTGTCCGCTTTTGGTAAAGGCGGGTTTTCGGCGAAAGACTGCGGAGAACTCGATCTGAAGCGTTTCGGCGGTTGCGGTTGCATCCCGCTGCCGCCGTCGGACTGCGGGATCGGCATATCGCCGGAACAGATGCAACGCCGCCTCGGAGAATCCCAAGAGGAGTATATCGCCCGTATTACGGCCCTGATCGCGGCTACGACCGAGGCTATTCTCAATCAGATCGCCGAGAACAACCGTAAACGGCAGGCAAAACCGAAACAACAATTTAAAATGAAATTTTAATGATGGAAAATACGGAATTATTAACCGAGTTATATGCTACGGTCAATAAAATCCTGAATATCGTGACCGAACTGAAAAAGAACCGACCGGACGCAAATGCTACATCGCCCGACGGCAGTACGGTCGATCTGGATTTGAAAGCCGATATTTTAAGCCTGAAAGTAGGCTTTGAGTTCTATGTACAACAGATGCAGTTGATGGTTCGGACGGTTTCCAATCTTTCGCCGAATTTCAATTTCAGCTTGCCCGACATGACGAACCTCGAAGACCTGTACCGAAACATCTTGAATGAGATTGCACTCATCAACCGGGACAAGGCGTCTACAAAATCCGTCGAAAGGTTGTGCGAACAGATCGAGGCTGCGGTCCGTTCCGACATGAAAAAAATCGAAAGCGTATTATTGGCTGGATTCGCCGAGTTGAAAACGTCCGTCGAGAATTTTGAAAACAGCGTCCTGCGAAATCAGCGGCTACGCAACCGGAATCATTTCTGGAAAGCGTTATTGACCGTTTCCATCGCCGTCATGGTTACGTTGTCTTCCGATTTCTGGCAGTACAAGCGCGACAGTTGGAAATACCGTTACTTACGGGCGTACAATCACGGGCGCGACTCGATGATCCTGATACTCGACAATGTGTATGACTTTCATCCGAATGACGAGGAGATTCAAAAGATGAAACGGATTGCCTGCGAATACGAGAAAGAGGCTGAAACGCTCGATTATGCCGGAGTAAACCGTAGGTATCAGGAAGCAGAGGCTTCAACGGAGAAGCAACCACAGAAGCGATAACCGTTTCAACCGGATTAAAAGACAAGCCGACTGAAATTGAATCGGTCGGCTTGTCTTTATTTTGGCTGTCTTTTATTTTCGGCTTAAATTATCGTATTCTGCAATCCGTTCGGTACAAATCTTTTTTGTAATATCGCGGAGCAGTTCGACTTTGGGGGTAAGGGTGTCGATGTCGGCCTTTGTTACGACAAAATCATCGTTATAGCGGGCCTCGACATAAGCGCGCTTTAAAAGTTCGAATAACCGTTCTTCTTCTTCCGTATCACGTGGAAAAACTTTGGCTAGTTCCAGTGTATGTTGTTTACATTTCCCCAGTAAAAATTCGAGATCGTGCTCTTTATGGCCGTAAAGACTATAAACCAATCGAACTGTTTTCAAATAATTTTCAGCAGCCTGATGAAGTTGAAAGGAACATCTTTGATACCGTCCTTTTTCATACAATGCTCTAGCTGCAATTAAAAAATCTTCTGCTGTTCCAAATTTGTTATCAAAATATCTCTGCGCCATTTCTTTAATCTCTGAATAATTCAGGTCGCGCGGCGTGGCTAACTGATATTCTCCTGAATTATAAAGCATAACCCCCTGTTCGAGAATATCGACATAGAAATACCGACATTCTGAAATTGCGTTGTTCAGTTTGGAGATACTCTCGTTGATGATTTGCGGTCGTGTATGGAACTCAGCATCCTTACCACTCAAAAAACGGTCTTTGATGCGGGTGTTGATTGTGGACTCCCTTTCTCCCAATCGTCTTTTCGTAACGACCAACAAATCGTAATCGCTTATGTAAAAGGTTTTCACGCCGAAGTCGTGGCGTTCGTCGCACTCGACATAGGTATTTCGGGCATAACTACCGTAAAGAATAACCATCACGACGTCTTTTACCTCGTCGCGGATCAGGCGGACGAGTTCGCGCAGGTCGCGCTGTTTACGCTCGGGCAGAAAGTCGATCGAAGTCTTCATATTCACAAAATTAGCAAGAAATTTCCAGAAATACATACCCGGTGCGCTGAATTAATTTTTATTCGTATCTTTGTTTTACAGTTCCTTAAAAACAGGTTTGTTGTATCGGGACGGCATAAGTCGTCTGGGAACGAATCTAAAAAGCAATTAATATGCAAACTTTAAGGAACTATTATGATTCGGCATAGCCGAAGGACATAACAATATAAAGGGTTACAACTCTTTATACCACAAGGCAAACTTAGGAACCTCTTACGAGAGGGTTTGAAGATGGTATAGCAGTTGTCTGACCGTGTTGTGTTCTGTCCGTTTGGGACAGAGCTGACAAGGGTGCAGGACAGCTTCCATCTTCGGGTTTCCTAAGACCTGTCTTGTGGGGCTGCAAATGCGCCCTCTTTTTTTCTCCCTGCACAAGACCAATCTATTTCTTTGCTACGGAATCGCGGGCGCTATTTTCCAACCCGAAAATCCAACATCCATGACTATGCGAGTACTACACTTCGCCGCCGTCCTGCCGTTGGATCGCTTTGCAAAATAACGAGCCATGAAAGAAACGACCAATGCCAACTGGGAACGGCTGTGCAAAGTGATCGAATATTCGGGGCTTTCGGTCAATGCCTTCGCCCGCGCCATCGGTCTGTCGTGCGGGGAAACCCTCTACCAGATCAGGCGGGGCAATAACGGCATCAGTTCCAACGTAGCCAAACGAATTCACGAAAAATATCCCGATTTCAGCCTCGCATGGCTGATGTTCGGGTGCGGGGAATCTCTGTCCGAAGTCTCCGGCTCCGGCTCTGTCTCCCGGATTCCGGTCTATCGCACACTGCCCGAACGCCTGTTCCGGGGCGAACCGGACGACCGTCTGATCCTCTCCGCGGCATCGGCTCTCGGGGCGGAGTTCGCCGTGCCTTACGCGGACGATCTACTGAATCCGTTTCTGCGAAATTCATTGCTGTTGCTCCGGCAACAAAAAGGCGCAATCCTCTACGGCAATATTTACCTGATCGAAACCGGGCACTTCCGGCTGTTCCGCATCCTGCAACCTGCACCGGATCAGTCTGTCCGTTTAACGGTTTTGCCCGGAACCGCTTTGCCGGGCTCCGCTTTGTCCGGTTCTGCTTTGTCCGGTTCCGCGTTGTCCGGAGCCGCCGAGCGAAACGGGCTGGATGGACAGACAAGACTGACCGGACTGAATGGATTGAATGAGCAGAACGGGCACGGTCCTGCCGAAAACCCTTTCGCGGATCTTATCGTTCCTTTCCGCAGTATCCTCTCCCTCTGGCTGGTTTGCGGCGCCGTCTGCGACCTGTGCCGATAAATGATTTATCCAATTACAGAAATAGAATATCTTATGGAAAAAGAACTCTTATTATCCCCGCACGAACTAGACCGCTACAACCGAAGCGCCGATTTCCTGCAAAACCATACCGTCGTATTCGTCAGTCAGCACGAAATCCCCGATCCGCTGTTGGTGTCATGGCTGGAGTGCGACCCGGTCGGAGTGCTGATGAAGTTTGCCGACCAGACTGCCGAACCCGGACAAATCCTGACCTACGCGATTTACCTGTACGCCTACGAACTGCACGACCGGTGTTATCATCAGATTTTGGGAGAATCGTACCGCACCCCGCCGCAAATCGTGATGCTGAATTTCATCCGTTACCAAAAACTGTTGCGCTATACGGCCTTTCTGCGTAACCGCCGGATCGAAACCCCGCCGTTCCAGATACTTCATTTTATGAACTATCTGACGATCTACCCGATGATAAGAAAGTACGCGCACCGTTACATGGATGAAAAACAACGGTATGGGGATTGAGAAACCGAACCGGGAGATACTCGCCCGATTCGTCCGGGAGCATTTCTACACCCGTTGCGGGAAGATACCGAGCGACATATTGCGTCGGCTGCGGGTAAAGAGTGATCCCGTTCTGGAAGATTTGGCGGAACCGCGTTTTCAACCGATCCACGACCTGATGGCGGATATCATTGCCCTGTACGAAAAACGGCTGAACGTGAAAATCCGGATACTCGGCATGGATGAGTACGTGCGACTGTTGTGCAGGGCGAAATACGCCTGCCGCCTTTGCGGATTTATGGAATACCTGTTCGATACCGAAACACGGACGGTCTACATCGAGAGATACGAATACGAGGCTCGGGCCCTGATTTTCCTGTATTACGTCGATGCGGTTTTACGTTCGCGCCGCTGGTTTCGCAAACGTGTGAGCAATATCCGGCTGTTCCGTATCCATGCCTATCCACCCCTGTCGGTCTTTGCGATCAACAGGTTATACCTGTTCGGAAACCCGTTCCTCGGATCGGGCGACCGCTGCGCGATGTATCTTCCCGAAGATCTCGCAAAAACACAGTGTCAGTTTTATAAGCATGTGAAACTGTAGAGAAAACGGAACTATAATCTAAAACATGATAAATTCGTTTTATGTTAAAAAGCATTAATTAGGAATGATAGGATTTATGGGATTTCCGGAGCAAGGATTTGCGTTTTGCCCATTTTGAGAATTTCGTATCCTCGGATGATATTCCCGATTATTTGCTACTGTTATGGATAGGGGCGAACCGATCCGGATGCTGATGGAGTTTGTTGATGAAAAAACTATCCGAAATTCTCGTTGTCTTATGCAATCTATGCCCGCGCCTACGAATTGCACGACCTACATTATGAAAAAGTCCGGAAAAGACCGTTCCGTACTCCGGGCGAAAAGAAGATGCGGAATTTCACTACTCCAGATAATTGCCCGCTTCCGCGCCCGGCAGATGGCCCCGCCGCCGTTTCAGGTATTCCACTTTATGGACTATAAGATGACCTATCCCGTAATAAAGGCGTATGCAGAGTTTCATTTACATGAAGAGCAGTAAGACTTTAAAAAGCTTGAAATTATGAATTTGGACAATTTGAAACCTTTGGAAAATGCTATAACCGGGTCGTTTATATTAAAAAGACGGATTTGTTAAATAAAATAAGGAGAGCAAATTCAACACTCTGCTCTCCTTTAAATCAAATGAAGAAGGGTGTAATTTTATTGCTCTTCTTTGAAAAATAATTGGTAATAATGCATTCCAGTGGTTTCATCGTAACCTTTTTTTATGTATTGATTATTACCATGAACATAGATGTGAAAATTCTTATCCAGTTTAATCACACTCTTGAAGGCTCGTGATTGTTTCTTAACGGCCGCGTCAGAAATAGTAAAATTATCGGCAATTTCAATATCTCGTTCTTGTTGATATTTATTACTGAAATCATTGAAACTTTGAATAACTTCCGGTTGCTTTAAAACTTCATTACCAAAATCTTCAAAGTCAAATTCTTCTTTCCCTTTGAAAAATTTTACTGATTCGTTGATTAACTCTGCTTGATCTGCTTTTGTCACTTCAAATTGCTGAGGGAGTTCTTTTGTTACAAAAGTCTTATACATAGACATCACATTTTGAGTATTGTAATACTCATCTTGACGTTGTCGGACTTGTAGAAAATCATCTACCCAATATTTTGCTTCTGTTCCTTTTGATAAATTATCAACGATAGCAACAAGATAACCTTTCTCCTTTTCTGTATTGAATATAATACATCCCTTGTCTAATTTATTTATATTAATACCATTGTCGCTATCAATCTCATAACTTCCATTTGTGGGCAAAATTTTTAAATATGTTTCCTTTGTTTCTGATTTAAAAATTCCCATAGCTTCCATTTCTAGCCCATCAACAATGCATTTTTTGAAATGAACAATGTATAACTCACCTCCTTTTATATTAGGGTGAGTTGATCGCTCATATAAATGTTTAGCAATATTTTCAGAAACTAAATTGAATGAGGTTCGACATGTGAAAATTTTATTTGCATACATGTATAACTCATTTAACTCCAAATCACTTTCATGATAAAAGTTATAATATTCTTGTGCTTTAAAAGGGGTTAGGAAATATCTGATCAATAATTCAGCTATTAACGAATCTACTTTTACAAGTTGTTTAGATAAAACTAAATTTTCATCTAAAATTTTATTCCCTACTTTGTGAATAATAAGATTCTCAATAGCATCGTTTTCTGCGTATATCATATCGCATTCAATTTCTGATTAATAAATAAAAGACTCTGATAAACATAACAAAATCACATACGAATTTAAAGAAAAAAGCGATAAAAAGTGCTACAGAAAATCTTTCTACTCCAGAAAGACTAAAATATTCTATATGTGAATACCCTATCACATATGCATATATTGACAAAAATAAAGATAATGTAACAATGCGTTTATTGTTTTTAACATATCTTTCGAATAACTTTTTTCTTGAACGAAATCTGGTAAGTGCTTCACTATTACCTTGTAATATTATCCCTAAGAACGTTAATAAAAATCCAAAAGAACACATTCCTATTGCTGGAAATTCTTGAATCAAATCACAGAAAATGATATATTTAGGTTTAATCCAAAATATCATGATGATTAGAATAATCCAAAATAGAAAACTGCCACAATAACGTTCAATCCAATAATCTATAGTGTATCCAAAAATAATAATATTACGAAGCGGTTGCATATAGTCAATTTCCCAATATTTCAATAAATTCAGGTAAACAATCAGTATAAAGTTTTTCTATAGCATCTTTTCTCTGTTTGTCTTGAATGTCTGTTTGTATTGTAGGTTCATCCAAATAGAAATATACATCAAAAGTATCAGCCATCATATTAACTTTTCGTAATTTTCTACCGGAACTAGGATCGTAATCTTCGGGATCGGTCAAATATCCTTTTACTTCAAATGAGGTGATATTTTTATGTTTAATTTGTCGGATAGACTCAATCCAATCTTTAGTGTGAGAGCGAGATAATCCCATCGGATTCAGTTTTTTCGTTTTAGCATTTTGAACTAAAATTAAACTTTTAGCATTGTTTTTGGCAGCGGCATCTAAATTTGTTTTTATTACACTATTTGCAATCGAATCTCTTTCCTCTATAAATTCATTGATTAGTTCTAATGGATTGTATATTTCAACGAATATTTCTTTGTAATAATCTAACCTCAAGGCTCTTTCATATGCATCTTTTCTCAATATTGGTAAAAATTTGAGATCAAAACGTATCTCATCATTTTCATGTTCTTTATTCCATATTTTCTGTAAAATCTCAATAAATCTATCAGGGAAACATCCGTTCTTATTAATTTCGAATAATAAAATATTTCTTTCTTTATCATATAAAAATATATTTCCATAAGCTAATCTCTCTATGTTAGGATCAATACCTAATTTTGACATTTGCTTTGTTTTTCGATTCTTCTTGGGAGGTAGTCCTTTAGTCAACATTGTTTCAATAATTCCAACTTGGCAACCGTTTAATTCACTTGATAATAGCTTAAATTCAAATTCTTTATTATAACATGGGAATTCTTTCCCATTTATAAATTCTAAAAGTTCACTAAATGTCGGATTTAATTCATTCTCATATTTGAATGTTAGCTTGGGGGAAATCGTATCAACGTTCCTTCTTACACGTCCCATATGTTAAGTTTTTAAATAATAAATAGTTATAGATTTTTTATAAAGTTATGGTAATTCTATTAGAAATGCAATAGAGAAATACAATTTTTGGGGCGAAAAAAGTTGTATGCAAATTGTATGTATACAAAAAAAAAGAGGTCACGATTTTCATCGTAACCTCTTGATTTTCTGGCTCCTCAACTAGGACTTGAACCTAGGACCCCCTGATTAACAGGCTTGCCAGATGTTTTATTTTATTTTTTCGTATAATTGGTTGTTTTATTTAAATTTCTATTATTCAGTATTATACATGCACACATTGAACAATATTCGATAAGTAAGTTCGTTTATTTTAAGGGCAAATACAAGGCACATTTTTGGCACATAAATTTTAAAATTATGCAATGTGCAACTGTTAGACTGGAGCTCGACAAAAGACGGGCGAGTTCCCGCGACAATCGTTTTCCCGTACGATTCATTGTAAGTTGTCATGGTCGGTGGAAAAGGTATAGTACCGTATTCCGATTTGATACAAGAGAATGGAATCTTATGTGGGGACCCAAATTGTTGAATAAAGACCTAAAATCGAAAAAGAACGATTTGGAAAAGGAACTTGTTCGGGCTAATGATGTTCTTGAAACATTGGATAATGAGTTTTCCTTTGAAAAATTCGAGCGTTTGTTTTTAGGGAAACTGACAGAGACAGAGAAGCGACAATTAGAGAAGGAAAAAAGACAAGCTAAAATACAGAAGCAAAAAGAGAATGTTTATAATGTCTATCAGGAATATTTGAAAGAACTTGAAAAATCAAAACGGATCGGAACTGCAAATGCTTATCGTAACTCGATGAAATCTTTGCAGAGTTATAGACCGAAACTATCCTTTGCCGATATTACGCCCAAGTTTTTAGAACGATATGAGGTGGAGATGATTTCACGAGGTATGTCATTAACTACTGTAGGAATTTATCTTCGCGGTTTGAGAGCCATTTATAATATTGCTATTATGGACGGTGTCGTATCCAGAGACAATTATCCATTCGGGCCTAAGAAATACCGTAAGTATGAGATTCCGATCGGTCGTAATATTAAAAAGGCTTTGGATATTGAAGATATTCGGAAAATTAAAAACGCCAATTCTCTTCCGACCGAACACCAATTTGCCCGAGATATGTGGATGTTCAGTTTTTATTGCAACGGCATGAATATGGCGGATATATTTTTTCTGAGATTCGAGTCGATCGACGGCCGGTTCATGCGATTTTACCGCAAGAAAACAGAGCGGACCCGACGGGATGTCCTGCCGATAGAAATTTATCTGCTGGACGATGCCCTTGCTATTCTGAACAGATGGAAAGTCAAAGAGACTTCCCCTTCCGATTATGTTTTCGGTCTTACATCAGATAACGATTCTCCGGAAGAACAATTCAGACAGAAAAAGAATTTTACTCGTAGCATCAACCAACATATGAAAACTCTCGGGAAACAGTTGGGGATAAAAAGTAAGCTGACAACCTACGTGGCCCGTCATTCCTATGCTACGATGTTGAAGAATCTCGGAGTGTCCGTTGAAGAAATATCGGAAAGTTTGGGACATAACAGCATCGAGACGACCCGGAACTATCTGGCATCGTTTTCTCAGAACCGCAAAAAAAGCACGGCAGAGAAGTTGCGAGACGCTTTGTAGATACTTGTTCGACGGCCATATGCGGCCTGCTCCGGCCAACGCTTTGAACGGACGATATATACGATTATTTTAGCACGGAAACCGCTAAAACAGATATTTATGAATACAGAGTTGATCGTATGGCTGGATCGGCGATTCGACAAGATCGAACAGAAACTGTCCGTTCTGACGGAACAGCTATCGTCCTTACAGCCGATTCCTCCGAATCGGTTGATCGATATAAAAGGAGCGGCGGCTATTACCCGCTTCAAACCGTCTTATATCTACGGACTCGTCCATCAGAAAAAAATACCGCATGTCAAATTCGGGCATTCGGTTCGGTTCGACCCCCGAGAACTCGATGCGTGGATGCGTCAGGGGCGTCCGGAGATCGAGAAATTAGGATTAAAGAAATTGCAGGAAATGGAACGAACGAAATTCGAGGACTAAAAATTATTGATTTGCCGCTCCGACAACCGCTTATTTTGTCATTCATTACAATAAACAGTTTGGATCTTTATTTCGAATTTAATCATTGTTGTATCTGAAGTAGATCGAGTATAATGTATTTTTGAACAGCAACAATACCACAAAAAGTAATTCTTTGAAAGCAGGCCATAAGCCTGCTTTCATTTTTTATCAACCTTTCAAAAACAGTGCTTATGAAAGCCAATGCAACCGTTTCTGTACGGCGGAATGCCGTACAGAACAAGAAAGCCCGGACAACCGGCAAAGCCCGTACGAAAAAGCATACGGGCTCTCCGCTCCCTCAAGCCTCCGCCGATCTGCCCGAACAGCAGATCGCGCTGGATTCGATCGTTCCGAACGATTTCAATCCCCGCCGGAATTTTTCTGAACAGAGTCTCCGGGAACTGGCCGACAACATGACCCGGATCGGCCTAATCCATGCCGTTACGCTCCGTCCCCGCAGCGACGGGCAGGAAGGCTACTCGCTCGTATGCGGCGAAAGGCGTTTTCGTGCGGCCCGACTGGCGGGATGGGAGACCATACGGGCTAAGATCTGCCCGATGAGCGACGCCGAAGCGGAAGACTTCGCCATTGCCGAAAACTTGCAGCGGGAAGACATCACGCCGTTCGAACAAGGACAGGCGTTCAAACGCCTGATTGATACGCGCCGTTACGACGTCGGAACGCTGGCCCTGCATTTCGGACGAACACGCGATTTCGTCCTGAGCCGCATCCGCCTGCTGGATCTGATCCCCGAAGTAATAGAATTGCTGAACAGCGAGGAGATCAATATTTCGCAGGCACTGGAGCTGTGCCGATACGAGAAAGAGATTCAGAGGGAAGTCTACGACGGATATTTCAAAATGGGTCTCGACTGCCACTGGCGGCATCTCCGGGCCAAAGAGCTCAGAAGCCGTTTGGCCGGCATGTACCTTTCGCAACTGAATTCTTACCGTTTCGACAAAACCGAATGCATGTCCTGTGCGAGCAACAGGGCCAACCAGGTGCTTTTCGCTGACTGCGGCGACTGTAACGTCTGTCAGAACCGGGCGTGCATGAAACGCAAGAATACGGAGTACCTGATCGCCGAAGCGAAGAGACTGCTTTCGGAATGTCCCGGCATACGGATCGGCTATTTCGAGGATTGTTCGCAGGGAGAAGTCCTGCAAGCCCTCCGGGACGAATCCCGCCCGGTCCGTGCGCTGGGCTATGCCGGCTACTACGAGGCGCATCCCGAAAAACCGGAGGAACCGCGCAGGGAGGATTTCACCGACGAGGCGGATTATACGGAAAGCATGAATACTTTCCGCAGCGCATCGGAGGAGTACGAACAGGAGTGTGCCGACATACGAAGACGGGTCGAATCGGGAGAACTGATACGTTACGCCGTAATCGGAGACCGCGGCATCGAATTCTACTACGACGAACCGATTCCGGTAACGGAAGAGCAGGATGAAAGTAATTCGGCTCGGCAGACCCGTCCGGACGATTCGCCGGGATTCTCTGGAAACACGTTCACGACTGTCTCCGACATCGTATCGTTCGCCGGCGAAAGCGTCGATCCGGAAACAGGCGAAATACTCTCATCGCAAGGGGAAGAGATGTCTGCGAAAACGATCGACCGGGCCAAGACACAGGAGGAGATCGAACGCGAAGAGAAAATAAATGTCTTAAAAGAGCGGCACGACAATAACTATCAGCTATATCTCGACCATATGGCGGCTGATATGAAAATAGCTTTGCGTAAGACAGACTACCGGGAAGGAGCTTTGACGGAGGAGGAACAGCGGATTTTCTGGTTTTTGCTGCTCCGAACACTCGATCGGAGGCTGTATCCGCAGTTCGGACTGAATGAACATGACTGGCCGATATCCGAAGAGCGGCAGGTACGGATATGCAGGGAACTTACCACGGAACAGCAGGTGTTGCTTCTGCGGGAATTCATACGCGACAAACTAATGGAGCATTGCTCCGTACCAGGACTAATCAGCCGATTGTCCGGCGATTTCGTAGATATTCATCAGCCGGACGCCTACCGGGAGATCCGTTCACGGCATAAGGACGTTTACGACCGTCGGCTTTCGGGCATACTCCAACGGCTGAAAACACTGGGATGCAAGGATGCGGAACTTCCCGTAAACGAGACGGAGCTCGAAATCCGGCATACGCTCGCGTCCGAGACGCTTCAATTACACGGTACGCCGGAAGACGTTCCGTTCGATCCGAACGAACTGCCGCAGGAGCCCCCCTACGAGATTCCGCAGACGGAGGAGCCGGAAGGAGAAGATATGCCCGGCGACGATATTCGTCCGGAACCGGCGATTCCCGTAAAGGAACCCTACCTGCCGAAACCGGCCGACAGCCCGGAGGAAACCGGCCCCGGTATCGAGGAATATCCTGCGTTGGAAGAATTCGATCAAAGAGCGGGAGATAACGTCGTATCCGAAACTCGGGCGGCCTGATATGGAGCGAACCTTTCATGCATACAGGGAGCGCATACGCGCTCCCTGTATGGTTTCATGCTGCCGGCCGTATGGGATCATACGGTATACGGCGTTACCGGTCTTTCGAAGGGAACGTTTTCCGTCCGAGCAATTCCGCCAGCAGAACGACGTCGGCCGCATGGTAGACAAACCTGCGATCGAAAACGCCGCAGCGGATCAGCCGTTTCTTACGCGCCGCCTCCAGTTGCTCTGGGGTAATCTTCAGCATCCGGCATACTTCGTCGGCCATGAACACGAGATCGATGTTACGCATCGCGCACAAGTGTACGAGAAAGTAGTTCATGTAGATAAGCTGCCGGTTCCGTTTGACGAGCTTCGTCAAAACGGTTCGGGGAATCGTGAGGGTTTCAACGGTTTTCATGTTCTGAGTTTTTTAATGAACGATCGGTCTGTTTCCGGGATAAATCGGCTTGACGCGCCTGATTCTCTATTTTGTCGATATACCGTTTGATTTCCGAATAACGGTACATGCGCTTGACGCCGAAAGTGAAGCCGATCAGCTTTTTCTCCTCGCGCAGCCGTCGCACCTGGCGCTCGCTCAGATGAAGCATCCGGCAGGTATCGTAAAAGTCGAGGATAGGATCGCCCTCGATCATATTGTGCTGTTTCTTTACGGCCAGCACATCGAGGTGAACGGCTTCCAGCTTTTCCCTGATTCCGGCCAGCGCAGACAATAACTCGCTCTGTTTAGAAAATTCCTCTTCCATGATTCGTAAGATGATCGATTGCGTTACAAAGATCCTGAATCCGAATCTCCGAATCATGTATCCGAACATGTTCTAAAACATAATTTTTTGCATTTCTTTCTGGTTGTCAGATCGATTGTCTCGACAATCAGAACATCTCCCCCTTTCTTCCCGAAAGAGGGATTCAATACGACGACAATATGGTTATACGAATGGAAGGACCGGTTTACGATACCGGTCCCGGCTCCCTGCGGGCCTATGCGCAAATTCTGAACGGCATGCTTCAGTCCCGGGACAGCGGAGAGCTGTTCCGCCGGCTGGCATGGGCCGATATGAATTCTCCGGATCACGAGCTGTCGGGCTATTTCGGTTGGGGCTTCGGCACCTCGACCCCTTTCTGGCTGCGCCAGCGGATCGCCTTCCGTTCCGATACGTTTTTCGGAACGCGCACGCTGACGATCGTCCGTTTTCGCGAAGACGCGGACAGGGCCGATGCCTGAAACGGATACGATCCTTTGATTTACATCAATCGTTTTTAATCCATTAAAACTCTGTGCGGGAGGATAAATACAGCAATGACCATTATGGAACTGATAACAAAAAAAGTAGAGAAAGATTTTATGTCTCATCCGCTGAGGTCGCAAGACGGGCGGGGATTCGATGCCGAGGTAATCGTCAAATACTTCAACCCTTGCGGAGCGGGTACGTGGCTGATTACCGAGGCTGAGGAGCAGGAAGACGGGGATTGGCTGTTGTTCGGTTATGCCTGCATTCACGAATGGGAATGGGGCTACGTCCTGCTGTCCGAACTGCGGAATCTGCGGCTGCCTTTCGGTATGGCCATAGAACGTGATATCTATTCGTCGGCCCGAACCGTCCGCGAACACCTGAAACGTTTCGGGATCACCGTTTGACCGGGGAAGCGCACTTGCTTCATATCGGAACAATAAAAACATGCCGATTGCGTTATGCCTGAAAAGGTACTATATTTGTACCTGAATAAATACTGAAATTAGTTAATTAAAAAACACAGTCATGGCAGCCATACATGTTATATCGCCCAGCGAGTTCAAACAGAACCAGAAGAAGTTTTTCGACCTGGCTCTCTCGGAACGGGTCGTTATCAAGCGGGGCAAGGATCTGTTCGAGCTGGTATCCAAGCCTTATATCGACGAGAGCGTCAGTCCGAGCGGCGATCCTTTCTTCAACGATCCCCGGAACCTGCAAGCTATCCGCGAGGCTATCGAGCAGGCTAAACGGGGACAGGCGACGGAGCTTACGCCCGAACTGAAGGAAAAACTGTTCGGCGATTTATGAGCTATAAGATCATCCTTACCGAGAATGCGGTCGAGGGAATCCTTCGGCTGCGGAAAGCCGGAGAGCGTCAGGCGCTGAAAAAGATCGACCGTCTGCTCTCCGAACTGGAGGAACATCCGGAAACAGGAACCGGCAAGCCCGAGCGGCTCAAGGGCGAATTGTCCGGGAAATGGTCCCGACGCATTACGGAGCGTCATCGTCTCGTTTATGAAATATTCGACGAGTATGTAGAAGTCGTCGTATTGAGCGCCTGCGGCCACTACGACGATAAATAAGACATTAAAAACAATCGTTCGATTGCGGAAGCGGTACTGTACAGTACCGCTTCCGTTTTTGTATCACATTCAAAAATCAATTATTATGACGGATAAACAGTTCAACGCCCTGTTCCGCCGCCGTATGGACGCCTACGCGCGGGCCAACGACAGGGAAACGCGATCTTTCGCGTCCATCCCCTGCGGTTACGGCAGCAGGGCCTACCATCGCTTCAAAACCTCTTCGGACAAAAGCGGAGAGATCCGTGGTAAACTCTCAGAAATGGCCGCCACCGGAAGGATCGAACCGGCCTTGCTGCGTGAGGCCGTGTCTCGGCGTGTCCTGTGCGAAGACATTTTGCGAACCGTATCGAGATGAACATACGGACCGCCAAATCGATTCCGCTGGCCGCCTATCTTTCCGGTCTCGGATTCGAGCCTGTGAAACGGCGGGGTACGGATCTCTGGTATCTTTCCCCGCTTCGTAAAGAGACGCGGGCTTCGTTCAAGGTCAATACACGTCTTAATACATGGTACGATTTCGGAATAGGCCGGGGCGGGAACATCATTTCGCTGGCGGCCGAAATATACGGCACGGACGATGTTTCCCGTCTTTTGCAGTTGATCGGCACGAATACGCCGGCTTCGGTTCCGTTCGATCCCATGCCGGAAAGGAACACCTCACCTGCGGAGCCGGAGTTCGGAAACGTCCGGATCATGCCGCTCGCTCACCCGGTACTGCTCGATTACCTGAAATCACGCAAGATCGATCTGAGAATAGCGCAGACCCTCTGTAAAGAAGTGCACTACACCGTACGCGGCAAGTTCTATTTCGCCGTAGGATTTGCCAATGACAGCGGAGGCTATGAGATACGCAACCGCTATTTCAAAGGGGCCATTCCTCCGAAAGACACGACATGGATCAGACCGCAGAAGTCGAACCGGAGCTGCCGGCTGTTCGAAGGATTTACCGATTACCTCTCGTATCTGACTCTGTGCAAACAAGGCGATGTGTCATGGCATTCGTCGGATGAAGACTTTCTGATCCTGAACTCCGCATCGCTGCTTCCACGGGCAAAAGACAGATTACAGGGATACGAACATATCGTATGCTGCCTCGACCGGGATACGACAGGCCGAAGGCTTGTCGGTGAACTACGCGCGACATTCGGAACGCGGGTACATGACGATTCGATAATGTATGATGGCTATAAAGACTTGAATGACTATTTATAGTAAAATGATGCTTGATACTGAGAACGAGAGAAAAAGAAATCTACTATAATATAAACAATATTGGTATATAAACTACGAGTTCAAATTGCCAAGTTTCGTAAGGAGCTCAGCCCTTTCGTTAACGGAATGATGAATTAATTCAATGAGAGTTTATTTCGCAATGCGAATACATTTGTGGTATTCAAAGACGTAAAGCCCAAGGTAAAAGTCCTGTTTAAGGGGCACTTAAACGGAACGAAAAAATTTACACTCAAATTATAAAACTTATAATTTCGGAGTTATATAGTTATAAAATATTGAGTCATGCAAGAAATAAAAATACACAGCTAACAAGCGCCCCAACATCATAAAATGACAGTTATCGTATCCCATTATGTAGCCGCTTATTTCAAAAAAAAGTTAATTTATAGGAATTTTTCAGCCAATTTTATTTGTTTGGTGTATATTTTTATTAAATTGCAATCAGTTAAAAAGGTGATTTTTATAATAATCACAGAAGGGTATGCCGAAAACCTTATAGAGTAAGCGGAACTTAATTTTATTTGTCATGAAAGAGCTTAAAAAATTGAAATTATCCACATTTACTTACGAATTAAAGAAAAAGGAATTAGGGCAAATAGTTGGAGGAGGGAAACAAAACACGGATACTTATGGACATACAACTTCTCAATCTAAATCAGACAAAGATTCTGCATCTGGAGATTGGGATGACAAAGCCCTGTTTATGGAATTGTGAAAATATCAGTCTTTGAGGGTATGCTGAAAACCTTATAGAGTAAGCAAAATTTAATTTTAATTTATTATGAAAGAGCTTAAAAAATTGAAATTGTCTAAATTTACTTCTGAATTGCAGAAGGGACAAATGAGAAAATTAATGGGGGGAGCTTCCACGGATTCGTTCGGATATATGACTTCCCAGACAAAGCAGGATAAAGATGATTCATCGGGGGATCGTGATGTAGCATCTTTACCTATTGAATTCATGTAAAATTTATTATAGCGTAGAACTTGAATAGAAGTTCTACGCTTTTATTGCCTTATGAATAAGTATTTTCTCTGTTTTTTATTCATTTGCTTATCCCCTAAGTTTGTATTGTCCCAAACGGTTGTTGAACGAAATATCAAAATGGGAAATGAAACAGCTACTGTCAGAGCATGGATTCCTCATACGACAGAACGGGATACAATAACAAATGTGTTATATGTTTTTGATGCGGATTATTGTTTCGATATAGTCGTGTCTCATGTCAATTATCTTTTCAATATGTGCCGCACGATACCCCCTGTTTGTGTTGTCGGCGTTTATTACCCGGGACAAAGAGGCCGGGCATGCGTCGGATTGAATCAAGATAACATGACGCTGAATTCTACGGGTGAATCGTTTTTGCATTATATACAGGATGACGTTTTCCCGGCAGTACAGGACATCATAAAATGTTCTTCATGTTACAACATTTTTTTCGGACACTCCTATTTGGCTGATTATGGCTGTTTTTTGATGAAGAATAAGTCAGAAATGTTCGATTCGTATTTGCTTTTGGCTCCTGAAAGTGGCAGGGTACCTATTTTTGAGAAAAGCGATGTTGCCGATAAGCGAATCTATATTGCTATTGGAAATCAAGATGCCAAAAGGAGAGTCAAGTTCTCCCGACATCTATCGACGGCTGTAAAAAGGGTTGCCGATAATACGAACGTAAAGATGCAGATTTTCAACACTGCTACCCATATGTCAATTATTCCCGTAGCACTTACTTCTGGCATCAACTACCTATACAAGGATTTGGTGAATAAAGATAATATATCCGAATTTATCAACAGGAAGAAAGGCATTGTAGAAAATTATGAGACATTGTGTTCCTTCAATGCCTTTTATCATTGTAAATTGAGAAATGATGCAAGGACCATATTAGACCTTCTGGAATTGTCCAAACCTTGTTCTGTAGAAGAATTTGAAACGGTTCTGGAACATTTACCGGCAACTAATGGGAATCACCATGAAATAATCGCTTTCGAGTACTTGAATTTAAAATGTTATGATAAAGCTGAAGCGTATTTCAATAAAGCTATTGATTTATATATAAAAGAAGGGGCGAGGAATTTCATGAACAACGCTTATGACGGACTGATTCAATTATATGTAGAGAAGAAAGAACCGTCGTCTAACGTGGACCATATCTACGAAAAGGCTATGAGTTCAATGCCCGGAGATTTTGATTTATATTTCAAAAGAGGAAAGTTCAATATCGAGAGCGAATTTAATAATGAAAAAGGTATAATTTTTCTGCAAAAATACCTGTCGAATTATAACGAATCGTACAGACTGTATCCTTTGTGTGATGTTTTTTATTATATCGCCTTGGGATATTTTCGATTGGGAGCTTTTCAGGAAGCACTAAGTTGGATTGATAAATCTTTAGAGAAAAATGCGGGTTGTAAAAAATCCAAATTGTTAAAAAATGAAATTTACAGCAAAATCAGGTGAAAATGATTCTTATTTTCAGCATTTCTACAGACTCAACCACAACTGAAGTTGTTGATTGGTTAAAAGCCTTTGACCCGAATATATCCATTGTTCGTATTAACAATGATTTGCAAGATGTTAAATTTAAGCAAATGATATATACCCATAATGAAAAATCATTATGGGTACAAACATCTCAGGGTGAGCTTATTGATTTGTTTAAGGCTAAGGTGGTATGGTATAGAAAGGGTGGATGTATGTTTCGAAATACATTTACAAATGGGAATGATACAGCTTTTCCTCCTGGATATGTTAAATATCATCTACATCAAGAAATGTCAACGTTAAGCGATTTTATTTATGCGACAATTGAGAACAGAGCTTATTATAGTTTGGGGAGTTATAAAAAAGGTAATTTAAACAAATTGTTGACATTGCGTCTCGCCAACACTCTGGGTATTAAAACTCCTGATTATTGGGTTGTTACTTCGAAAAAGGAGATTCAAGAAATACTAAAACAGAATGAATTGGTAACTAAATCAATAAGTGAAGGTGTTTATCTTACAAACAAAGATCATGCTTATTATACTTACACTGAAAAAATTTCGAAGAAAATTGCCAATAATTTCTCTGAAGAGTTTTTCCCATCCCTCGTCCAAAAAAATATTCAAAAGAAAATAGAAATAAGAAGTTTTTATTTGGAGGGGAAATTTTATTCGATGGCTATTTTTTCGCAAAAAAATAACCAAACATCCATTGATTTTAGAAAATATGATTCTCAAATACCCAATCGTACCATACCATATAAATTACCTGTTTGGGTTGAAAAACAATTGACGAGTCTGTTCCATAAATTAGGTTTAAACACAGGTTCTGTTGATCTTATACTTACCCCTAATGAAGAGTATGTTTTTCTGGAAATAAACCCGGTTGGACAATTTGGAATGGTGTCATATCCATGCAATTATTATTTGGAAAAAGAAGTGGCAAAATTACTGTATGAGAAATGGAAAGAGACTTTTTAGAACGATATTTCATTAAGGAAGATAATGATAAACTTCCTATTTTTTATCATTTTATTTACACGAATAAAATGGTGCCGTTGTGGATTGAGAAGAAAAATATATATATATCAAAATTCTACAACTCTCAAGTCGGGGCAATGCCTTCAGGATATCCTATATCTAAAATAATTTTAACAGCAAATGGAACGAGTAAAAAATAATGACATGGAGCGTTTTATTTTGGAAAATCAAAATAAATATTTATTTGTATATTCCGATTGCATCCCTGTTCAGGGAAAAAATAAAACTGCAATTTATGATTTAACTCGAAAAGATATATTTTTTATTCCAAATGATTATTATCCATTATTTGCATTGTTTCGCTCATTAAAATTGGGTGAGATACAGAAATTATTGGAGACTAAAAATGATGAATTACAATTTATTTCTCTGATTGAATTTCTCTTGAAAAATGAACTAGCAGAAATAAATAATGACATTTCGCAATTTCCGCAAATTCAAGAACGTTTTGAATACCACGGAATGATTAGAGATGCTATTATAGATATTGGAGATCACATTCATGACTTTCATTCTATTTTTAGACAACTTAGTGAGTTAGGGTGTTTATTCGTTCAAATACGATTTTTTAAAGAGAATTATACTTTGTTAGATCTCTCTAAAATAGTTCGTCTTGCTTATCATAAATCAATATTCAGTATTCAACTTCTGTTGAAATATAATAGAAATATTAGTCATGAAGATTACAAACATTTTTATGAGGAGCACGCAGATATAATTAACTCTATAATTGTCCATTCTTCTCCTTCCGATCAGATCGTGAAAGTAGATTGGAATTATACGGAAGATATGGATATGTATGATATGCTGACCCGAGAAATTATCTTTTCCCGGCAAAAAATCAATAGTTGCGATAAATGTGGAATAATAGACCAAAATTTTATTGCTATAAGTGGAGTTAGTGGATTTATGCATAATAAACAATATAATAGTTGTTTAAATCTAAAGGTGTCTATTGATATTCATGGTAGTATTAAAAATTGCCCTTCGCTAGATATGTCTTTTGGAAATATAAGCGAAACTTCTTTAATGGAGGTGGTTAAAAATCCAAAATTTAAAGAAATGTGGCAGATAAAAAAGGATAATATTGATATATGTAAAGATTGTGAATTACGCTATGCTTGTAGCGATTGTCGAGCATATAGAGTTGCAGAGAGCATGGTTAGTAAGCCACTGAAATGTTCATATAAAAACAAATTAATATAAGTTTTAAGGTTTTGAATAACAATTATGAATATGCAAAATATAATTAACCATTTATTGTTAAATTTTCATTACTGTGAAGATTTGGGACTTTTAAATGGTCGAATGGGAGGAGTTATTTTTTTTAAACATTATTCTCTAGTTAGTGGTAGAATGCATTATTCAGATTATGCAGATTCTTTGTTTGATTCAATTTGTGACGAAATTAATGAACGAACACCAGTCGATTTTGCCTCTGGTCTTTGTGGAATAGGTTGGGGGATAGAATATTTAATTCAAAATGAGTTTTGGACTGGTAATACAGATGATATATTAGAGGAAATCGATAATAAGGTTTTAGCAAAAAATATCCTAATGGAGGATATCACGTTAGAGACAGGATTGAAGGGGTTATTGTATTATTTGTTAGCAAGGATAGAATCGTTTGAAAGATATGAGATATTTCAAAGGATAAGTGTTGGATACTTAAAAAGTATAGAGTGTTTGATTGAAAAGAAGCAAATTCATAAAGATCTGAATCCTTCTTTGATGGAGCGCTTGAAGAGATGCATTAACAAGTGCGTGGATTACAATATAAAACCTATAATAGAAGATACTTTTTTTGACAATATTTGTTATCTTAATTGTCCTGTTCAGCATTATAATTTGGGGATTAAAAATGGTTTGACAGGGATAGCTCTAAAAAATATAATAACAGTTTAATGGACTAAATATTTGTAGATAGTTTTGTATTTTTTCGTGTTATGAAGTAATGTTATTAACCTTTGGAAAATATTTTTATTTAGTTTGTTTTGGGGGATGAGTTGTTGAAAACGAATTGTTATTATATATAGACTACATATGTTTTGAGGGAGGAACTTTGCAAAAATTGATTTGATACAAAACGTTGAAAGAGTAAATTATTTAGTTTATGATGAAACATATATACATATTTATTGCAGTCACTCGTGGTGTAAACTATGGAATCGGGACATATATAGATGTGTTGCTTATGAGTTTGAGAAGTTGTAAATTGAAAGTAACAATTGTCGAATTAGATTCGTTTATATCTGAAGTTCGTATTGTTGATTATAAGTCATATAGAGCAATTAAAATTCCATACCTATTGATGTTTGACAATAATGGAAATATATGCCCTAAAAGTATATATTATTCCCAGAATAACATAGCACATGTTCTTGCAGATTTCATTACTTTTGATGAGCATAATGTGTTTGTATTTAATTTTTTATGGATGGGACATCTTGCAGAGGCAATGAAAAAATATTTTAATGGCACCAATGTGAGTGTCGTACATTATACTGATTGGAGTTTCAGATTAAAGGGCAACAAAAAAACATTAATAAAAATAATTAATAAGCCTGAAGAATTAAGAACTCAGAAAGAACAAGATTTATACGAATCTTTTTGTTTTGAAAAAAAACAATTAGACCTACACAGTGATAAGGTAATAGTAATTTCTCGCCATTCGTATAATGATATTATTTCTTTATATAAAGTGGATAAAGGAAAAGTATATTTAATACCTCATGGTCTGAGAGATAAATATCGCCCCCTGTCATTACATCAAAAACAAACATTAAGAAATAAATATAGATTTGATGATCGTGAGAAACTATTAATTTTTGCAGGTAGGCTTGAACCTGTTAAAGGGGTAGATTTTTTAATAAAAGCTTTTCAAAAAGTATTAAAGAAACATTCAGAATGTCGATTAATTATTGCCGGTAATGGTGAATTTGAACGATTAATTCCTATTTGTAAAAATGATTGGAGCAAAATTACTTTTTTAGGCTTTGTTGATAAAAGGACCTTATTTGAATTGTATTCAATCGCTACATTAGGAGTTGTACCTTCATTACATGAAGAATTTGGTTTTGTTTGTTTAGAAATGATCATGTTTGGTTTGCCTGTTATAGTAAATAATACAACCGGATTATGTGAAATAATTGAAGATAATATAGATGGTATGTACGCCGATATTAAATCGACAAAAGTCGTTCAATCCGTAGATGATTTGGCGAAAAAAATACTTTATCTTATTGATAATAGTCATGATAGAATTGCGTATTCAAAGAAGGGGAGAGAAAAATTTTTAAAAAAATACAATTATAAATTGTTTACAAGAACCATGAAATCTTTTTTTGAATCATGTTAGTCAATGTATATTGAAAAATACGGTTAAATAGCTCCAGTAGAGACGGATAAAACTGACCCGTTGAAAAAGTGCCCACTATTAAAACGGTGGAAATTGGCTCACCAAGAACGGAGCAAACTGGCTCATTCAGGGATTTGAGTAAAAAGTAGTTGTTCAAAGGCTTAAAAGGAGTCGGATTTTGTTAGCTTGAAGCAAAAGCAAACCAAAACCAGAGAGATCATACCCGGCAGACCTCTGAAAATGAATAAACTACGAGCAATTATTCGTTTGTACACCAAGCGCGTCGGTTTACGCGCGATTGCAGAGATGTCTCGCACATCGCGCAACACAGTCAAAAAATACGTCAACAAGTGGAACACGCTCAGTCCTTATCCTACGAGGAGTTTCTAAGCAAGAGCGATGCGGAGCTTTACGCTCTATTCTGCATCGAAGAGGTTCCGGAGGAACTAATCCCGCACAGATGCTCTTGAGGCTTTTATGCTGTCAGCGAGCAAAGAGATGGCCCGCAAGGGTATGACCAGCCATAAGCAATAAGAACGCTATCGCGTTGCCCGCCCCAGCAACTTACAGCCTGACACCGTTTCGCGTAGCGCTTCGTTGTTACGAATGCGTGAGTATCCCTTCGGTGCGTATGGAACACAAGGCGGGCGACAAGTTGTTCGTCGACTACATGGGCTGTAAGCTGTGGATCTATCCGCCGGCCGCTCCCCGGGAAGTGGAAGCGTTCGTGGCTATCCTCGGGTGCAGCTTACTAACTTACGTGGAGGCTGTGGAGAGTCAACGCAAGGAAGATTTTATTACAGTTTGTGGGAAACTATGGTGGCGTTCCGCATGCTATCGTTCCAGACAACTTTAAAAGCGCCGTCACCAAAGCCAGCCGTTACGAAGCGATCCTTAACACGGAGTTCGAACGGTTCGGCGAATATTATGGTGTAACGGCTTATCCTACCTGTGCTTGCAGTCCCAAGGATAAAGCGCACGTAGAGAACGCGGTTAAGTTGACCTATAAGGACATCTTTACTGTTATCGAGCTTCTTCACTGTCCCGATCTTTGTTTGCTCAACATCATCGCTATCCGCGTGGCCCTTGAGAAGCACAACAACAAGAACCTTGATCGCCGCAACTATTCCCGCCGCAGTTACTTCGAAGATGTGGAACGAAGGCTCTGGGGTACTTGAACCCGATCCGCTTACCGGATAAAAAGCATATCATGACCACGGTGAACAAATACGGCTATGCACGTCTTCATGAGGATCCACTACTACACGTCCCCCATGCCTACATAGGCGAGAAAGTCCCGGTATCCTATACGGCGACCGATGTTAAAATCCGCTATAATTACGACATCATAGCGGCGACCGGCACAACTACCGCTATACCGCCGTTACCGAGTACCTCTGCCCCAAGCACCGTGCAGTTATGGGGTGGTCGCCGGAGCGGTTCGTGGAGCAGGCCGCCGCCATGCACGAGGATATGGAACGCCGCGTACTGGAAAAGATCCTATATTAGAATCAGGCCAATAAGATGTGTTCTGGTATCCTGAACTTCGCCCGTAAGGCAGGACCCGAGCGACTTGCGGTAGCCTACCGTCTAGCTGACAGCTATGGTAAGTACAGCTTCAGGGAGATACAGGATATACTCTAGAATAAATCCGAGGCTATAGATCTTCCCGAGGAGCCTGCCGATATGCCCGAGCATGAAAATATCAGAGGAAAAGAGTATTACAAGTAAAATATATAAACAATCAGACCTTAGAAAAACTGCGCCAGATGCGCTGTTTGGTATGCACGACGCTTTTAAGACCTCGCTGGAGAACACCATCAAAGAGAAGATGCAGTACCAGTTCGTCTCACACTTGGTGCAAAGCGAGTTACAATCGTAAAAACCGAGCTGTGGAGCGGGCTGTCAGAGCCGCCCAGTTCCGTTACAACGCTGCACTGGATGATGTTGGCTATACCTTCGAGCGGGGCCTCGACCGCAATCAAGTCGGACGCCTTGCTGCTATGGAGTTCGTGCGCGACCACAAGGACCTCATCATTACGAGATCGACAGGAACGGGCTAAAATTATCAGGCCATTTCGCTTGGTTATAAGGCCTGTTAGGAAATGTATGCAAGTACGGCCAAATTGATGAGCCAGCTCAGAATATCCAAGGCTAAAGGCACGATACTGGCTGACTGGAAGCGCATCGTGCGTTATTCTTGACGACTTCTGCATGCAGCCACTCGACACCCAGTCACGCGGCATACTGATGGACATCATCGATGACCGGCATCAGCGGCGGTCGACAATGATCACGTTGTACCAGTCTTTGACTGGTACAACGTGATCGGCGAGAAAACGATCGCCGACGCTGTCCTCAATCGCATCTCATACACCACGCGCTGCGCGTTGAATTGTTCGGCGAGTAGATCAGAAAAGAAAATCTAAAAATGAGAATGCTTATGGATAGACTCCTGCGACTGCATAAGTTTACTCTCTTGTTCTTTTATAGCGAATAGTTATCTTTATTGTGTCGGTCGACATAATCCCGACCGTTTTATAGGTGAAAACTAAGTAGGATTCTCGCAATAAACCGGGATCAAAGACCTACAAAAATGTTGTTTAACCCGAGCAAAATCATATCCTTTCAGACCCTAATCCGGACAACAACTTTTCACTATTTTTGCTCTATAACTTTAGGGGGCAACCTCTTCCGTTTTTTGGGGAGGTAGTGCGCTGAAAATTAGCTCTCTTTTCAAGAGATTTTGTTCTTGGTATGTTTTGTGCTATTATTATTTTTTCGACACAAACGTAAGAATAAAAATTTCTTAAGCTATTTCGGAACCTGAATATAATGAAATCAAGAATTATACCTTATTAATAAACATTGTATAGCCCGATTCCCGCAATCCCTTCCAGCAATCCAAAACAATTGGCCGGAGTGATAGCTCCCTGACGATCCCCTGTCGAATTTTCGGAACTTTCAAACTCAGTCAATCTGAAAAACAATTTTTGTTTTAGCTCCAGAAAGTCGCAGGAGGAGGTTAGCAGTTTTAGTATAAATAGGATACCTGCAACTCCGTTTTTCAGAGAAGGGTTATTGATCAATTCCCACATTCGCGGGGGCAGATCAAACGATACATGATATCCTCCGTTAAGCAACACTAAATACAGAAAAAAGCGATTGCAGAAATGTATTTCTCTATTTTGTTGTATAAGTTCAACTTGCGGTAAAAACGACGAAATTAATTTTTCAGATAAACTGTGAGCAACATCTAATTGTTTCAATTGAATTAGGCCCCATAGTAACCAAGGGAAATACCATGTAATATCGAAATCCTTTAGACCATCTTGTTTAATCGAAAAATGATGTTTGTTACTCAATAACAAAAGATTATACACTTGTAATTGAATGGACTCGATTAAAGCCATTTTGGTTTTCTGACGTATATGTTTCACAGATGGATTAATGCGTCCAATTCCATAAAGTAAATAACCTACAATTATATCAAAATTATAACTTTGTAATCTGAGAATACGGATGGCAATTTTATCCATATCTTCCAGAATACTTTTATCCGAACATCGAATGCCGCCATCTAAAATCAGCCGATTTATCGCCCATCCGATTCCGCTCAATCCTTGCGTAAAATCCCAGGATATATTTTCTTTGGCAATACTATCTATAACAGTATTGAATAATTCATCTGCAACATTTTCCAAATATTGATCATTGACTACTTTATTCAACCGATACAAATAAAGAGCCACCCCCATTTTGCCATTAGCCAATCCTAAATCGGTCAATGCATCCAAATTGCGAAGCAAAACATTCGTAATCTTTTGCAATCGTTCCGGATAAAAAAATACGGTTCGGTCTGAGGCGTCGATAACATCAGATATCTGTGTCCAATTGTAAATATGCATAAACTCATCTCTGTGAAATAAAAAATGAGCATAGTCCATATCAAGCCGTTCCGGGACGACAAAATCCGTATCGTCCGTATATTCAATAATTCCTACCCCCCAATCCGTATCAATTACCTTGACATTACAAGGTGTATATAATGTATATTTTACGATAGAACGCCAAACCGTTCCGACCCAGTCTCCTGTTGGATTTTCTTCCGATTGGGATTGCGGAGTTGTCGGAAGACAATCGTGTACAATGACCGCTCCATCCGGATTCAAATGTTTCAAAGCATTGAATATATCCCGATCTACCTGATTTTCGAGATGTAATCCATCGATAAATATCACATCGTATTTTTTCTGAGGATAAGCTTCAAAAAATTGGTCCGAAGTCATCCGGTAGGTCAAAAAAGGAAGATATTCTTTTAACTTTTCCTGTGTCCAGTCTGTACAATACCTGCTATTCGGATCATACGGATCGACAGATTCTTTCACCGCGCATTTAACTTTCTGAAAATTGACAGCCGGGTTATCCATTCCTATTTCAAGATAGGAGGTATAATGACGGGCTTTTATCAGATAATTGATTATATCTAAGCGTGTTACCAAAGCCTTGTCAATTAATTGTTTGCAAATCTTTCTTGTGCGTAAAAATCTAAAATCTTACAATTGAATATAACTTCATATTTTGCCTGTACCATATCGGATTCGGATTTTTCCATTTTAGTTTTAACGTTATTATAATCCAACATGGTAGATCTCCCAACTTTCATTTTTTCATTTTCATATCGGAACGATTCCGAAGCGGCTTTGTAAGACTCCTGTGCGGACAAATATTTTTGATAGGCATTTTCTGCATTCTGTAAGGCGGTTTCGATCTCTTTACGCAAAGCCATTTTAGTTTCATCCAAGACCACCTCCTGAAACTTGATATTGATACGAGAGGCCCGAATCTGATTCCGTGTTGCTAATCCATTGAATATCGGCACGGAGAGATTTATACCCACGTACTCACTTCCGTTATTTTTAAGTTGTTGCCGGAATGCTGCGTTATTATACCCTGTAACAAACGAATAGTAATAACTGTTACTATAACCTCCGGATAAAGACACCGATGGATATCTGGCCGCTTGGGCAATACGAAGGTTATGCCAACTGCTTTGAAGATTTAACGATGCGGAACGAATTTCAGGACGATCGTCTATTCGTGAAAACAGTAAAGTCGTATCGTATGCTTGTAAGCTATGCAGTGCGGTTTTTAACAGTTCATCGCCGGATGGTTCTGCAACATCGAAACCCGCTGAAGATTTTCTGTTTAATGCTTGGCTTAACTCCAGAAGAGCCGTTGATAAGTTGTTATTGTTTTGAGTCAGGTTCAATTTATCCTGCGCCCATAAAGCCTTGCTTTCCAATAATTCCGACTCCAGCATTTTCCCATTATCTACGAATAGCTGACTTCTGTTCACCTGCAAGCGACTCAGTTCGATCTGGGAAGCAGCTATCCGAACCAACTCCTTGTATTGGAGAACTTGCAGGTAATAAGCCGTAATATTCAATATTACATCGTTCTTTGCTTTCTGAAGATCTTCCAATGTCGCCTCGAAACCGGCTGCCAGACTTTTGATCTGGTGTTTTATACGCATTCCGTTGAAAATTGTCACGCTTCCTGAAATGCTCCCGCTCGTAGACATTTGGTTGTTATCTTGATATGTCCCGTCACGGGAAGGTCCCCGTCCGAAATAGTTCGTATGCCCTAAACTCCCGGATACGGATGGCAAACGGCTGTTTTTAGCCGTATTAAGGTTCAATTCGGATAGTTGGCTGTTGAATTCGGCCTTTTTGATAGACACGTTATTTTGCAGAGCATAATCGATACATTGCTGAAGCGACCATTTTTCCTGTGCAGGACATTTTATACACAGGAACAAAAATCCGCATATGCAAACAATTATTTTTCTCATAATGAACATAGTCTATGACAATAGTAACGATTCATCCCAACCGGATTCTTTTTCGGAAACCGCCGCCAAAAGTGCCAAGCCGATTCCGGCCAGACCGCCCAGCAATCCATAATGCACTCCATACACGCCATTGATTCCCGTGTACCATAACCTATAACCCGTCTTTTTATCCGTATAATTCGCATGACTTAATCCCCGGCACAAAAAATCGGACGATAATTCCCGAAATTCCGAACAACCAGACAAACGATATATTCGGTTAAACAGATGGCCGAGACTGAAATTACCTCCGTACAATCCGGCTTCCAGATATTCATGATCGTGCTCAAGATGCAATTTCCCGTATTGTACCCATTGTTCCAGAGCCCTATCCCTTGTTTCAGGAATGTGTAAAAGGCTCCATAATGTGCCAACCTCAGACTGGCTCCAACCGGGAAGCGTATTCAACGTATTTTCCAGTGAGATCACCCGACATGTCAACTGATTTTCGAGATTGCTTGCAATCTCTGCTATATAATCCATATCCGGATATTTCAGCCGTATTTTCCGAACCAGCAAATAAAGTCCCGATAAGCCGGATGGGATACTATAATCCTGAATGTTATTCAATTTACCGAGCGTCATTCTTTTATGCAGTTCCGCAACGAATCTATTTAAATATTCACGGGAGAATCTTTCGTTGCCGTTCACGCAATACAGTGCGATACCTGCAGCACCTTGCAGCAGATTGTATCGGTCTTCCTGCACATCGTAAATCATTCGCCGAAATACTTTCGGATCGGCACTTCCCATTACCTCAAAAAGGTCGGCATCGATCATAGGATATCGAATCATATAATCGAGCATCCATCCTATACCGCTCAATCCACCGGCTAAACCAGCATTGCATTCCTGAGGGTCGTCTATAAACAGAGTTTTTTTGTGGATATTGTCGATTTTTTGAAAATACTTATCAGCGACCTTTGCATAACACTCCTCGTCGTCCAGTTCAAAACAGCGATGAAACAAGAACAACTGAATGCCAGCTTCGCCATACATTAGAAACGGATCATAATCCCGATCAAATTTCATCAGCACGAGAGCTATCTCGTCTATCTTTTGCCAAATATTTATTTGATTCGCTTCGGTAAATATTAGTGTCTTATTCATCGGACATTCGTTTTATGTTTTCCACAGAATGGGTTATTGCCGACCAGGATGAGATTCCAATTATTTCCTTAGCAAATTCAAAAGTTTGCTTCTCATTTTCGGTTCCAGCATCCCGAAAGACTTTCCAAGAGGGCTTTATCCCGTATGGATCATCGAGGTCATCGGGATATTTTCTCAATCCGGTTCTCAACCCACCTTCAAAATGGGCATCGATCCAACTATGCGCGAAGTAAGCATCGATTCCGTCACAGGCTTCTAGTTTCTTCCATGCATAAGCCAATCCTGCGGCTTGTTCCTGTAATGCCTCATCTGTATAGTCCATTGAATTGGGATTCTGTTCCGACAATAACAATGTCCGTTTTTTCCCTTCATAAGTAGAGGCCGTATGCTTGATCCAGTCATCCAATACTTCCAGATTTTTAAACGTGATATAAGGCGTATCGGTCGCATAAGTGGCTTTTTTATCCAGCCATGCTTTGGGGTCGAGTAAGTTTTCCGGATAAGGGTGAATCGCTACTCCCCATTTAAAATCTCCTTCTGCTTTACAGTAAGCCATTAATGTATCCATAACTTTAGCTCCCGGATAACAATTCGGCTCTACATATTCTTCATTCCAGCAATGGTCCAACGAGATAAAGACTTCAGCATCCGCATCGTATTTCCGAGCCGTGTAGTAAACCATCCGCATGGACTTGACGTAAATATCCATAAATTCGACAAGTTTTTTGTTACCGGCATTCGTCCATACGTTTCCGGAGTTGACTTCATTATGTACGATCCATCTATGAATTCGACCATACTTTCCATCCGGACGATTATAACGGGCCGCTAAAAAATCCAAAGCAGCGGCATACAAATTAACTGAGTCAATATTAGTCAAATTCGGCATAGTATAAGCTCCGCAACGCTTATATTCCGGATGTTCCAACATACGTCCTACCTGAGAATCCCGACTCCATAGTTCCGGGTAAACCAAAATAATTGCAGATACATTGACGCCATGTTTGGCAGCACAACGTATCGTTCTATCGTATTTCTCGATTTTTCGTTTATCGGCATAATATGTCCTGCCATTATATTCGAACGGAATATGGTCAGGGGAGGAAGCAAGACGCAAAAAATTATTGATCCGGATATTGAATGAAATATAGGATATCCCGAGGTCTTTCAAATCCGTATATAAATGGTTGTATTTAAAATCGCCCAGCCCTTTTTTCGTTTGGGGAGTGAGTGGCGGGAAATGGTATCCAGTACGAGTCTTCGTCGTGTAACGGCCGTACGAACATAGATAAAGTTCGTTGTTGCTGCGATAAGCCAAAAACCAACGGGAATATATACGATCGTAAAGTGTTCCGTCATATTTTGTAATACGAGGAACCGACACTTCGAAGCGCCCATTTTCGGGACTGAGCACGGTGATCTCTGTCATATTATGCACTGCCAAGTCTTTGAAAATAGGTAATTCGCATAAACAAACGGCCAAAGATGGATTTGAAACGATCTGCCCCTGTACCCTGATCTTTTTTTCATCCGTTTCTATCCGGTCGATCTCATTAGGAAAAACAGAATCGTATAAATAGTTTTTTTTGCGGATGATGCTTTTCGATAAGCGTTTTTTGTAATCTTCCTTTATGCCTGCTTTTTCCTGCTCGTCGGACGTTCTGGAACGCAACCGGATATTCTTGATTTGAAACAAAACGGCCTCCGAAGCTATAACCGGAGCTACGATTATTTGTAAAACGGCATGAGAAGTTAATACATATTGCAGCAATAAGTCTTTGTAATCAGATAAATCGATTGAAAAAGAACGCCAATTCTGAGTTACATTGATATTGCGAACTATTATTAATTCTTCTGATATTGTATTAATTCCGATATGGGAAATAAAAGACGAGCATTTATAATCGAAAGTTAATACGCATTGATCGACATCCCAATGCTTTCGTTTGATCCGGAGGGGCAAATTACTTATATCTGTCAAACAAAATTTATACCGATTTTTCCGATGCAGAATCAAGGGAACATCAGTATGTTCAGAAATTATTTCAAGTACAGATGAATGTGCCATATTTACATAAATTAAATTGGTGCCCAAAAAATGTCTTTAATTATCCAATGAATTTTATTTTACGCTTCATTCTGAAAAGCACAGTTTTAACATCCCACCAAAATACGGATTCCGCATTCGTATAATATTTTTTATAACAGCCGGACAAATATATCCGAATAATTCTAAGCAACGCCCAAGATGAACGCAGGGTCCAAAAACGCTGGTAAATAAAACGTAGGCGTTCCCGGGAATTCTCGTCATTTTTTTCTATCAAGGCGTCATGCCACATCATAATGTTTGTGGTGTATTCCCATTTCTCTCCGGGATGTCTGATCGCCATTCTTAAGCCGATGGTTTGTTTTCCATGCTGCCGGTATTTGATCAAACATTGGGCGATATATCCTATTTTATTCCGGAAAGCAGATGTCATAGCGAGCATTTCGTCATGGGCAATGATATCGGACAAAGGAATGCAATACGGCATCATGGACGCACGTAGTGCACATGTAGCCCCAGTTACGCGGCAGTATATACTTAACATTTCGAGTTCATATCCTCTGTCGAACAGATCAAGGGTTTCTTTATCCAATCCCAACACGTCGAAAAGCGTTTGATTATAACTCGGTATTCCTGCGGCGTTGACAAGTACGGCATTGGTAAAGACGAACTCCTTATCCGGATTGCTGTTAAAGTAACCGATAATGGTTTCGACTTTCGTTGGCAACCAAATGTCGTCCTGATCCGATAAAAAGATAATATCGCCTGAACAACGGCAAATAGCCTGTTCAAAATTTTTTCGATAACCGTGATTCCATGTGTTTACGTGTAACCGAACCGGCAAATCGTATTGTCGAATCAAATTCTCGATTATTGTAACGGTGTCATCCTCGGAGCAATCATCGCAAATAACGATTTCGTCGATCTGTAACGTTTGGTTTCGGATAGACATCAATTGCTCCCGAATATATTTTTCTCCGTTATATGTGCACATGGCAACAGACAGATGCATAATGGAATGATTTAATGATTATTAAACAAAGATTCTATGGGGTGAACGAAACGTTCGATCAGACGGGTGTCTTTCGTGATAATTTCTGCCGTTCCATCCATTTGCTGAATAAAACGGAATTTATTTTTATAGCTGGATATCATACCCTGAGGAAATGTGACTTCGCCTATATAACCTATTTCTTCTTGATCGATTGTTTCCGGAACGGAAGATATGGAAACCAAACGTCCTTTCAGCAAGCCGTATTCCATATACGGAAACCCGTTCAGCTTGACATTGACCTGTTGTCCGATTTCGACCTTACCGAGCCCAGAAGACGGAATGGTTATCCTTCCGATAATCTGCGTAGAATCCTCAGGTACGATCGTTGCCAAGCGATCTCCGGTGGTAATATTTTGATTTTCGGCCCAATATTTTGTAAATGTGATTTTCCCTGCAATTGGAGTCTCCAATATATATTTGTCTTTCCATAATTTGATTTGGGCCAACAACTGAGCGTGTTGTTCATCGAATTGTAGTTGGAATTCATTTTGCTCGTTGTCATATTGGATGGTTAGGTCTGTCATTAGTTTTTGTTGACTCAGAATATTCGTTTTTGTTGAAATAATGGAATTTTGTTGGGATGTAACAGATAATTCCTTTTGAAGCAGTTTCTGAAGGCTCGCATCGTAATCGGCCTCTGTCAATGCGTGTGAATAAAATAATACGGAATCCCGCTTTTGATTGTTTCGTTCGAACCGGAGGTCTCTTTGAAGAATCTCCAACTGTTTTTCCTGTGCTCGTAAGCCCGCATACAACATTTTTATTTGTTGCTCGATTTGAATTTTTTGTTGAGGAATCGCTCCTGTTTGCGTATAATGGTCATAAGATTTACAGGTCTTTTCCAACGCTGCGTAATAGGGTTGTAATTCTCCCAATTGATTTGTTTCATTTTCGAAATACGTATTTCCTGTAGCTAAAGAAAACAAGGAATCAGACAATATCTTTTCCAATTGAAGGACTGATCGGTAATCGGCCGTATTGAACAATACGGCGATTAATTCGTTAGGCAGAACGAACTGGCCGTTCTCGACTAATATATGTTCCACCTTCCCTGTCGAACGAGCGATCAGATCGGTTGGAGGATTCGTCGTGGTTAGCACAATAGAAGATGTGATGACTTTCGGGTATTTAAAAAAATAAGTGACGCCAAGTAATACAATGAATATAGAAAAAATTACAGATAGTCCCCAACGGACGACCCATCCGGGAATACGTCCCATGATTTCCTGCACTTCGTCACTATATATAGGTCTTGGCATAATTTCTTCGTTTTTTAATTTCCTAATTCTAACTGGTCTTTTACCAAATTGAAATAAGCTCCTTTTTTTGCTATCAGCTCCGTATGATTACCTTGCTCGACGATTTTCCCTTTTTCCAACACAACGATTGTATCTGCATTTTTTACCGTGCTTAAGCGATGAGCTACGACGACTACGGTTCTATCTTTGAAAAACAGCTTCATATTATCCATAATCGTTTTCTCATTGTTAGCATCCAGTGAATTGGTCGCTTCGTCGAAAAATATATATGCAGGGTCTTTATAAACTGCACGGGCTATCAGTAGACGTTGTTTCTGGCCCGTGCTTAAACCTTGTCCATCCGCTCCGATTTTAGTGTTATACCTCAATGGAAGACCTTCCACATAATCTCCGATATTGGCTGTTTTTACTGCATTCTGAACTTTTTCCATGTCCGGGATTTCATCAACGACTCCGATATTACACTCCAGAGAATCGGAAAAAATATATCCTTCCTGCATAACGACACCGCAGTTACGCCTCCATTTCGAATCGCTGTACCGCTTGATCGGAATACCGTTCAAGGTGATTTCGCCTTCGACCGGTTGGTAAAAGCCTAACATCAATTTTAACAGAGTCGTTTTCCCGCTGCCACTTATCCCTACGATCGCAGTCACTTTATTCGCTTGTATAGTTAGATTGATACCGTCCAATACTTTTTCTGAATGAGGACCTTCGTACTGGAACATCACGTCTTTCAATACGATATCCTTGTGTGCTGGGATATCCTGTATTTTATCCTCGTCGGCAGGTTCTTCGTCATCCATGTCGTTGATCTCGTTCAATCGTTCCGTACTGATTTTTGCATCCTGCGCCTCCTGAATAAATCCGATAAACTGAGAAATGGGACCGTTCAGCTGCCCCAATATGTATTGCATGGCCATCATCATACCTAACGTCATGTTTCCGTCAACTACCGCTTTGGCAGCCAAAAACGAAACGAAAACATTTTTTGTCTGGTCGATGAATAATCCTCCGACCTGCTGGGTTTGTCCTAAAGTCATCGATTGAATGGATATTTTATAAAGTTTAGCCTGAATCCGTTCCCATTCCCAACGCTTTTGCTTTTCGCAGTTGTTGAGTTTGATCTCCTGCATTCCATTGATCATCTGCACGATACTGCTTTGATTGTCCGCCGCCTGCTGGAAACGTTTATAGTCTAGTTTCCTGCGCTGTTTCAAAAAGACCAAAACCCAGCATGCATACAACAGGCTGCCGGCAAGAAATATAGCCAATATGCCGGCATGATAGCTCGCCATGATAATGGAATATATGACGAAGGTGAAAGCAGAGAAGACCATGCTGATCAAGGTTCCGGTTAAAAAAGATTGAATACGGCTATTGTCCCCTATACGTTGCATGATATCTCCCAACATCTTCACATCGAAGAACGAGATAGGCAATCGCATGAGTTTGCTTAAAAAATCGGAAATGAATGCAATGCTTATACGAGTCGTAACGTGCAGAGACAACCAGCTTTGAATTAGACTGTTTGCTGTTTGGCCGAAAGTCAGTACGACCTGAGCGATCAAAGCCGCGATAATGAAATTCAGGTTGCTATTATTGATACCGAAATCGACGACGGATTGCGTGATAAAAGGGAAAATCAGGCTGATGACACTGCCTGTCAGCATGGCTAAAAACAGCTGAAAAATAAAACGCCTGTAAGGCCGTAAATAACCAAGCAAATATTTTAACCGGAGTCCCGGTTCTTTCTCCTCCTCGTTATTATAAAATTTGGGAGTCGGTTCAAATAACAAAGCCGTTCCCTGTTTTTGGGAACCCTCTTTCGACTCAGTGGAATACCAGCATTTTAGAAATTCTTCTCGGCGATAAACAAGATTACTTTGCGCAGGATCGGATACATAGATTAACTCTTCGTTGTTCCCCCATTTTTTCTTTCTAATATCATACACAACAACGAAATGCTGCTGATTCCAATGGACCACACAAGGTAAAGGAACTTCATCGCGCAATTGTTCCCATGTCATCTTAACGCCTTTCGTTCTAAAACCCAACGATTCCGCCGCATCGCTTATTCCCAGCATGGATACTCCGGCACGGGTAATGTGACACTTGGCACGTAACGACCTCAATGAATAACTTTTGCCATAGAATTTGGCAATCATCCTAAGACATGTAGGGCCACAATCCATTGTATCTAATTGTAGAAAGTGTGGGAATTTCATTATTTAAATTATTTAAAATAAATTCATTGTAATTATATTTATATTTTTGCACGTTACCACCTTTAAAATTAAGGGTTTTATGATAAAATGCAAAATCTGAGAACTTTTTTTATGCTTTATATAAAGTCAAATAAAACATATTAGGTGCGAGCATACTTTTATCGACATTTTCCCACACAAATTGATACAATTGTTGCATCGGAAATATCAATTGCTCTATATGCTTACTTATTTGGGAAATATGTCCTTGAAGAGTTAAAATCTATTATCAATCACCTTAGCAGATGAGATTGTTATTCGCAATGATGATTCGATGTTTAATTTATTCGATAAAACTGGATGAATACCGAAAAGAGATGGGCTTGGAACCTTTATCCGAATATTTGGATTACATGACCCAAGAACAACGGAAAACCATTGAAAGATAGTATCCGTTGTTCGTACAGTTGCTATCCGCTTTATAAGGCGAACGGAACTCTCAAACCGATAAAATCGTTAAATCAGAGTAATTATCGACCGATCGCTCGGATTTTATCTTGAAACTGCTGCTCGACTTGCCGTTTTAAATGCAGCATCTGGGGATTGAAATGCCAGAAGTCTTCGACTTTCCGGCGGTTGAAATTGGAGTCCGCGATTCCCCGCTTCACCTTGTCGAGCCACTCTTCGAAGCTTTTGGTCTGATAGTGGTTTATCTGGGCGATCTCGTTCGAGAACTCGCTGAAGGCTCCGGGAACGTGCCGGTGCTTTTCGTCTACCGCATAATAGTCATCGCTGTATAAGGCGTAATGCGGCGAAACGACAATGCCGACTCCTACGGGTTGGACAATGCTTTTCACATGGCGGTTCGCAGGGAAGTCGCCGGGCAGCGGTTCCGTATAATTCTGCATGACCGGTCCTTCCGGTTTTGCGATATGGCCGTTGGCCGTATAGATCACCCAGTTCAGACAGACTCCCGCATATTCGTCGTAATCGGCCAAAAAAGCGTGGATGTCCCGGTGCTTTTTCAGCACGATAAACTCGTCTATATCGATGTATGCGATCCAGTCGGCCCGGTCGTGCATACTGAAAAGGCAATGAGAATAGGCTTTTACCTGCGGGGTATTGGTTATCGGACAGTCGATAACCTCTACGACTCCTTTCCGGACATACGCTTCGAGAGTCTGTTTGGCAGGGATCACGCTGTTGTTGTCGTACAGGACGAAATGCTCGACTCCGATGCCGAGGTGATGTTCCACCCATTCGACCAGATAGGGCGTTTCGTCTTTCAGGATGGCGCAGATGATAATACGGTATTTCATCTTGGATAGGATTGTTTATACACCCTAAATATAACGATAAAATATTAAAACACAAAGAACTAAATATTTAAAGCAATAATGGCGGAAGAAAATTCTTCCGCCTTTCGACAGTTTCCCTGCGCTTGCTTTTATTCCGTCTGCGGGTCTTTCCGCCCGACATCGAAACTCACGGCCAGTTCGGCCTGCTGTCCGAAATTGTCCCGGACGATGAACCGTATCTCGGCGTTTTTGTCCGACAGGCTGCGATACCACAGGGTGAACACCTGCCGCATCGGATCGCTCCGGTCGATCCCGGCCATACCGTCCAGCGCATGGAGCTCGCGGTTTACCAGCAGCGTCCCCTCGTCGTCCGTCACTTCGCCTTTGCCTTTCATCTGGATGTACCCGATGTAATACTCCGCATCGTGGAAATCCCCCTCCCTTGTCAGCGTCAGGCGGATCTCCACGTTTTCCCCTTCGGCGATTTCTTCGGGCAGATGCCACGAGGTCAGCCGGAAGGGATAAGCCTGCTTCACGTCGATTTTATCGTTGCAGGCCCAAAGCGCCAGCGCGGTCAGCAAGACCGTACAGCCGGCCGCTATCGTCTTTACCATAACGGTTTCCATTTTTTTCGTTTCTAATGAATCATAATCCTCAGCCCCGCGCCCAGCAGCGTATGGAAGCGGGCGACGGACGATCCGCCCGTTACCCGCTCTCTTAGCGTCAGCAGCAGCGCCACCCGGTCGCACAGATACGCTTCGCCTCTCAGGACGATCTCCCCGCCGTAGACGAAACCGTTTCCGCTGACCAACGTAGCCCCGTCATAGAGCTGCTTCCCGCTCCGGTTGACCGTCTCGTACCCCAACAGCCCGGAGAGCCCCGCCGTTACCAGAAAGTTGTCCCGGCGGTCACGCACAATAGGAACAAAATATCCTGTCCCAGCCGTAATCTGCTCTTTGGGCAGCATCGCTTCCCGGTACGGGTAGTCCTTTCTCAGATACCCGGCTCCGAACTCCCAGTAACGTGTTTTCCGGACATAGCGGACTACCGACAGTTCCGCATGAAAGCTCCACGCTCCGTATTTGTCGCGCAGCAGGAAACCGCCGCAAGCGCCCCCGCCGAGCTGAACGCCCGTCTGTCCGGGCAGACACCGCTGTGCGGATAGTTCGGTCGCCGGCCCCAGCAGTCCCGCCGCGGCCAGCAGAATAAAAATTCTCCTTCGCATCGCCTATTCGATTTTCAGTTCATCCATCTCGCGCGCTCCGACCAAACGGACGTTTTCGATTTCGAAATGCTGGTGACGTCCGCCGCCCCGCTCGTAAACCTCCATGACCAGCACCTTATCGTCCGGAATCGTAAACTTGCGGAACACGAATACGTTCCTTACCATAGCCTCCGCATCCACGCGCGTGATCTCGTCGAATACCCGTACCGGGTTCACGAAGGTCTCCTGCACGGCCGTCCGGCGTGCCGTTTTCCGGTCGCAGACCTTAAAGCGTATGTAGTCGATGTCGAAAGCCACCTTCGAACGGTTCCGCATCAGCACGTGCAGATAGAACAGATCGCCGTGCACGTAGACTCCGCGCAGTAGTACCTCCATTCCGAAACGCTTGCTGCCGACGCTTCGGATGTCCCGAGCGTTCCGCCTGAGAATCGTGTACATGATCCGGTTGACCGTAAGGGGCGTCTCCCCGGCGAGTTCGTCGAGACGTATGTACGTCTGCCGGTTCGCAAAATCCGAGTAGGGATCTTTGTGCAGCCAGTCCTCCATCTCGATGTTGAGCCGGGAAGGATTCTCGGAATAGACCACCGTGAAAGAGTAGAAGCATCCGTCGGCCGTGATGACCGAAAAGTTCGTCTCTCCCTCGAAGCCCTGTTTCGCGGCTTTGACGCGCACGACGTTCCGCGCCCCGTCCGCTTTGTCCGCGATCAGGTCGAGACTCCCCAGATCGACATAGACCGCCTCCGAGGGGAAAAGGATGTGGAGCGTTTTATTGAAAGCGACCTCTACCCGGCAGGGCTCCACGACCTGCCGCTGTGAAAACGTGCGGACGGTATCCTGTGCCCGTACTTCCGTACAGAAGAGGAGCGCCAGCACCGCTGCAAACGATAGATGTTTCATAATATCGATTCGGTTTACTGTTCGGAAATCAGAAGAACGCCGTACCCGGCTTTGACCGATACCTTCGCTTCCCGCATCTTCGAGGCGAGGTACTGCGATCCGCCGCTCATTACGCCGCGCACGACGTCCATCGCGACCTGCTGTCCCGCGCTGCGGGCGAAGGATATGCTCGTGCCCAGACCGGCCCCGATACTGGCGGCTCCCTCCTTGAGCGCCGTGCGTTCCGCCGTATTGGGAATATAGAGCCCGGCCTGTCCGTCCGTATCGTAGGCCGTAAGAGCGACCGGAATGATGCAGCCTCCGTATTCGATCGAGGTGACGACGACCGACAGGCGCTGCCCGTCGATCCTTCCTACAGCATAAAGCACCGCGTTTTCCGGCACTTCCGTTTCGCCGGCCATCAGGGGTTCGAGCAGCCGCAGTTTCAGCCGCGTATTCCCGTTTACGGTCTGGTACTCGGCGATGCAGGCCCGAATGGCGTTCGCAGGCAAGGTGTCCGAAGCGCCTACCGGGGTGTGGAATCCGGAATTACGCGGCGGGGTGTTCTCTGCGGCGGCTGCGGAATCCTCCGAAGGACGGGCCAGCGTCGATACGATCCGACTCGGGGGACGCCGCACTTTCGTGACCGGAACCCGATCGCCTTTTGCCACCGGCATTTCCGTCCGCGCCTTTTCGGGCGTCTCGAAATACTTCGTGGCCAAAGCGTACTGCCTTTCGACCAGTTCCATCGGATCGGGGCGGGCAAGGCTCTCGGCGGCCTCTTTCGCGGCCAACTCTCCGCGCAGCCGTTCGAGCTCCCGCTCCAGCTCTTCGGTGCGCGGCGCCGGAGCCGGATCGCTGTAAAACGATTCGATCTGCCGGGCCATCTCCCGATGGGCGTCCTGCGAACGGTCGATACCGCCCGCAGGCAGCGACGTCGTTATCCGTAACGCGCTGTCCGGTTCGGGAAGCGATACCGCCTCTCCGAGAGACTGTATCTTCTCCCCGGCAAGCGCCTCGGCCTCCACCTTTTCGGCGGCTTTCTGCCGGCTGGCTTCGATCCGCTGCACCTTCCCGTCCGGAATCGTCGTATTGATCCCGCCCGTGCCGGGTTCCTCCCCGGCGTCCGTGTCTCCGAAGATCAGGTACATGAAAGCGCAAAAGGGAATGAGCATCAGCAGGGCGGCCACGGCGGTTCTCTTTTGCGCCTGCCGCTGCGGGTCGGTGCGCTTTCGCTCTTTGTTTTCCGTCCCGGCCGTCTGCGTGCGGCTCTCGGGACGTTCTTCCGTTTTCTCGTTCATCATTCGATATTTTCAAAGGTTATCTTATCGTTTCGATTGCCGTGCCCATAGAAGGAGTCCCGGCCTCCGGCTCCGTTCCGCCCAAGAGCATGAACAGGCAGAGTCCGGCCAATACGAGTATCATCGCTGCGGCTGCGGCCATACGCTGCCGGGGCGAAAGCTCTCCGAGCAGGGAGGCGCACTTTCCTATGGCATGATCCCGAAGCGCACGCGGCACTTTCATCCATTCTTTAGCGGTCATAGGTGCGGAGGTCTTTGTTTTCGACGACCGTCAGGTTTCCGATCAGGAATCCCTGCGGATTGGCGTCCGAACGCACGGCGTCGATCAGCGTACAAGTAGTTACGAGCGACCGTTCGGTAACGGTGCTCTCGCGCACGATCTTCTGCGTGGCATAGGCGCGGGCCCGGTAGGGATACGCGTTCATGTCGCACACTACGCTGTCTACCTGCGTGGTCTGGAGAATGCCTCCCGCGATCAGGCGGTTGAAATAGCCTTTCTCCATCAGTACCTTGTAGTAGCTCATCGCGCTGCGGTCGGCCATCAGCAGGGCGCGGTTGACGTTGCCTTCGATCGCCGACTTTTCGGGACCGTAAGTAAAGAAGAGCTCGTGAAAGCGGCGCACATGCTCGCGGGCTTCGACGGGCCGGTTTTGCCGGAGATCCTGCGAAAGGGCCAGCATCAGGCTCTTGCCCTGATCCAGCACGTAGATCTTCTCGCGCTGAGCCTCGGCATAGCGGTACGACATCCATACGGCGCACAGGGTCACGGCCGCGCACAGCGCGAGGAAGACCAGCGTGAACAGGCGGATCTGCCGGAACCCGGTTTCGATGTTTTTCAGACTTTTGAATTCCATAAATTTAAGATTTTCGGGAGGCGGCGGACGGGGGTTTGGCCGTCATGGATTTCCACAGATGAGCCGTCTTGCCCCATGCGTATCCGGCGGTTCCCGTAACGAGGTTCTTGGCTTTCATGCCGGCGGCGTTGAGTTTGCGGTTGTAGGCTCCGAAGCCGGAAGCCTGTACGACCCATCCCGCCACCGAAGGAATGGTGAAGTAGCCGATGATCCCTACGACCATGAACAGAATGTAGATCGAGTTGTTGGAGTCCACGAAATAGAAAGGATCGACGAGCATACGGTCCATGTCCTGTTGCAGCGAAAGCGTCTGGATACGGGCCAGCACCGCGCCGAAAATATCGGCGACGGGCAGCCAGAGATATACGCTGACGTACTTGGCGAACCAGTGTACCAGCGAGTCCCGGAAGCCGTCGAAGACCGATACGGCGAACACCAGCGGTCCGAGAATCGAAAGCACGATCAGGTAGAACGTCCGGATAATATCGACGATGACCGACGCGATCTCGAACAGTTGTTCGAGCAGCCAGCGGAATGCGCTTACGCATAGCGAGCGCAGGCTGAAAGAGGCGCGTTCTTCGTACATATTCTCCATCGCGTTCAGGTCTTCGGGAGACCATCCCAATTCTCCGATCTGCCGGTCGAACTCCTCGTCGGAGACGTAATAGGCCGTAGAGGGATTTCGCGCGAGGCTTTCCCGTTCCAGATCGTCCTTTTGCCGCTGGTATCGCCGCATGTCGAGCGTGCGGTCGGTCAGCAACTGGTGCGCTCCCGTCACGACGGGGCTGAGTATTCCGTTCAGTCCGCCCAGCACGAGCGGCTGAAAGAGCATGATGCACAGCCCCAGCGCGAAGGGCCTCAGCAGCGGGAAGAGGTCGATGGCTTCGCCCCGGGCCATCGACTGCCAAACGCGGTAGGAGATATAGAGCAGAGCGCCGAGTCCGGCGATCGCCGAGGCGATGCGGGTCATGTGACCGCACAGAGGCATCATGTCGTCGTAGAGCATCCGCAGCAGGGCGTGCATGTTGTCGGAAATCGAAAGCGGTAAAAGCATATCCGTTCGTTATAAAGCGTTCTTACCAATACTTTTCTCCTTCGCTTCCCCCGTAAAGAGTCATGATACGCTCCGTATTATCTTTCTCCCGAGAACGCAATAGGGATACTGAAATGTTTTTACGCGTGTAGTACGCCGTAAGGCTCCGACAACGCAGCAATTCGGCATAAATCCGTTCGATGACATCGAGACGGTCTTTATCGGTCATACTCATCTCCGTTGGATTGATAATCTCCTTCAGATCCTGCAAGGCATGGGTGCTCTCCTGCAACAGCCGGGTGTATCCGTAGGCGATCGCCGAAAGTTCCTTCTGCGAAAAGTTATCGTCGGAGAGCATCCGCCGGTAGCCGTCCATGTAGATGTCCGAGATCTCACCGACCAGCAGAACGCACTGCTGTGCCTTGCGGGCGTTTTTGACCAGGTTGCTGACGCTTTTGAGCTTGTCGTAGTATTGCTTGCCCTGTTGGTAAATGCGGGCGGTCTCCTCGAAGTTCTTAATCATCGTGGCCGCCGTAGAGGAGGTCTCGACCATCTCGTTGGTCGAGTTGATGATGCTCTGCACCAGATTGGACGGGTCGAATACGGTCCATTGGGCGCTCGCCTTCGTGCCGCACAGCAGAACGAAAAGGCAGAGGAGCACGCGTTCGGTTCTCTTTTTCATTGTCGTTATCCGTTTTGTCGTTTGAATGTGCCGTATCCCTCGATCTGCATCCGGTCTTCGTCCCGGTCGAGCAGCAGGGCGCTTTCACGAAAGTCGTCTAAGAAGAGGTTTCCTTCGGCGTCCTGCATGATTTCGATACTTCGCGTACGCCGATGTCCATTGAGCGGATTGCCGCTGCGCCTCACCCAGTAGAAACGGCCCTGCTGTTCGCATACCTGACTCACGGAACCCTCTTCGGTCTGCTTCCACACGCCGCACAGGGCCTCCCGATCGGAGGCTTCCATTCGCACGAACTCGTGCCGGAAAGTACCCAGCATGCTGAGCATCGAGTCGATGGCATGAAGGATCTGGCCGTATTTCTTAGATTTCGTCATAAGGGAATCGGTTAAAATCGGTTTCACATGCCGCGCGGCGCAATACCTCGTCCTCGGCTTCGAACAGGCCGAGCGTACCGGCTCTCAGCAGCCCGGTGTGGGAATCGTAGCAGAACTGTTCGCTGCCCGGAGAACCGTCGTCGGCGAGCACTGTCAGACGGCCGCGCCGGAAGACGACGTATAGCTCCCGCTCGATCTGTTTGTAGCAGCGCGATGTGTCGCACAGCAGGGCCGTATAGCCCGTCCCCTGCTTGCGGATCAACAGACCGCGGTTGCCCTCGCGGGCGATCCAACTGCCGCAGATCCGGTCGTTCTGCGTCTCGTCGCACAGGGAAGCCGCCGTATCGACGAACAAATTTCCGAAGTCTATGCCCCGACGCATCAGGGCCAACAGTCCGGGAAACTCCCCGGCTTCGTTTTTTCTTTTTGCCATGGATTATAAGAGTTTTAAGGGTTCGTTTCGAGAGACAGGCGGCGGTAACTGCCGCCGGGAATCATCAGCAGCGCATCCTTGCGAGGCGTAGTGAACAGATCGACGCGCCGGCCCGAGGCGTTCCGATAACCGATACAGCCCCGGTAGAAAAGTTCGTGACATGCTTCCCGGATACGGCCGCGTCCGTCGAGGCGTTTTACGACGATCAGGTGCTTGCGTCCGTACCGCTCGATCCGGAGGGTGGAACGGTTATCCGCGGCGATCCATACCCCGCATACCGCATCGAGGCGTTCGGTCTTCCGGTATTCCCGCACGAGGAACACGACGGCCACTGCAAACGCGCACAGGCAGAGCGCATAGAAAGTTATACGAACGGTTCTCATAGCGGATCGGATTTCATTCGGCGTTTTCGGGCCAACTGACGGATCGCAGCCTCCAGATCGCCGTCCAGCTTTTCGGCCAGAGCGAACACCTCGGCCTTTTCGCTCTCTTCAGTGGTGTAACATAAGTATTCTTCGTCCGAGACCTCGGTGGCATAGACGGCCGACTGTACGCCTCCCAATCCGATCCACACCTCCTTGTAGTGTCGGGAAGGGTCGTTCGAAAGGTTGATCGAGAGTATTTGCGCCTTCTCCTTCTCCGTCAGGCCCAGCAGAGTCTGGATCTGATCGAATTTGTTGATGTATTTGCGCTGGTCCAGCAGGATCTTGCAGTCGGCGTTGTTGATGATCGTCTCCTTGACGATGGGCGACGAGATGATATCGTCCACTTCCTGCGTAACGATGACCGCCTCGCCGAAATACTTACGGACGGTTTTATATAAATAGCGGATATACTCGCTCATATTGGCCGATGTGAGGGCCTTCCAACACTCCTCGATCAGAATCACCTTACGCACGCCTTTGAGCCTCCGCATCTTGCCGATATAAGTTTCCATGATGATGATCGTCACGATCGGAAGCAGGATTTTGTGATCTTTGATATTATCCAACTCGAAGACGATGAATCGTTTATGAAGCAAATCCAGCTCCTTGTCCGAGTTGAGCAGGTAGTCGTACTCTCCGCCTTCGTAGTAAGGTTCGAGCACCGTCAGGAAGTTGTCGATGTCGAAATCCTTTTCCCGGACGTTTTTCTGGCGCAGCAGGCGGCGGTAGTCCCGTCCTACGAATCGGTAGAAACCGTTGAAGGAGGGCTTGTGTTCGGGGTGTCGGCCGATATGCTCCAGATAGAGGTTTACGGCATTCGACAGGGCGACTTCCTCGGAACGCGACGGCGGTTCGTCGTCCCGTTTCCACAAGGTCAGGATCAGCGTTTTGACCGACTCCCGTTTCTCGATGTCGAACAGGCCGTCGGCCGTATAGAACGGGTTGAAGGTGATCGGTTCGGCATCCGTGTAAGTGAAATACACCCCGTCCTCGCCCCGGGTCTTGCTGCGGATCAGCTCGCAGAGTCCTTTGTAGGAGTTTCCCGTATCCACCAGCACGATATGAGCGCCCTGCTCCCAATACTGCCGGACCATGTGGTTCGTAAAGAAGCTCTTGCCCGAACCGGACGGGCCCAGAACGAATTTGTTGCGGTTGGTAATGGTGCCTCTTCGCATCGGTTCGTCCGAAATGTCCAGATGTACGGGTACGCCCGTAAGACGGTCTACCATTTTGATCCCGAAAGGCGAGGGCGAACTGCGGTAGTTCGTTTCGGCCGTAAAGAAGCAGAGGGCCTGTTCGAGAAAGGTGTGGAACGATTCTTCGGCTGGGAAATCCGCCTCGTTGCCCGGAATCGCAGCCCAGAACAGCGTAGGCACGTCCACCGTATTGTGATGCGGCGTACAGCCCATCAGGGCGAGCTGGGCCCCGACCTCGTTGCGGACGCGCTTGAGTTCCTCCGCACTTTCCGACCACGACAGCACATGGCAATGACAGCGTACTGGGAGCAGGCTCTCGTCGTGCGCCTCGTTCAGAAAGGCGTCGATCCACTCCTTGTTGAGCGCATTGGCCCGGCTGTAACGCGACAGGGAGTTCATGTTGCGGGCCGTCCGCTCGAAACGGCGGAGGGTCTCGTCCGCATCGTCCAGAAACACGAACTGGTTATAGATATGATTGCATCCGAGCAACAGCCCTACAGGTGCGGCGAACGAGAGCCGGCAGTCCGACCGGTCGGTGGAAAGCCGCTCGTAGCGGACGTCCGTATCGACGCCTTGAGGCAAATCGTCCAGATCGCTCAGCGTATGCAGGCAGAGGCGCTTGTCGCCCACGCGCATCTCTCCCGGATCGAGGCGCATGTCTTCGAGTACGGCCCGCGGGCTCCGGCTCAGGGCCAGGTAGCGGCCGAGAAGGCCCGTACATTGCGGAGTTCCTGCGATCTCGTCGGTCGTGAGACGCTCCAGATGGAACAGGCCGCTCTCGTTCAGAATACCGACGGCCTGACTTACGGCGTCGAGAAAGCGGGTTACGGCTTCCGGGTCGCGGACCTCTTTGGGAACGAGGAATCCCCGGCAGAGCGTCGAGAAGTCGCTCCGGGTACGCATCCGCTCGCGCGTGGTCTTCGTAACGAAAAGATAGCAGTCGTGGTGCAGATAGGGACGTTCGAAAAAGTGCCGTTCGAAGCTGCGCGAAAGAAAGCTCTCCGGCATGTCGTCCGACTCCGCGCGGTAACGCTCCCCGATGAACCAATCCTGCTTGTGTACGACGGTGTGCGGCGGCAGAATCTTCAGCGCCTTGACCCAGCAGGAGTGCATCGCCTCGTATTCGGCGGACGTGACCGTAAAGAGCTCCGGGAGCGTTATCCGGAAGGCGACCGTAACGTCGGCCTCCTTGCTGAGGATGCACCCCTTCTCGACGGAGAGGATCGGGAATTTGTTCTCCAATGTTGCGGTTTTCAGTATGCTTCGCATCGTAAGTCCGGAAATTAAAGGTGAAACGGAACGGAAGGGCGGACAAGCAGCCGGCGTACATCCCTGCGGTGGACGATCCGTCGGGGCCTGCGTCTGCGGGCCGCCTCCTTGAGCAGTCCGAAGCTGCCGTAACGGGCATTGAGCCGGAAGGTGAGCGCCACGAGCGCAGCGCCCAGCGCGACGCCGAGCAGGATGCAGAACAACTGACCGACGTTCATCATGTAGAGCACGATCACCAGCAGAAAATCCCCGAGCAGTCCACCCGCGAAGTAGAACAGGTACTGGGCCTTCAGGCCATGGAACTCGACCTCGCGGCCGATGCCTTTGTTGATGTTGTAAGCCGTCATAGTTTTACAGGAAAAAGGAGCGCAGGACGGTTCCCGCGATAACGAGGAAGATGCAGGCTCCGAACCACGAAGCCGCTGTCTTTGACGTATCCGGATCTCCCGAGCTGAACTTCTGGTACACTTTTATGCCGCCGATCAGTCCCACGACGGCCCCTACGGCATAGATCAGCTTGGTCAGCGGATCGAAGTAGGACGACACCATCGAAGTGGCCTGCATGATGCCGGAAGTGCCGTTGCCCTGCGCCAGACACAGACTGGCGTACGACACGAAAAAATACAGTGCGGCGAGCCGCTTGAAAACAACTTGTTTTTGCATGGAGCAAAAATTTGAAGGTTTGACATGTGCCGTCCTCAGGCCGAAGGCCGGACGGATCGGATTGCTGTAATTCGGATAAGGGAATGAATGGGAAAGTAAGAGAGAAGAAAAGAGCAGGCTGAATAGGAAACAGTAGAGACGGCGACGTACAGAAAACCGGAAAAGTTCGGCGGCGGGTGATGAATAAAGGGAAAACTATCAGCGTATAAGCTTATGCCATGCTTTCTTTCGGGGCGTTTGCAGAAACGGGGTCCGTATCGGGCGGTTCGGGCATGAACTCCTGTTCGAACAGAGCGTCCAGCGTCCGGGACACCTCCTCTTTTACGGACTGCGATCCCGCCAGCGAGATTTTTCGCTGTTCGATCTCTTCGCCCGTCTCGGGGTCGAACGTGCCGACGATCATCTCTTCCGTGCCTTCGGGGCGTTCCCTGCGAAGGCGCTGCTTGGACGGCATCTTCCACTCCGTACGCTCGTGGTACGGCGGCTCGGCCTCGACCGCATAGCTTACATGCGGAACCAGCGAGCCGAAATCGGGGAGAAGCTCGGGGCAATCTCGGCACGTTAACTGTGTCTGCTTCTCCCTTCTTCCGGCCGGAAGCCGTAACGCCCTGCTCAGGGCGTTCCATCCGTCACGAAACAGTCGCCGCCATCCCCGAACGAACAGCCGTCCGAGACTGCCCCGGAACAGGAAGCGTTCCAGAAACAGATAACCGAACAACAGGATCAGCATGGCTTTCATGGCTCGTGTCGGATGGCGAAATCCGTTCTGTCCGTTCGTTCGGATAGACGGATCGCCGGCTCCGCTGACAAAGAAACAACCTTTCGGAGGGTTTGGTACGCCACGGCCGGGGCAGGCCGTCTATGGCCGGAAAGCAATAAGCCCAATGTCAGATTAGAATCAGGAAATGGAATTTCGGGCAATCACAGGTTCCTGTGTTACGAACGTTCTACTCCATAAACGATTCGGAGCCGGAAAGTTTTCCGGCTCCGAATCGAACGATCGAAACTATTTATTATTTGAAACTTTTACTAATGGAAACAGGAGCAATACCAGCCGGGAAACATTCAAACCAATTCATAATGCGTACTCCTGCCACCATCGGCCTCTTTGCGGATAATCCCCTTGCCGATCAGATCATTGATGTCGCGAAGTGCGGTATCGGGCGACGTTTTCGTAATTTTTGCCCATTTCGACGAGGTGAGCTTGCCTTCGAATCCGTCGAGCAGTTTATTCAGCATCTTTCGCTGCCGTTCGTTCAGCGCCGTTTGTTTATGGGTTTCCCAAAATTCGGCTTTCGCCAATACCGATTTTAAGACTTCGGTACTGCCGATCAGCGCACGTTCGAGGCAAGACAGAAACCATTCGATCCATTCGGTGATGTCGCTGTCGCCGTGCTGGGTCTTCTCCAATATCTCGTAATATCGTTTGCGTTCGGCCAAGATCTGATTCGACATGCTGTAAAACCGCTGCGAAGTCCCGTCCCCGCGAGAGAGCTGCATGTCGGTAATCGCCCGTGCAATACGGCCGTTCCCATCGTCGAACGGGTGTATGGTCACAAACCGAAAATGAGCGATCGCCGCTTTTATTACGGGATCGATATTCGATGTCGCATTGAACCAAGACAGGAAAGCTGTCATCTCGGCCTCCACACGCGACGCTTCCGGCGCTTCATAGTGCACGCGCTCCTTGCCCATCGCCCCTGAGACGACCTGCATCTCACCGCTGCGATATTTTGCAACCTCGATTTTGTACAATCCGCTGAATCCGGTCGGAAACAGCGCGTTGTGCCATCCGAAAAGACGTTCGCTCGTCAATGGCATATCGTATCGCTGTGTGGCGTCGAGCATCATCTCTACAACGCCGTCCACATGACGCGGGGAATGCACCAGCCCGGCAACCTCCAGACCGAGTCGTCGGGCAATGGACGAGCGAACCTGTTCGGGATTGAGCAACTCCCCTTCGATCTCGGAAGATTTCAGTACATCGAGCGTCAAAGTGGTCAGCACGGCCTCTGCCTGCAAAGGGAAACCCAAGTGCCCCATCTGTCCGAGCAACCTGCCTTGCAGGTACCTGACACGTCCCATTAAAGGAAGCAACTCGTCGTTATTCCAACGAAAATCCGTCCAGTCGGTGTGTTGATGGATATACATATTCTCCGCTAATTATGCGGTAAATATAGCAACTATTCTCCGCAGAACCTAAAAAGTGCCGTAATTAAATCTTATAATTTCGGACATGCACATCCGTATAAACTCCCCAATGATTTCCCGAACGTATTTTCTATCTGCTCTAATGAAAGATATATTGCCCATGCCGATTTTCCGAGCCCTCAATACGTATTTTTTTGCCGGTATCGGCAAAAATCTTTATATTTATAGCGAATTTTATCATTCACTTTGCCGATAGCTATGGATTATATCTCGGTCAGCGAGTTCGCCGCAAAATACGGTATTCCGGAGCGCACAGTCCGTAATTACTGTGCCACGGGTAAGATAGAGGGTGCATTTTTGGTCGGCAAGACGTGGAATATTCCCACAGATGCGTTTTTGCCCCGACGTGCGAAATTTAAAGCGACGCCTTTGCTGAACGCGTTGCGGGAACAAAAAGAGGCAAAACTGGCGGGAAGCATCTACCACCGCACCCAGATCGACCTGACCTATAACTCCAACCATATAGAGGGCAGCCGGTTGACGCATGACCAGACCCGTTACATATTCGAAACGAATACCATCGGCGTTACGGACCAAAGCGTCAACGTGGACGATATAATCGAGACGACAAACCACTTTCGTTGTATCGACCTGATTATCGACAAGGCGCAGGAGAAGGTTTCTGAAGCGTTTGTCAAGGAGTTGCACCGCATCTTGAAATCGGGCACTTCGGACAGCCGTAAGGATTGGTTCGCCGTGGGTGATTACAAGCGGTTGCCCAACGAGGTCGGAGGACGGGAAACGACCCCGCCGGAAGAAGTCCACAGGGCAATGAAAGCTTTGTTGAGAGAATACAATGCGAAAAAAGCGAAAACGTTCGAGGATGTGCTCGACCTGCACCAGCGTTTCGAGGCGATACATCCGTTTCAGGATGGCAACGGGCGCGTAGGGCGTCTGCTGATGTTCAAGGAGTGTCTGGCAAACGGTTTTGTCCCGTTCATCATTACCGATGAGCTGAAGATGTTCTACTACCGGGGACTTCAGCAGTGGCCGCAGGTCAAAGAATATCTGCTCGACACCTGTCTCACGGCTCAGGATAACTACAAAGCCTTGCTCGATTATTTCAAGATCAAGTATTGATCGAACTTAAAACAAATATATCTTTGTCTTATGATACTATTAACAATAATTTATCAGTCATGAAAATAGGTTTATTACATATTTCCGACATTCATATTGGAAAGACCGACAAGAATATTCTTGAGTTTATTCCTAAAATACAATCTGCGTGTCATTTCGAGTTTAATGACATCACGAAATTATATGTCGTAATTACAGGAGATATTGCCAATACTGGAAATGAAGCTGAATACGAAAGTGCCATTGCATTCTTAGATGGTTTAAGAAAAACGATAAAAGAAAAAAATACATTTGTTAACACTATTAAATTCATTATGGTTCCTGGAAATCATGACTGTCGTGTTGAAGCCCCTGATGTTGTAAGAGAAACTCTGTTACAATCAATTAAGGATGATGAGGTAGACTCACAAATTATAGAACATTGCCTATCTGTGCAAAATAATTTCTGGGAGTTTTACAAAAAAATGTATGGAACCATTCCTGATATTAAAGTTGCATATCAAATAGAAGAAAAATTAAATTTAAATTCTAGCCTGATTTTCAATTGTTATAACACCAGTTGGATGTCCGTAAAAAATGAAACGGACAATAGCAAAATTATGCCATTATCTTCGCTGTTATCTTATGATAAACGCGCCAATGATATAGTAGTATCCATTTTTCATCATCCTACCAGTTGGTTTAGTCCTCATACGCCTAAAAACAATAAGAAAACTTTTGAAGACCACCTTTTACAAACTTCTAATATAGTATTATGTGGTCATGAACATTCCTCAACAGCAAAAAAGGTTAGTTCTTTAAAAGGTAGTAATGAGTTTGTTTATCTCGAAGGAGCAGCTTTAAAAGACAAGAACGGTAATTCGGCGTTTCAGTTCATCTGTTTAGATACAACCGGATTCGTTGGCAATAGTTATGCTTTTGAATTAAAACAAAATGAATATATAGAAATCGGATCAACGCCATTCAAGTTGAATCATTCCAGAAACGATGTAAATATTAATGATGCTTTTTATCAGGTCATTACAGATATTATTATTCCTATTAAACATCCGATTGTCGAAAAACTATCATTGCCTGACATATTTGTATTCCCTGATTTAGAGCCGCTTAATGATACTGGTGATTTAGTATCAAGAAAGTTCATAGATGCTTACGATATCTTGAGTTTTGAGAATAATAAAATTATTATTGAAGGAGAAAACCAGTCAGGACGCACCTCTTTGCTATATGTTTATTATTATAAGTTATTCAGAAAAGATTATTATCCCTTGTATATAAAAGGTAAAGACATAAAGAGACAAAAGGTTAAAGATATTATAAAATCATGTACAAAACAGCAATACAGACAACCATTCAACGAACACAATTATATTGAAAAGGACATTACTCAAAGAGTTTTGTTGATAGATGACATTGACAAAAGCGAATTGAATGGAAATGGGAAACATAAACTTTTAGAAGAGCTACTGAAGGTATTTTCCAAGATTATCATTACTACTAAAGAAACTGATGAAATTTACGCATTAGCAGAGAATACAAAATTATACGCTGATTTTAGTTATTATAGAATCAAACCCTTGGGCTACTATAAAAGAAACCAGTTAATAGAATTGTGGCTTAAACTAGGTCAGGATAAATATACGCTTAATGCAGAAGAAATTGCAACTTCTGTAAAAAATACTTTCGAAACAATTTCAGGGCTATTGGGCGAACAATTAATTCCATCGTATCCCGTATTCATTCTCAGTTTACTCCAAAGTCTTGACAACCAGTTAAAGCCATTTAATGTAACAGAAACATCTTATGCTTACTGTTATCAGAGTCTAATTGTATTAAGTTTGATGCGGGTCGGAGTTTCTAATAATGATATTGCTGCTATCTTCAATTTTTTAACAGAATATGCATATTTATTGTATGAAAAGAAAATTGTGGGAATGCATCGGGAGCAGTTTAACCTTTTTTATAGTGTTTATACTAACAAATACACTTTTGATTATTCTATTGACAAGATCATAAATATTCTATTGACAAGCAATATCCTAAAAGAAGAAGATGAGGTGTTGTTTTTTTCGTACAAATATCTATCGTATTATCTGTCGGCAAAAAAAATATCATCTTTTATACATGAAGATAGAGGACAGAAAGAAATCATCAAACTGTGTAACAATCTACACATCGAAAAAAATGCCAACATTCTCATTTTTATAACACACCATTCAACCAATAGTCAATTGATCGAGGAATTGCTGTTGGCTAGCATGTTACCATTTGAAGCTCGCACTCCTGTTACTTTAACAAACGATGATCCTTTCTTTACATTTTTGACATCTTTTATCATTAACATAAAAGAAGACATCGTTCTTCGAAATACAAATCCAGAAGAATATCGTCGTAAACGTTTAAAGGAAATGGACGAGAAAAGACAACGAGAAAGCAGTTTGTCGAATAAATACCAATTCACAGATGAAGATTTTAAAGATCCTAACATTGTAGATGTAACTCAAACACTGAAAGTTATAAAGATATTAGGCCAAATCATCAAAAACCAACATGGAGTATTTAAAAAAGACAAACTAATACTTTTAATAGAGTCTGCATATTTGGCTTGCTTTCGTCTAATAAGCTTTTTCTCATCTATGCTTATTGATGCTAAAGACGAAATATTGGACACTCTTACTGAAAAAATTAAAGATACTGCCGGAAGAGATTTAATTCAGAAAAAGGTTTCAGATTATCTTTATTTTCTCGGTTATAAAATGTGTTTAACGTCCTTTGCCAATCTTGCATCTGCGGTAGGGACTTCCAGTCTTAAAACAATGTACGATTCTGTAGCATTGCAGATAGGAAGCCCTGCAGCAAAGTTAATCTCATTTACAATAAAGACTTACTATGATAAAATGAATCTTGTTGAATTAGAGGATTTAATAACAGAATTTAAAGACAACCCGGTCGCTACTCACATTATCAAAGCAAGAGTTGCCAGTCATGTTTATAATAACCGTGTTTCTTTCGACAAAAAACAAAGAATAAGTTCAATTTGTAATATGAAATTTTTAAATTAATTATATCCCATTAAAATCCGTGTTATTCCATTACAAAATGATATTTATTCAAAAATTAGATTGCCAAACTAATACACATAATAAGATTACAGAAGATCGTCTTTGTTTATTTCTCTGTGCAGCCGGTTGATCTCCTCTTTGTAAAGTTCCAGATGGTTGCGGAGGATGTTTTCCACATATCCGATTACGGACACTCTGCCCGTGCCGATCTTCCGTGCCACCTCCGAGATCTTGCAGCGCGTCTCTTCGCTGATATACAGTGCTGACCGGACTTTTACCCGGACCGGTTTCAGAAATGTCGCCTCGTAATCGGGCAGGGTCATTCTCCGCCTGCGAATCGCAGGAAGCTCCGGCTGTTCCTCATTCCCGGCAGGTATTCGCTCCGCTATCTCTAGCATGGAGCCTTCGGCGCTCTGTCCGCCGACCGCTTCCCGCAGCATATCTTCGTCTATGACGGGGAGATTCCTATTTCTTTTCCTGCTTTCCATGTGCGCTATGTTCTGATAGTTCGACGATTTCACGGGTCAGGCTGTCGAGACAGCATTCCCGGATAAAGCTTTTCTCTGGGAGCAGGATCGTCGAACGGAAGATGGGTCCTTCCTCCGCCGAGAGCTCCTTGCTGAACCGGCTTCTGTATGGAATATGGGTCTCCATCCGGTGCAGTCCGAGTTTCTCCAACGCCTTGTCATAAAGGTCGTACAGCGGAGTCCGCTCCCTTCGGTCGATCATCGTCCAAAACAGGTGGACGCCTGCGGTCTGCACGTCCGAATTGCGGACCAGATGGTCATCGACCGATTTGGCGAACGCGAGCGTGCTTTCCATCACGTAGCGGTCCGCCTTCATCGGCACGAATATCCGGTCGATGGCAGATAGCGTCCGCAGTACGCCCGGGGTGCCGACCGTACCCGGAAGGTCGAACAGTACGAAATCGACCGGCTCTCTCAGCATACCGAGCTGCCTGTCCACGTCCGTAAGAGCCCTTTCCGGGGTGGAGGCGATCACCGGCCAGATCTCTCTGTGTGTCACTCCGAACTGACGGACAAGCAACGATTTGTAACGGGTGCTCCGGTCGAGCAGGGCCAGTTCCCTTTTGCGCTGGTCGAAAATGCTTTTCTGAGGATAGTCGCAGTCGGCTACCAATACGCGGTATCCTTTCATGTAATGCAGGATGTCGGCGAGCAGTACCGTAAAGGTCGATTTGCCGATTCCGCCTTTCTGATTGCAGACGGAGATAAAAACAGGTTTCCGTTCCATAACTATGATCGGTTAAAAGAATGTCGTTCCTTTCTCCGGCAGTTCTGCCATTCGTGCCGGAAACAGCGGATATGCCAATAATACCATCCATACCGGATACGTCGTTTATGCCGGAGGTGTTGTTTCTGCCATCCATAGCATCTATGCCACCAATACCATATTCGGCATAGACGCCTTCGCTGCCACGCATACCATCTATACCGTGACAGCCATGTATTCCATGACCGCACTGCATACCATGACTGTCATGCATACCATGCATACCATGACTGGCAGTTATGGCATCCGTGCCATGCACGCGAAGAAAAC
>OGXO01000002.1_pt1 | contig 103858 bp, 89 predicted proteins | sample 1576321 | NCBI WGS metagenome assembly OGXO01 (sample SAMEA3541568, study PRJEB24748) | human gut metagenome | biome: human gut; feature: human-associated habitat; material: faeces | place: China | collected 2012 | reverse complement strand
ATCTAAACCGCAGCGATCGGCGTCGCCATGGAAAATGCCCTGCCGGAAGTGAAGGAGATCGCAGACTTTGTGACGCGCTCCAATGAAAACAGCGGCGTCGCGCATGCAATCCACACGTTTGCCCTGTGATGCAGGCGCTTAAGCGTGTGTGATCACGCCGCCTCCCGCGACATAGTCTCCGTCGTACAGCACCACTGCCTGTCCCGGCGTCACGGCGCGCACCGGCTCTTCAAATTCACAGCAGATCTCATCCGCACCGGTGCGCCGCACGGTGCAGCAGCTTCCCGCATGCGAGTACCGGATCTTTGCCTTCAGGCGAACCGGCTCCTCAATGTCGGAGAGCGCCATAAAGTTCAGCTGATTCGCATACAGCCGGTTTGTATATACTGCCTTTTCGCATTTCTGGCGGCTTCGGCGGTCGGAACATTCTTCGGCGGGCCGCTGGGCGACCGCATCGGACGGAAATACGTGATCTGGGGTTCCATTCTGGGGGCCGCTCCCTTCACGCTGATGCTTCCCTATACCAACCTGGCCTGCACCATCGTACTGGCGGTCGTGATCGGCCTTGTCATCTCGTCGGCGTTTTCGGCGATTCTGGTCTATGCGACCGACCTGATGCCGGGAAAGGTCGGCATGATCGCCGGAGTATTTTTCGGACTGATGTTCGGACTGGGAGGGCTCGGTTCCGCCTTTTTCGGCTGGCTGGCGGACAAAACCAGCATCGAGTATATTTTCCAGATCAGTACGTTGTTGCCTTTGCTGGGTGTAATAACGGGCTTTCTGCCTAATATCGAATCGAAGAAAACCAATAAATAAATCAGCGATGCAGTACACTTTTAAATACCGGTCGCCCCTCGGCGGGATCACGATCGCAGCCGACGACGAAGGCCTGACGGGGCTGTGGTTCGACGGGCAGAAATATTTTGCCGACACGCTGTCGGCCCGGCACGAAGAGAAAATGCTGCCGGTATTCGGGCGGGTCCGGGAATGGTTGGACTGTTATTTCGGCGGCGGCATCCCCGGTTTTACGCCGCCGGTGCACCTACAAGGTTCGCCGTTTCGGCTCGCCGTCTGGAACGTGCTGCGGCAAATCCCGTACGGGGAAACCGTCACTTACGGGGAGATCGCCCGGGAGATCGCCCGGCGACAGGGAGTACGGAACGTATCGGCGCAGGCCGTAGGCGGCGCCGTGGGGCACAATCCCGTCAGCATCGTCGTGCCCTGCCACCGCGTCGTCGGGAGCAACGGAAGCCTGACGGGTTATGCGGGCGGCATTACGCGGAAAGTGCGGCTTCTGAATCTCGAACGGGCGGAAATGTCGGGATTGTTCGTTCCGAAAAAAGGGACCGCATTGTAGGCGGCCGGCCGCTGTCGCGTCTTCTCGTTTAGCCGATGTCCGTCAGGTTGACGAACTTACCGTGCAGCCTGCGCCGCTCGATGAGCAGTTTCAACTGTTTTTGACGTTTGGGAGTGATCCAGCGGCGTGCAAAAATGTTCGGGATGGCCACGCCGATGGCGATGCAAAGGATCATAAGCGAGGCCTGGATGGCATTGTTCATCGCTACGGTGACTTCGCCCACCACGCCGCGCATATCGATGAAAGCAAACAGCGCCCGATACATCAGCACGCCCGGGATCATCGGGATGACGCTGGGAATCGATAGGCAATGGTGAGGGGTGTGGAACCAATGCACCGCCCGCGTTACGATGATGCTGATAAGGGCCGAGCCGACCAAAGAACCGATCACCGGTCCCATGTCCAGTCCGATATTGTGGTTGCTCGGGCCAAGATTGACAAAGTTGCGGGAGCAAACGGCGATGACGCCTCCTACGGCCACCACCCAGAGCAACCGGCGCGGGATATTGAAGATCATCGAAAATCCTACGGCCGATATGGCGGCCGCTACGGCGAATTCGAAATAGGTGTGATGCGGCGTCATGCTCAGATCCTTCACGAAGTTGTCGATCCCGCAGACGTGGATGGCCAGCGCGATGCCGAACGACATGGCGACCACGATGAGCAATGTATTGACGGCCCGTGTGATACCCACCTGCACGTAGTTATCCAGCATGTCGCTTACAAAATTAATCAGCGGGACGCCGGGGACGATGAAAAGAGCGCAGGCCATCAGCGGATGCCACGGCGTATCGGAATGGAGAACGGCATGGAGCGGTCCGGGCAGTGCGAGCGTCGATATGAACGTGGAAACCCATGCCAGCAACGTTGAGACGAAGGCGGCGACGGCAATATTCATAAAGTGATTGGAACCCAGATCATTGAGCACCGCACGCAAACGGAACCCCAGGATAGCGGCCACCGAAGCGTAGAAGAAGGCCGGCCAGTCGCAACCGAACTGGATGCAGAACCCGCCGCAGGCGAATCCCGCGCCGACGGCTACCTGCCAGGGGGTGTAGTTACGTTTGCGGGTACGGATTTTTTCCAGCTCCTCCTCGTATTTTTCCAGCGAATAATCCTCGCGGATGGCTCTCCAGGAGAGTTTGCTGACGGCGGAAATAGCAGTCATGTTGATGCCGTGTTTTTCGCAACTCTGGAATTTGGAAAACGAATGTTCTTCGTCGCCCAGGTTTACCATCAGCATGTTGTAGTTGATGTAGATATGCAGGTGTTCGTCGGGCAGTCCCAGGTAGGCCGCCGTGCGTTTCATGTTGCGCATGATGCGGCTCGTGTCCGCCGCGCTTTCCATCAATAGCTTGCCCGTACGCAGCAGCAGGTCGAGCTTCCGGTGCAAAAGTTTTTCCGAATACTGTGATGTCTTTTCCATAACCGCCTCTCTTTACATCCGACAAACCGGCATTGCCGTGCCGGTGTTCAAAAGTTCCACTACGACGCTGACATACTTTCTCATCCGTATATTTCTCAAAACGAGGATAATTTTTTTCGCTATTTTTCTAAACCCACGAGCAAAAACAGCCTTTTACGAACGGCAGGTCTTCTGACTGACTCCCGCTTTGAAACCTTCCCGGCCCCTTTCGAAACCAGTGGTATCGTATAATCAAAGCGTAAACGGAGCTTCACAGCAGCGGGACTGTCCGGGATTTTCACCCGATTCCCTTTTAATCCGGACAACAGAAAAGCGCCCCCGGAACCGATTCCGAGGCAAAGATAAGTTTTTAAAATTAATTAAAATAGATCCGCCGCGATATTTTAGGGTAACCTGCGAACTTTTTCGGGCGAGAAAGGCAAATAAAAAACTCCCTTCGGGAAGAGCGTTTTTCGGGGTTTGCGCGCCGGGACGGTCGCCGGAAAAGGTCATTCGGATTTGCCGATATATTCTTTGACGACCTCCCCGAAGATTTTAAGTCCTTTCTCGATCCGGTCTCCGGGTATATTGGAATAATTGATCCTGAGGATATTCTCTTTATGCTCGTTCGGGAAAAAGAGCCGCCCGGAACGAAAGCTATTTTTTTTCGAGGCATTTGTTTAAAATTTCGCGCGCCGAAATCCCTGTCGGAAGTTCGATCCAGATAAATAGTCCGCCTTCGGGCCGAATGAATCTTATGTTCGCGGGGAAGTAACGTTCGATGGATCCGACCGCGACGTCCCTGCGCCTTTTGTACACTTCGACTATCTTTCCGATATGCCGGTCGATGTCGTACCGTTGTAGATACCGGGCGATGGTCATCTGGGCCATCGTATTGCATTGCAGGTCGGTTCCCTGTTTGACCAACCAGGACGTACTTGCGGATAACGTTCTTGTCTCCGGCGATCCAGCCGATCCGGAATCCGGGGCAGAAAATTTTGGGAAAACGTCCCGTGCACGGGACGTTGCCGGTCGTGTCGAAAGACTTTACCGACGGCAAAGACGCTCCTTCGAATCTTAGCTCGCCGTACGGATTGTCTTCCTGTACCGCGACGCCGTATTTCGAGGGCAGTCCGGCCAGTTTCTTGCGTCTTTCCAGGCTCCACGTTTTTACATCCGTTCATTTTCAATCCATCCGACTTCCGAGCAGGTTCTTAACACTCTTTTGCCCTCATCTGTAAAGGATTCATTCAACAGTGTCCATTAATTTTACACACCCGGATCGAACCACACAACATAAAATCCTGTATTACAAACATTAGCACATCGCGGCATTATTTTCGAACATTGCTGTATCAATTGAAAAAGCACTCCGCCGGATCCAAAGCGGAAAAATAAAAACCGACGACCAATATGAGGGATCTGAACATCGCCATACGCTCGCTCTTCAAAAGGGGACGGCATAACGTAACAAAAATCGTCTCGCTAAGTATCGGATTGGCCATCGGTCTGGTACTGATTGCCAAGATCTATTTCGAACAATCCTACGACTCGTTTTATCCGAATGCGGATAGGATCTATCGTTTGACGGGCTACACGAGCAACGAAAACGAGTCGAAGGTCAGCGAATCCGTTTCGGCAATCGTCGCTCCGACCATGAAAGAGGAAGTACCGGGCATCGAAGCCGCAACCCGGCTGACCCATATCGGCGGAGACAGGAACAAATTCATAACGTCCGATAAGCGGCGCTACTCGGTCGGCGGCATCCTGATGGCCGACAGTTGCCTGTTCGACGTGCTGCCGCGTCCGGTACTGTCGGGCGATCCGAAAAAGGTATTGGCCCGGCCCGGCTATGCGATGATTTCGCGCTCGTTCGCCGAAAAGCTCGGAGGAATCGACCGGGCAGAAGGCACGGTCATCGCTTCCGACAACAAACCGGAGATGACGCTGACCATCGGAGGCGTATTCGAAGATCCGCCGGAAAACTCGCACTTGCGCTACGACGTATTGGTCACATTGGAGGAAGCGGACGACGGAGGCTTCCTGGCCTGGTTCGGCCGCCACTACCTAACCTATGTGCTTCTGTCCCCCGGCGTCACGCCCGAAACCCTGCGTCCGGCCATCGACCGGATGCAACAAAAACACATCGTCCCCCAGGCCCTGCAAAATGCCGGCGTCGACCGATTGGCATTTTTCCTGAAACCTATAAGGGAAGTGCATACCGGCGAAGCCAATATCCGGAACATGACCGTCATGTTGGCGATCCTCGCTTTCGCGCTGCTGTTCACGGCCGTGATGAATTATATCCTGATTGCGATCTCGGCGATCGTGAACCGTAGCAAAGAAATCGCCCTGACTAAATCGTACGGCGCATCCGGGACCGACATCCACCGTATGACGATGTCGGAAACGCTGGTACATATGATTCTTTCGCTCACTCTGGCCGTCCTGCTGATCCTCGCGTGCCGGGACACCGTCGAAGGATTGCTGAACGTTTCGCTTGCCGCCTTGTTCTTCTCCAAAGGAGCTTTCATCCTGTCGGGCATTTGCGCCATTGTATTTTTCGTAACCGGGTTCGTCCCCGGCATGCTGTTCGCCCGCATTCCGGTAGCGTCCGCCTTCCGCAATTTCAAGGAAAACCAGCGGCATTGGAAGCAGGGATTGCTGTTCATGGAATTTACGGCCTCGGCGCTGCTGGTTTCGCTGCTGATCGTAATCGGCGAACAACACCGGCATATGCTGAACAGCGATCCGGGATACTCGTACGATCGCCTGGCTTACTGCGCGGTCACCGACCTGGATTCGACGGCTCGGACGATGTTGACCGACGAAATCGAAAAACTTCCGGAAGTGGAACAAGTGTCTTCCTGCATAAGACTGCCGTTCGGCCAAATGCCGGGCGGCGCGGCGATGTTACCCGGCACGGACCAGACCTGTTTCGAGATCGCCGATCATTTCCGCGTCGGCGACGGATTTCTGGCCCTGATGGAAATTCCGGTCGTCGAAGGACGTTCGTTTACGGAAGAAGTATCCCATTCCAATGAAATTATGGTAAGCCGCTCTTTCGTCGATCGGATGAAGGATTTCGCAGATTGGCCCGACGGTGCGGTCGGCAAGCGGATCTCGATCACGGGGCACGAGCAGAGAGACTTTACGATCTGCGGCGTATACGAGAATTACCGCATCGGATCGTTGGCCGGCAACCTGGACGATCGGCCCTCCGTCATGCTCTACGGCCGCCAGGACCGGCGCATTCCGTCGAGATACCTGCTCGTGAAGTTTCGCAGGATGACGGCGCAAGCCGTGGAGAAAGCGGATTCCAGATTGCAAGAATTGATGCCGGATGCGGAACTGGAGCTGACGCTTTACTCCTCGAGAATAGCCGGACTGTACGAGAGTTCGCGTATGCTTTGGATCTATGTTACGATCGGAGGTCTGATTACGGTAATCATCTCGCTGATCGGCCTAATCGGTTATACGAATGATGAGATCAACCGCCGCCGCAAGGAAATAGCCATCCGCAAGATAAACGGCGCATCGGTACGAACCATTCTCCGGATTTTCCTCGGGGACATTCTGAGGATAACCCTCCCGGCAGCCCTGCTGGGTTGCGGCATTTCCTACTTCGTTTCGGAATACTGGCAACGGCAATTTGCCGAGAAAGTTCCGCAGAACCCTTTGTTTTTTATCGCGGGCGGCCTGAGCGTTTGCATCATCGTCACCGCCTGCGTGGTTTACCGCACCTGGAAAGTAGCCAACGAGAATCCGGTCAACAACCTGAAGTCGGAATAAACCAAGTTACGTACCCCGGTCTTTTCCTGCTTTTCCTTTCGGGGGCCTAAAAAGAAAAAATCCTTACATATCATGGATACATAAGGATTTTTCTGTCTTTTGAAGCCTCTTTATCAGGGCTTTAAGAGCGGAAAACGAGACTCGAACTCGCGACCCTCAGCTTGGGAAGCTGATGCTCTACCAACTGAGCTATTTCCGCATTGAGCGTTGCAAATATCCGTTTTTTTATCCGTTTTAGCAAGTATTTTCAGACAAAAACAACGCATTTTCTCAAAAAACGGCAACCCGGCTGTCGGCATCCCCGTTTACGAACCGTCGGCGCCGGCACGGACAGCCCGGAAAAAACCGCTTTTCCCGGAGCGAAACGTCAATCCATTTTCAGCACGGCGAGGAACGCTTCCTGCGGAACTTCTACGTTACCGACTTGGCGCATCCGCTTCTTCCCTTTTTTCTGCTTTTCGAGCAGTTTGCGCTTGCGGCTGATATCGCCGCCGTAACACTTGGCCGTCACATCCTTGCGAACCGCTTTGACCGTCTCGCGGGCGATGATCTTAGCGCCAATGGCAGCCTGTATAGCGATATCGAACTGTTGACGCGGAATCAACTCTTTGAGCTTCTCGCACATCCTTCGGCCGAAATCGTAAGCATGATCGACGTAGGTCAGCGACGACAGCGCGTCGACCGGCTCGCCGTTCAGCAGAATGTCGAGTTTGGCCAGCTTGCTCGGTTTGTAACCGGTCTGGTGATAATCGAACGATGCGTAACCGCGCGAAATGCTTTTCAACTTATCGTAAAAATCGAACACGATTTCGGCCAGCGGCATGTCGAAATTAACCTCGACACGATCCTGCGTGATGAAAACCTGGTTGAGCAGCGTTCCCCGCTTGTCGATACAGAGTTTGATAACGCTGCCGAGAAACTCGGCTTTCGTAATGATCTGAGCGAGAATATAGGGCTCTTCGATCGAACTGATCAGCGTAGGTTCGGGCAGCCCCGACGGATTGTGCACATCGATCACTTCGCCCTTACTGGTATGCACCTTGTACGACACGTTCGGCACGGTCGTGATGACGTCCATATTGAATTCGCGATACAGACGCTCCTGAATAATCTCCATATGCAGCAACCCCAGGAAACCGCAGCGGAAACCGAACCCGAGGGCCAGCGACGATTCGGGCTCGTAAGTCAGCGAGGCGTCGTTCAAGTTCAGTTTTTCGAGCGAAGCGCGCAGGTCTTCGTACTGGTCGGTCTCGACCGGGTAGAGTCCCGCAAAAACCATCGGTTTCACATCCTCGAACCCGGCGATGGCTTCCTTGCACGGATTGGCAATCGCAGTGATCGTATCGCCGACCTTGACGTCGGCAGAAGTTTTGATCCCGGAAATAATATACCCCACGTCGCCGGTTCGCATCACGTCGCGCGGCACCATTTTGAGTTTCAGCACGCCCACCTCGTCGGCCGTATATTCGCTTCCCGTATTGAACAACTTGACGCGCTCGCCCTTGCGCAACGAGCCGTTGAAAATCCGATAATAGGCGATGATGCCTCGAAACGGATTGAACACCGAGTCGAAAATCAGCGCCTGCAGCGGAGCCTGCGGATCGCCTTGCGGAGCCGGAATACGCTCGATAATGGCTCCGAGCACCTCTTCGACGCCCTGTCCGGTCTTGCCCGAAGCGGCCAGAATGCTGTCGGGATCGCACCCGAGCAGGTCGACGATCTGGTCCTTCACCTCGTCGACCATCGCAGCGTCCATGTCGATCTTATTCAGCACCGGAATAATCTCCAGATCGTGCTCCAGCGCAAGATACAGGTTCGAAATGGTCTGAGCCTGAATCCCCTGCGTAGCATCGACCACCAGCAACGCCCCCTCGCACGATGCGATCGCACGCGATACCTCGTACGAGAAATCGACGTGCCCCGGAGTATCGATCAGGTTCAGCACGTACTTCTCGCCCCGATAGGCATACTCCATCTGGATCGCATGGCTCTTGATGGTGATCCCCTTCTCCCGCTCCAGTTCCATATCGTCGAGCACCTGCGCCTGCAACTCGCGCGCGGTCAGCGTCTTGGTCATCTCCAGCAAACGGTCCGCCAACGTGCTTTTACCGTGGTCGATATGGGCTATGATACAAAAATTCCGGATATTCTTCATACATTCTTTTTAAAGCTACGCAAAGTTAGTTATTTTTGCGAATCCTGAAAAAAACACCCTTATGATTCGTCCGCAAACCGTTTCCCGATACGCCTCGATGGTCAAGTTCAGCCATACGATTTTCGCCATGCCGTTCGCGCTGGTCGGCTACGCCTATGCGCTGCAAACGACCGATGCGGAATTTTCGCTGCTGCTGCTCGTAAAGGTACTGCTGGCAATGGTGTTCGCCCGCAACACGGCGATGGGATTCAACCGGTATGCCGACCGGCGGATCGACGCGCTGAACCCGCGCACCCGCAACCGGGAGATCCCGGCGGGCGTGATCACCTCGCGCCGGGCGCTGATCTTCGTGATCGTCAACGCGGCGCTGTTCCTGGCCGTCGCGCTGTGGATCAACCGGCTGGCTTTTTTCCTCTCGCCGGCAGCACTGCTGGTGCTGATCGGATACAGTTTTACAAAACGTTTTACGGCCTGGTGTCACATCGTGCTGGGCGTCGCGCTCGGAATCGCTCCGGTGGGCGCTTACATCGCGGTAACGGGCGAAATAGCCGTCTTCCCCGTCCTGCTGACCGGACTGGTCATCACCTGGTGCGGCGGGTTCGACGTGATCTACGCCCTGCAGGACGTCGAGTTCGACCGCAGTCATTCGCTGCACTCGATCCCGGCGCGTTTCGGCGTACGGGGAGGCATCCTGATCAGCATTCTGCTGCACCTGATCAGCGTTTACGCGGTCGTCGTCGCCGGACTGTATTACGGGGGCGGCACGCTGTACTGGATCGGCGCGGGACTGTTCGTCGGATTGCTGATCTTCCAACACCTGCTGGTGTCTCCGAAGAACCTCTCCCGGATCGGTCTGGCATTCGGAACGACGAACGGCATTGCCAGCGTCTGCTACGCCGCTTTCACGATCGCCGACCTGTGTTTCTAAAACGCTTCTGCCGGAAACATACGCCGGCCGACGGCAAATAAACGAGCCGGCCGGACAAAACCTGTCCGTTCCGAGAATTCCCGAACGAAAGGATCGTCCGCGCCTTTCCCGTAGAATCGTCGCATTCCGATCTTCCCCGGCAAGTCTATGGGCAGAGACATCTGCAAAGGAGAAAAAACCGATGCAACGCATATCCCGCCTCCGCGGCCCGACCTTTGTTTCCCGAGTATCCCCCCGAACGAACCTACAAAAAACGAGGCGGGGAGCCGTATCGACTTCCCGCCCGTTTCTATATGATTATTCTTCTTTTCTATCGCAGCGAAATCTCGCTGGAACCGATCATATGCCCGTCGGTATAGATCTTGACCTGGTATTTCCCGCTGGTAATCCCCGGCCCGTTATAGAAGAGACTTACATTCAGATCATTGTTCTGGTAATCTACCGAACGCATCGCCGAATAGGTGATCGAACTGCCTTCGAAATCGAACAGCGCGTTGCTGCCGTTCACCAGCGGATAGCCGTCGGGGCCGATGATCTGCGTATAAACGTTCCGCTCGCCCGGCGTGGAGAGTTCGTTGCCGACCAGCACCAGATCGACCCGGAGCCGTTCCGCGCGGTTCGCACGCGACACTTCGCGGTCGGACTTACTGAGCGCCACGAGGCGTATGTCGCGCGCCCGGATTACGGAACCCTGCCGCACCTTCGTCGACAACTCCTGCGATTTCTCCTCGGCCGACTCGGCGCGCAGGCGGTAATCCAGGATTTTCTTTCGGATCGAGCTGTTTTCGCTGACCAACTTTTTATTGATCGTATTGAGCGAGTCGATCTGACGGATGTACCCGGTCATCACCTCGCGCATATAGGTCATTTTTTTCTCGTATTCGCGGATTTTCGCATAGCTCAGACGGCGCTCCTTCTGCAGGGTCTGCAACAGCGAATCGGCTTTCTGCCGTTCGCCCTCGTAATGAACCGAAAGCGTATCGTTCAGCGTTTTCAACGTGTCATAATCGTTCAGCAGCGAAGTGAGCTGACTGGTCAGCGTATCCCGTTCGATGGCGAAATCCTCTTGCATCTGCTTGACCTGCATAAAGTAGATCGCCGACAGCGCCACCAGGATCACCGCCATGATGATAATCATGATCTTCAATCCTTTGACCGACTTGTTCGGGCCGCCGCCGTCGTATCCAGGATCGTAATTGTTGTTGTAATCGTAATTCGGGCCTCCGTAATTTTGGTTGCCATAATTTTGGTTACCGTAGTTCTGATTCCCGTAACCCTGGTTATTGTACGGCTGCTGTTGATTGTAATCTTCCATAACGTCAAAAGATATCTTTCAGTTGCAAATATAATAACTTTTTAATTTATTTTGCTATCCAGCGGGTATTTAAGATTTTCGTACTTCAGCAGCCGCGCCCGGATCGAACCGACGCGGATCGGCGACTCGACGTAAACCGGAATCCGGTTGCGGTCGTCGGTGATCCACAGCGTGAACTCGTTGCCGTCCTCGAACGACTCGCCGGTCGAAGTGGCCATCTGGCAGCGGAACTTCAGCGTCCGGAATTTCCCGGTACCGCGGACATTCTTGTTCTCGCGTCCGAGCAACTTGTAACGGATCACGCGGATCGTATCCTCCAGCACAAGGTTCATCGTCCCGGCTCCGCCGGCCTTCTCCAACTCGCTCAGATCCGACCCGCGCAGGTTGAAAAAAAGCGCCAGCGCATCGTAACTGCCGTCGATGAGCTTCAGTTGTTTGTGGTTGCTGTTCTCGTTCTTATGGTTCCGGAAGGTATTGTTCACCACGTATTGCTCCCAGTCGTAAACAAAACTGCTGGAATAGCGGTACTTGCCTTCGCGGATCTCGGTCTGCAACTCCAGCGGACGCAGCGTTACGGAATCCAGAATACTGACATACTGATCGTTCAAATCGAAAAACCAACGGTAAAACGGATAGGTCTTGCCGAGCGCATCGACCTGAAAAGCCTGCTGCCCCTTGTAATCCTTCGAAGAGGTGGCGATAATCACTTCGGCCACGTCGGTCATCACGAACGACACTTTGTAACTCACCGCATATTCCAACCGTTCGCCGTCGCCGAACGCCCTGCCGTCGAACGCATCCTGCGCCCGAAGCTGAACGGCCATCGCTACGGCCGACACAAACAGATAAAAAAATCGTCTCATAACATTTTCCCCACGGTTCAATTCTCCGTAACCGGATCCGCAATCACCCGACTGCGCGTACTCCGTCCTAAAAATAACGGATAATCGCGCCGAAAGTTATGAAATCATGCTGAAATCCGTCTCTTTTTTCGAAACATATTTTGCCGCCAATTCGCATAACAGCTTGTTTTGCGGCTTCGCAAGCTCAGGATCGTCGGCCAGCACCCGTTCGGCCGCATCGCGCGCCAACGTCAGGATCTGCCCGTCCTTACCCAGCGACGCTATCTTCAAATCAAAGGCCAAACCGCTTTGCAGCGTCCCGGAAAGATCGCCGGGACCGCGCAATTGCAAGTCCATCTCGGCCAATTCGAAACCGTCCGTCGTCCGCACCATCGCCGCGAGCCGCTTGCGCGAATCGGACGATAGTTTGTCGCCGCTCATCAGAATGCAGTACGACTGTTCGCCGCCGCGTCCGACACGCCCGCGCAACTGGTGCAACTGCGACAGTCCGAACCGCTCGGCGCTCTCGATCACCATGATCGACGCATTGGGCACGTCGACGCCGACCTCGATCACCGACGTGGCGATCATGATGTGCGCGACGCCCTGCTTAAACAGGTTCATGCCGTAGTCCTTGTCGGCCGGCTTCATCTTGCCGTGCACGACCACCGTCACGTACTCCGGCGGCGGGAACGCCTGCGTAATACCGGCATAACCGTCCTCAAGGTCTTTATAATCCATTTTTTCGGATTCCTTGATCAGCGGATAGACGATGTAGACCTGACGGCCTTTCTTAATCTCGTTGCGGATGAAACCGAACACCTGCAACCGGTGCGCATCGCGGTAGTGCAGCGTCCGGATCGGCTTGCGGCCCGGCGGCAGTTCGTCGATCACCGACACGTCCAGGTCGCCGTACAACGTCATCGCCAGCGTACGCGGGATCGGCGTAGCGGTCATTACCAGCACGTGCGGCGGCCGGCGGTTTTTGTTCCACAGCCGCGCCCGCTGCTCGACGCCGAAACGGTGTTGCTCGTCGATCACCACGAACCCGAGGTTTTTGAACTGCACCGTATCCTCGATCAGCGCATGGGTCCCGACCAGAATATGCACGTCGCCGGAAAGCAGGTCTTCGGCCAACGCCGTCCGCTCGCTTTTCCGGGTCGATCCGGTCAGCAACTCCACCCGCACGCCGAGTCCGTCGAGCATCCGCGACAGCGTGGCATGATGCTGCGTCGCGAGGATCTCGGTCGGCGCCATTAGGCAGGCCTGAAAACCGTTGTCGCATGCCAGAAGCATACTCATCAGCGCGACGAGCGTTTTGCCGCTGCCCACGTCGCCCTGCAGCAACCGGTTCATCTGGTGGCCGGTGACGGTATCCTGCCGGATTTCGCGGATTACCCGCTTCTGCGCTCCGGTCAGCGGGAACGGCAGTTTTTCGTTGTAAAAACCGTTAAAAAAGCGACCGACCGCCGGAAACAGAAACCCGTCGTTACGGGCTTTCCGACCGCGTTGCTCACGGAGTATATTCAGTTGGATGCCGAACAGTTCTTCGAACTTCAGCCGGTATTCGGCCGCCCGCAACGCCTGCTGCGAAGTCGGAAAATGGATGTTGTACAGCGCGTCGCGCAACGGCACCAACCCGTAACGGCTCATCACGTCCCCGGGCAGCGTCTCGCGCAGATGTCCCTCGACCTGCGGCCACAGATTGCACATCAGCGTATAGATCGCCTTCGTGCCCAGTTGCCCGTTGTTCAGCTTTTCGGTCGTACTGTACACTCCCTGCACTTCGGCATGGAAACGGTTCGCCTGTTCGAGCACGGATTCCACCTCGGGATGCACGAGGTTCAGCGCGCCGTTGAAAAAAGCGGGCCGTCCGAAAATAATGTACTCGCGCCCCGCTTCGAGCCGTTTTTCGATCCAGTTGATCCCTTTGAACCACACCAGTTCGGCCGTACCGCTACCGTCGGCAACGACGGCGATAAAACGCTTCTTCGACCCGGAACCTACATGCTGGAAACCGGTGATGCGTGCCCGGAGTTGGATATAAGTCAGCGAATCGTCGGCGATCTCGCCGATGCGCCAGATGCGGCTGCGGTCGATGTAACGGAACGGAAAGTAGTAGAGCAGGTCGCCGAGCGTGCGGATACCGAGCTCCTTTTGCAGCAGCAGGGCGCGCCGCTCCCCCACTCCGGTGAGAAACTTGACGTCGTTGTCGAGAATATAACCCATCTTCCGTCGCGAATTTGGATCAAAGATACCGAATCTGCGGCAGAGTTTCGTAACTTTGCGAAAAATTTAAACGCTACATGGAGAAATTTTGCGATTCGCTGACCCGGTACAGCCGGCGGGAAACCGTTGCCGTTCAGATAGGAAACACCGCTATCGGAGGCGGCAACCCGATCCGTATCCAGTCGATGACCAATACCGACACGAACGACACCGCCGCTTCGGTCGCGCAGACCGAACGGATCGCCGCCGCCGGCGGCGAAATCGTACGCCTGACGGCGCAGGGCCGCCGCGAGGCCGAAAACCTCGGCGCCATCCGCGCCGAACTCGACCGGCGCGGATGCCGTGTTCCGCTGGTGGCCGACATCCATTTTCTGCCGTCGGCGGCGCTCGTCGCGGCGGAGCATGTCGAAAAAATACGGATCAACCCCGGCAACTTCAACGACAAGGGCGGTCAGTTCGACGAACTGCTGGCCATCTGCAAAAGACGGGGAGCCGCGCTGCGTATCGGCGTCAACCACGGTTCGCTGGCCCCGGCCGTCATGGAGCGCTACGGCGATACGCCCGAGGGAATGGTCGCCTCGGCGATGGAATTCTTACGCCGCTGCCGCGCGGCGGCGTTCGACCGGGTGGTGCTATCGGTCAAATCGAGCAACGTCCGCGTGATGGTGCAGGCCTACCGGATGTTGGCGGCGGCCATGCGCGCCGAGGAGATGCGTTATCCGCTGCACCTGGGCGTCACCGAAGCGGGCAACGACCGCGAAGGACGGATCAAGTCGGCTGCGGGCATCGGCGCGCTGCTGGCCGACGGGCTCGGCGACACGATCCGCGTTTCGCTGACCGAAGCCCCCGAACGCGAGATTCCGGTGGCGCGGATGCTGGCGGACTATTTCGCCGGCCGCGAAAACCATGCGCCGATCCCTGCCGTAGACGAATCCCTGTATTCGCCTTACAGCTACCGCAAACGCCCGTCCGAAAAAATCGGCGGTATCGGCGGCGACGCACAGGTTGCGATCTGGAGCGAAATCCCGGCCGCCGTCCGCGAAACGCTGTTCGAAGCCGATATCCGGACGGTCGACCGGATTCCCCGGGGACGCATCGTGCTGCTGAAAACAAACAACCTCAACGGCATCGCCGAGCAGCGGGCCGCGCTGCTGACGATGGCCGGACGCGGGCTGACCAACCCGGTCATTATCCAACGCACGTACGACGAAAGCGATCCGGAAGTTTTACAAATCAAAGCGGCGGCCGATCTCGGCCCGCTGTTCCTGGACGGATTCGGCGACGCCATTCGGATCGAGAACCTCAATCCGGCCATCCCGCAGAGCGAAATCGACGCACTGAGCCTCGACATCTTGCAAACGGCGCGGGTACGCATTTCGAAACCCGAATACATCGCCTGCCCGAGCTGCGGACGGACATTATACAACATCGAAAAAACGCTGGCCGCGATCAAAGCGCGCACCGGACACCTGGTCGGCGTGAAGATCGGCGTGATGGGGTGCATCGTCAACGGACCCGGCGAAATGGCCGACGCCGACTACGGTTACGTAGGCTCCGGCCCCGGACGGATCACGCTGTACAAAGGCCGCGAAGTGGTACGCCGCAACATCCCCGAAGAGCAGGCCATCGACGCGCTGCTCGAACTGATCGAGAAGTCGCAAATGGAACGTTGATTCCCCCTTACTTTTTTTTGCGGCTCGAAGACTTTGAACAAAGCGCGGTCCTTGCGCAGGGCCGCCTGTTTTACTTTATCAACAAAAGATTTCATATTATCGGGAAACTGCTTACAGTCGAGCAATTCGACACACCGGTCGAACCTGCCGATCTCGCGGCACAATTCAGCTTTGAAAAGACGGTCTTTGTCCCGCGTCGAATCAAGGTCGTCGATAAATTTCGACGCGTAAAGAACAAATACATTGCGTAACCGATCGTACGAAGCCTTATCTCCGCTGCGGAGAAAATCGTTATAAGTATGCCAGATACCCCAGTAAGCTATTTTTTTGTCCCCGATCAACGGAAACGCTCTTACCCACTGACTAAAATTAAGCGCTTTCGTATACTCTTTTTCGACCTTGTCGGCCTGCTGCCGTGAAAGCTCGCAATGATTGTCTTTCGGATAGAAAAATTCTCCGCACGCCGGACACTGCACAAACGACGGCACCGACGGCAGCATCGGCGCATCGAGCTTCCCATCCGACCATAGCGTCGAATTAAACGTATTGCCCGAACTCCAACTAATTTCGCGCAAAATATGACCGCACTTCGGACATTTGACGAATCTATCGGCGTCGTAAACGGTAGCATGTGCGTCGCTACACACCATCAACGACAAAAGCAACTCGATAAATCCCAGGCAAAATAACTTTTTCGCAATCGTTCTCATCGGAATCTATTTTTAGGCTAGTGTTTCGATGCCAGCTTTCCGCTCAAGCCCCCGCGTAGATCAGGAACCCGAGTCCGACGATAAACAGAACGAACATCCAGGCATTCAGTCGGTCGGACGCTTTCGGAGCGCCTTTGAACTCTTTCCAGACCAGGATACCCCACATGGCGGAGACCAGCGTGGCTCCCTGCCCCAGTCCGTAGGAAATCGCAGCCCCGGCCTGTTCCGAAGCGATCATGCTGAACGACTGACCGACGCACCAGATCACACCGCCCAAGATACCGACCAGGTGCGTCTTCGCACTGCCCCGGAAATAGCCGCCGATCGAGATCGGCTCGCCCTCGACCGGACGTTTCATCGCAATCGTATTGAAGATAAAGTTGCTGGCGAACACTCCCACGGCAAAGACGAATACGGCCGTATAAGGCGTCAGCTTCCCGGGAGCCGGATCGGCAAAATTCGTAAGATCCATCGACGCCGCGACGAAACGGTAAAAGAAAGCCATGATTACGCCCGCTGCAATCGAAATCCCGATCCCCTTGGCGGGAACCTTCTTCGAGCCGGTCAGCATTTTCCGGTAGGCCAGTCCGTTCAGTACGATGGCTACGACGATCAGCGCCACCCCGATGAAAATGAACAACGGCGCGCCCTTCGCGGCCCCGAAATAGTTGACCAGCACGCCGAGCACCAAAGCCAGCCCGATCCCGACCGGGAACGCCACCGACAGTCCGCAGATCGCGATAGCCGCCGCCAGCAGAATATTCGCCGCATTGAACACCACGCCGCCGAGCAGCGCGCTGCCGATATTGCTCCAGTCGGCCTGCGCCAGATCGGGCAGGAAACTGCGCCCTTCGGAGCCGACGCTACCGAGCGTAAAGGCCGACAGGATCGAAAACAGCAGCAACCCGATCACATAGTCCCAGTAAAAATATTCGTAACGCCAGGTTTTGGCGGCCAGTTTCTGCGTATTTCCCCACGATCCCCAGCAGATCATCGTGACGACGCAGAAAATCACGGCCAACGTGTAATTGTTTACGATATACATAATTTCGTTTTTAAAAGTTCGACATACTACGGAACGAAACGATCGACTTCGCTGCGATACGGAATCGACGACTGCGCCCCCATGCGAGTCACCGAAATCGCCGATGCGCGGCTTGCGAAACGCACGGCTTCCTCAAGGCTTTTGCCTTCGGACAGCGCGACGACCAGCGCCCCGTTGAATACGTCCCCGGCTGCCGTCGTATCGACCGCCCGCACTTTCTGCGCCGGAACCGCTTCGTCGAACCGGTCGTTGCAGATATACGCTCCGCGCGAACCGAGCGTGATAATCACGTTCTGCACGCCCATCGCCCGGATACTGCGGGCCGCTTCGGCTTCGGTCTCGGCATTGTGGATCCGGATACCCGTAATGATCTCGGCCTCGGTTTCATTCGGCGTAATCAGGTAAAGACTTTTGAGCAATTGCGGCGACAGCGCGGCGCCGGGAGCCGGATTGAGCACCGTCCGCTTGCCGCGCTTGGCGGCTTCGGCGGCTACGTATTCGATCGTCGTCATCGGCGTTTCGAGCTGCATCAGCACGATATCGCAATCATCCAACGCCGTTTCGGCCTTGGCCACGTCCAGCGGCAGCAAATTCGCATTGGCCCCGGAAGCCACGACGATCGTATTTTCGGCGCGGCTGTCGACAGAAATCAACGCCACCCCCGACGGATTATGATCGTCGATGAACACGAAACGGGTATCGATGCCCTCCTGAGCCAACTGCTGGCGGGTGGTGATGCCGAACATGTCGTTGCCGGTCTTGCAAACGAAAATCACGTCGGCCCCGAGCCGAGCCGCCGCAACGGCCTGGTTGGCCCCTTTGCCGCCGGGATTCATCAAAAAAGTTCCGCCGAGTACGGTTTCCCCCGGCCGCGGCAGGTGTTCGGTTCTGACCACCATATCGGTATTGGTACTGCCGACCACCAGAATTTTTCCTTTTCTTAACCCATTCATCGCGACACTATTTTAGATTGATTTGATAAAGTTAAACTCTATTTTCCGAAAAAGCAACCCGGACGCCGAATATTTAAACTCCCAAAAAACGGACCGATTGCAAAAAGCGACCGCCGGGACAGCTTTTCCGCACCGTCCGTAGCATCCGCTTCCGGACGACGCCGAGAGCGGAATTCCGGAATTTTGCCGCGGAAATTGGATTTTTCCGGCCATTTTTGCTAATTTTACCGACCCGTGCAAAAGGCCTGCCGCCTTTGCCCGGACAAATCCAACCTGAACAACAACCCGTCATGAAAAAATTTTGCATTTTACTTACCGCGCTTTTCCTCGGCCTGTCGGCCGGAGCGCAAACTCCGTTTCAGATCACCTTCGGCCCCTATCTACAAAACGTGACGGCCGACGGAGCCACCGTAATCTGGGGAACCTCCGCCGACGCGCTGTCGTGGGTCGAAGCCGCACCCGACGGCGAAGACCACTTCTACGCCGAAGAACGCCCGCAGTATTACCAGACCAAGCTCGGCAAACGGACGGTGGGACGACTGCATACGGTGCGGATCACCGGACTGAAGCCCGCCTCGTTTTACCGCTACCGAGTATGCTCGCGCGAAGTGACCGAACTGCAACCGTACAAAGTCAGCTACGGACAGACGATCTGCTCGGACGTCTACCGCAAAAAACCGTACCGCTTCAAAACGCGGGACGCCGCGCAGCAGAGCGTATCGTTCACCGTGGTCAACGACATCCATGAAAACAGCGACATGCTGGCGACGCTGCTGTCGGACGTCAAAAAAGAGCAGCGCGACTTCGTCTTTTTCAACGGCGACATGGTCAACAACATGAGCAGCGAACAACAACTGATCGACGGCTTTCTGCGCCGTTCGACCGAACTGTTCGCCGCCGAAATCCCGTTCCTGTTCGCACGCGGCAACCACGAAACGCGCGGCCTGTTCTCGGATCATTACCTCGACTACTTCCCCACCCCGACCGGCGAACCGTATTACGCATTCCGCCAGGGGCCCGTATTTTTCGTCGTGATGGACGGCGGAGAAGACAAGCCCGACAGCGACATCGAATATTACGGGCTGTCCGACTTCGACCGCTACCGCGCCGATCAGGTGGCCTGGCTGAAGGAGACCGTCGCGAGCGAAGCATTCCGCACGGCCCCGTTCAAGGTGGCGATCATACACGTTCCGCCGGTCAACAGCACGTGGCACGGGCCGCTCGACGTCAAGAAGCATTTCCTGCCGGTGCTCAACGACGCCGGGATCGACCTGATGCTGTGCGGCCACCTGCATTCGTACCACTACCTGCCGGCCGGCCAAACCGAATGCGATTTCCCGGTGCTGATCAACTCGAACGACCGGGCGGTCGAAGTCGAAGCGACGGCCGACGCGCTGAACCTGAAGGTCAAAGATACTAAAAAACAGGTTGTTCAGGAACTGACGCTGAAAGCCAAACAATAGCCGGCCAGCCGAAAAGACACGGAGCCGTCACTCGAAAAAAGAAGCCGTATTCTGTCGAAGAATACGGCTTCTGCCGTATATGCGGACAAGGAACCCGCTACCACATGTAGATCACGGCGTCGCCCGGATCGACCGTCATCTCGGTAATGTCGTCCGCCGGCACGATCGAACCGTTCTTCAGTACCTGCCGTACCCGGCTCTCCGCTTCGAAACGAAGCCCCATGGCAGTATTCGGATCGCGGTTAACGATCACCAGGAACGTATACCCCTGATTTTCCAACTGTGAAACGACCGCTCCGCTACCCTCGGTTTCCAGTCGCCTGACCGGTTCGGGCAGGTCGGTCAGCCGAACGGTTCCTTTCGGAACGGACGTCCCCGTATGGCGTACGGAAACAACCCTGGCTCCGAGGAAAACGCCGCTCAATCGCTGAATTTCACTCGTCACGGTTTTCACCAGATCGTACGTCGCCGTACGGGTTCCGTCTTCGGCGATCGGCGCCATCCGATAATTCCAGTCGCCCGACACCGTCGGCGTCCAATAAGTAAAGTATTGCAGCACCTGCGCCCCGTAAGCCAGATCGCTGTACAACTGCAACCGCAGATCGGACAAAGTCGGAACGGGATACACCACGTGAGGGCATGTCAGCGCGAAAGCCCAAAACTTCTTATTCGCCTTCCGGGCTTCGTCGGCAACGATTTCGAGATCCTCGTACCAGGTGTCTTTGATCAGACGCACCGAAGAACCCGGATTAGTCACCAACGGATATTCGTCGAACGACAGAAAAGTGGCGGGCACCTCGTTCAAGTAGCGCTGCACATACTCCCGGTAGGTAGCGACGCCCAAGGCCTGCAAATGCTCCGCAGGCCCGGCCGGGAACAGGTTCGCATAGCAGTAGTGATCCGGGTCGACGGCCTGGATCGCGTTCATCATCCGGGCAATGGTCGGAAACTCGCTGCACAGCGGCTCGTCCTTGCAGAAATAGGCTTCGAGGGCCGGATACCTCATCAGTTTTTTCACGGCCGCTTCGCGCCGGGTATCCGAATACAGCGCATCGCACTCGACGATCAGCTTCACGCCGGCCTGCCCGGCGTATTCGAGCGCCTTGCAAGCCGTCTCGGTATCCGAAAAACGGGTGTAATTCACGGTGATGCCCAGTTCGGCGGCTTCCCGGAAACGGGCTACGCTAACCTGGCTCGCCCGCACTCCGTGCCAGGCGACGATCGGAATCCGGTCCGGCGAAGGCAGCTTTTCGGGCAAAGGTTCCGGATCGGGCCGGCCGGTCGTATCCGGAGGCGTTACGGCGGTGGTATCCGGAGGAGCGGGCCGCTGCCCGTCGCCGCCCTTCGAAGACGTTTCGTCCTTGCCGCACGAGAAAACGAGGACGGCCGCAGCCGCGCACAAGTAAAACAATTTTTTCATGCCAGTCAGTAGTTTATTCGGTTAAAACGGGGCTGTCCGCTGGGCAAAGCGGCCAAACGGCGCGCAGATTCCCCTACTCAATCTTCACGATCCCCTGCCAACTGATATAATGTTCCGTAATGCCGATCTCGTCCATCCAGCGGCGGGTCTCGATCGTTTTCATGTAGGCCGTATCGAAACCTTCGCCCACATCGTTGTTCCATACCCACAGCGGCGTAGGCCACAGGCAGGCGCGGAACCGGATCGATTTGTAGAAATGCTCGTCGCATCCCTGCTGGCCGTGATGCGCCATTTGCAGGTAATCGCAATCCAACAGGGGTTTATAAGTACCTTCGAGCAGCATTTTGCCGCTCTCGACGCCGGTATCGCCCAGAAAGACCATCGACTTTTTCCGGTCCCACACCCTCAACACGATACTCGCATTGTTGTAGGCATTCGTCAGGATGGACGGATGGGCGACGCCGAGCACTTTCAGGTTCATGCCGTCGATCTTCATCTCGAGTCCCGGCTCGGTCAGGTTTACGACCGGAAGGCCGGAATCCCGGAGCGCTTCGTAGTAAGCGTCCGCAAGCTTTTTGCGGTTCATGTCCGTGCGGAGCTGCTCGTCGGTCATCGGCGACTGATAAACCGTGTCGATAATCATTTGTCGAGGATCTTTCAGGATTTCGGTCAGCGCCCCCATGTGATCCACATGCGGATGGGTGACGATCCATTTATCAACGCGGTTGCCCAGGGCGGCCACGAATCCCCGCAAAAAAGGCGCGTCCGCAGCGGTTCCCCCGTCCAGCACGACCACCCGTCCCCGGTCGGTCACGAACACGTAGGAATTCATCTGGGAAGGCCCCTGGGCGCAAAGCTGCCATACGGCGAAACCGGGCTTTTTAGCCGCTGTGAAAGAGGCGGACATCAGGCCGCACAGCAGGCATACGATCAATTTGTTCTTCATATCGAAATCGTGTAACGAATTTTTTCCGTCCGTTCCCCGTGCATTCCGGCCTCCGGCCGGCTTCAGGAATCCGCAACGGATATTTCAAAAAAAAATCGGAAAAAAGAATGTCCGTTCTCACGGACATTCTTTTCAGTTTTAAAGCGTTTCGATCTCCGCAGTTAAGGATGGAGCGAACCCGGATACAAATCGCATATCTCGTGGTTCTCGCCGTTCTTGTTGTGCGTGTGCATCAAGGTCTGCGGTTGCCCGTTTTCGCCCCAGTAAGTCCAGCATTCCACGATTACGCCGGCATTCAGCGCATCGATGGCCGGGTTATCCGTCACCCAGGTAAGCTCGGCGCCCACCGTATCGACATTGGACTGCGAAACGCATCTCCACCAGTAGTATTCCACCTTCAGCGTACGTTCTACGGAAGTATCTTCGGTAAATTCGAAATTAACAGCCGCGCGACCCGGTTTTTTCCACAGATAGATGTATCCGTCGGCATTGGCCATCATGTTCCGGATATCGAGGTATTCGAGCGGATTGTCCATGATCGTCAGTTCGCAAAGCTTCACAACGTTGCTGACGTCGAGCCTCTTGATTTTGTTTCCGTTCAGATGCAGATACCGCAATTCGTTGGCTGGAGCGACTCCCACGGCGCCGAAATTCACGGTTTCGAGCGTTCCCGTATTCCGGGCTTCCAGTCTTTCGCAGTTGGGGAACAACGTCATGTCGAGCGACTGCAACTTGGAATTGTCCAGCGAGAAGAATTTGATGTTCGCAGCATCCGGGAATCCTTCCAAGCCTTCCACCGAAGTCACCGCTTTATCGATAAGGTTCAGCGTCTTATAAGTAGATTCGTATTTCACTTCGTCCGGGAATACGACTTCGGCCGCATCGGGTTTGTAAGCGTTGCCCTTTTCGTCGAACAGGTACTTATTGTCCGGAACGAGACTCTGCAAATATTCGCGGAATGCGGCATCGGGAACCATAAAGCGTCCTACCGCGGAACGGAAACATCCCAGTTCCTGCGTCTGCGTACCGCGCTTGAGCGTCATCACCCAGCCTTTGGCATCGACAGCCAGGTCGGCGGGGAACGCGAACACCAGTTTGGCGTCGGTAATCTCGCCGGATACGGTCTCTACGGCGTCGCCGCCGGACCGGGGCTGGAGAACGATTTTATCTTTGCCCAGGAAACCGCGGCCGGTAACCGTCACGTTCCCTCCTACCATCGATTCCACGAAAGAAGGAACCGACAGGGAAGCGAGTTCGATCGGGGTGTTCAGATCGGGATCGTCCGCCGGATCGACCGGTTTGAGCGTACCGAACTCTTTGCTCTGCGTACCGCGCTTGAGCGTCAGCGTCCAGCCTTGTTCGTCGATGGCCAAGTCGTCGGGGAACGTGAACACCAGTTTGGCGTCGGTAACTTCGGAATTGGTAACCTCCACGGCATCGCCGCCCGAAACGGGTTTAAGTTCCACCCTGTCTTTACCAAGGAAACCTTTGCCGTCGATCGTAACGCTGGCGCCTTTCATCGATTCGGTAAAATCGGGAATCACCACGTCCGACAGTTCGATCGGCGTCGTCAGTTCGGGGTCTTCCGGATCTTCGGGCATCATCGTGCCGATTTCCTTGCTCTGCGTACCGCGCTTGAGCGTCAGCGTCCAACCTTTTTCGCTGGTGGCCAGATCGCTCGGGAACTTGAACACCAGCTTGGAAGCCGTAATTTCCGCCGGAGCGATCTCGACGGCCGTACCGCTGGGACGGGGCGTAAGGGCGATTTTGTCCTTACCGAGAAAACCTTTGCCCTGGATCGTGACATTGGCTCCCTTCATCGATTCCTGGAAAGTCGGGATCACGACGCCGGACAACTCGATCGGAGTCGTCAGATCGGGGTCCTCCCCGCCGTCGTTCTTCTCGTCGCTACACGAAGTAGCGGCGAATCCCATCGTGGCGATTGACGCCAACAACAATAAATACTTTTTCATACGCATCAAGTTTTAAAGCGGCATTTCTGCCAAAAGTAATTAATGGTTAATAGATTATGTTTGTTACTTCATTCGGTATCATCTCGTATTCAATCCGTTGCTTTTTTCGCGGCCCGGTCCGCCATTACTACTACTTAAACGGTTAAGCTATGCTACCTAAAAAAGATTTTTCTCCCGTTCGAATTTCAAAAAAAACAACCGTTAAAAAACAAATGCCATCCACGTTTTTCATAATTTATTAAAAATATACAAAAACCGCACTTTACCGTTACAGAGAGCGCCTCTTACTTTTACTCGGTTCATTACTTTCGCAAACCGGAACTAATCGCCGCCGTTACGACGCTTTTTCGTTCGCTCTATCCTCTTTTACGAACCTCTGTTTTCAAAATTAGATTTAATTTTCTAAATAAACAACAAATTCCCGTTACATTTTCATTACTTTTTTCGCATTTTCCGTAAAAAACAAAACCGAAACGGGATTTACAGCCCGTTTTTCACCGCCTGGAATACACGACCCGCCTTTTTTCGTTTTCCGAAAAAAGACAAAAACGGGATTAAAACGAGAGAATCGGCATCCTCTTTTCCTCCGGAGTTCTTCGAAATCTCCCGGACGAAAAAACGGACAGGAGCAATCGTCGGTTACCGCACCCCGCCGTAAGCCGCAAAACATACGTTCTTATGCAGGATTTCCACCTCGCGGAAACCGACTTCGCGCATCAGGTCGAGTTGGTAGTTCAACGGCCGGGGAGAATCCTCCCGCTCCACGTAAGCCAGCACCCTGTCGCGGTACTCCGCTCCGCCCAGAACGGTCAGGTAATCGCCGTAACGCTCCCGAAAATAGGCGGAAAGTACCTCCGTTTGCTGCGCGACCAGGTCGGAAATCATCAGGCAGCCGCCCGGACGCAGGCTCCGGTACAACCGGGCGAACACGGTCAGCCACTCCTCGTCCCCGCGCAAATGATGCAGCGCGGCTCCCGACAGCACGATATCGTACTGGCATTCGCCCAGATCGGCCTCGCGGACATCCCGTTGCACCGCCGTGACCCGGCCGGCCGAACAGGCCGAAACGCGTTCGACGGCCCGGTCGAGCATCGGGCGGCTCAGGTCAAGCAGCGTGCAATGAAGCCCCGGCCGTTTCGAAAGCATTTTGAGCGTATAGTTTCCCGCCCCGCAGCCCACGTCCAGCAGATCCGTCGCCAAAGGCGTCAGACGCGCCGCGGCTTCGGTAATCAGTTCCAGCGACAACGCCGCATCGACAGTCGAAACCTGTCCGCTCTGCAAATTCGAAAAACGCTCGACATCGTGATCGAAGCGTTCCCGGATCTCTTCCACACTCGATTTTTCCCGCATATCTTATAAATTGAATTCCATATCCGGAAAACCCGGACATTCATAGCAAAGATAACGTTAATTATCACAAAATTAATCCTACATTTGCATAAATATACCACACCCTATGAAACAAACCGTCCGCCCCCACTCGATGCGCGCCTGGATACTTGCGGCGCGCCCGAAAACGCTCCCCGCGGCAGCCGTTCCCGTACTGCTGGGATGCGCGCTGGCGCTGGCGGAAGGCGGATTCCGGTGGATTCCCGCTCTGCTCTGCCTGCTGTTCGCGCTGCTGATGCAGATTGACGCAAACCTGATCAACGACCTGTTCGACTACCGCAAAGGAAGCGACCGCAAAGACCGCCTCGGGCCCGAACGAGCCTGCGCGCAGGGCTGGATTTCGCCGCGCGCCATGAAACGGGGAATCGCCCTGATTACCGCGACCGCCTGCGCGACGGGCCTTTGCCTGCTTTTTTACGGAGGAACCGAGTTGATCGTCGTCGGAGCGGTCTGCGTCGTATTCGCATTCCTGTACACCGCCGGGCCGTACCCGCTGGCCTACCACGGCTGGGGCGACGGGCTGGTGATCGTCTTTTTCGGTTTCGTTCCGGTCGGAGTCACCTACTATGTGCTGTGTCACGGATGGACGACCGAAGTAACGGTCGTTTCGCTGGCCTGCGGACTGGTGATCGATACGCTGCTGATGGTAAACAACTACCGGGATCGCGAGCAGGATGCGCAGAGCGGCAAACGGACGTTGGTCGTGCGTTTCGGCCCGAAAGCGGGCAGCCTGGCGTACCTGACGCTGGGAATAGTCGCCTCAGGACTCTGTCTGACGCTGCTCTCCGGCGGGTATTTCGCGGCGGGGCTACTCCCGCTGGCCTACCTGCCGTTTCACCTGGCAGCCTGGCGACGGATGGTACGAATCCGCGAAGGCCGGGAACTGAATCTCATCCTGGGAAAAACGTCTCGTAACATCTTGATTTTCGGAATACTGCTAACCGCGGGGCTGATCCTGCGGTAATGCGGCGAACGAGCGGCTCCGGCGGAACGATCCGCCGGGCATGGGATTTGAACCGTTACCGTAACCACCAAAATCCTTTATCATGAAAAAAATTCTGCTTTTCGTCTTCCTGCTTGCCGGAACCGCCCTGGCGGCCCAGAAATCCCAACCGATCCGAGTGCTCTTCATCGGAAACAGTTATACCTTTTATCATAACCTTCCCGATCTGGTGTCGCAAATCGGCGAAAGCGTCGGCTTTCCGATCGACGCGACGGCCTGCACCAAGGGCAGCCAACGCTTTACCGGCCACCTGCAAAACGGGAAACTGCTTCGGATGCTCGCCGCCGGAGGATGGGACTACGTCGTCCTACAGGAGCAGAGCGAAGCCCCGGCCCTGCCGACCGAACTGGTCGCCGAGGGAACGTACCGGCCCGCCCGGACGCTGGACAGTCTCGTTCACGCCGGAAGTCCGCAGGCGCGGGTAATCTATTACATGACCTGGGGACGCAAAGAAGGCAGTAAGACTTACGGGAACCACTATCCGCCGGTAGCGACCTACGAAGGTATGCAGCAGCGGTTGGCGACCAGTTACCTGGAGATGGCTTACCGCAGCGGCGGCTGGTGCGCGCCGGTAGGACTGGCCTGGATGCGGGTACGGAGCGAGAAACCCGAATACGAACTGTATATGCCGGACGGAAGCCATCCGTCGGAAGCGGGCACGCTGCTCGCGGCGAACGTAATTTTCAGCGTTATCTACGGCAAACCGTATACTTCGGATATCCGGGCGGGCGTTCCGCAGCAGCAGGCAGAATACCTGCGACAAGTGGCGCAGCAGACCGTATTCGACAACCTGCGGCTGATCAACGTCGAACCGGTCGCCCCCGGCCCGCTGCCCGAAATCGCCCTGCCCCGCAAATAAACGGGCCCCGGGAGAATCCGGCAAAATACGAAGACGCATTTCCGACCGCATTCCGCGCAACGGTTTTCTTATGGCGGACGCCCGTCGCAAAATAGCGCTACCTCAACCCGTCGAGCCATTTCTCCAGTTCGGCGAGCCATTGCCGCTTATAGCGGAACGTATCGCTGAACCCGAAACCGTGTCCCCCCTTGGGATAGATATGCAGCGAAGCGGGAACCCGATTATCCATCAGGGCCCGGTAATACAGCAGGCTGTTTTCGGGCGTAACGGCCTGGTCGTCCCCGGCCAGCGCGATAAAGGCGGCCGGCGTCTCCGGGGAAACATACCGGTCGAGCGAACATGCGGCGATCTCATCCTCGGAAGGGTGCGGTCCCATCAACCGCTCGCGCGAGGGAAGATGCGTCAGCCCGTCCCGCATACTGATAACCGGATAAAGCAGGATTTGAAAATCCGGTCGCATTCCCGTCTCCGGGAACAGGGCCGCCGACGCCGCGACATAGCCTCCGATGGAGGCCCCCATCACCCCCAGAGACCGGATGCGCAACTCTCCGGAACGCTCTTCCAACAGGCGTACCGCCCGGCGGATATCCTCTCCGGGAATCTCGCGGCGGCCGTTCGGCAACCTGTATTTCAATACGGCCAGCGTAATGCCCCGCTCGTTGAACCACGATGCGAAAGCGCGGCCCTCGTGCTCCACGGCCACGCCCCGAAATCCTCCGCCCGGACACAGGATAACGGCTTGCCCGCACGGCTGCGAGGCCGAATAAACGTACAACACGGGGACGGAAACATTGCCGATCAGTCCCGGCCCGAGCGTCTGCTCCGCTCCAGAAAGGCCGTTGGACGAAGGCACGCCTTCGGGCCACAAAAGCACCTCCCGGCAAATCGATCCGAATTCTTCCATCAGTTCATCTTTTATCTATCTGAAACGCGACACGCGCAGCGAGCGAAGCCCGTTCCCCGCGCGCCTGCCGCCGGTTCGTCGGCTCAGCGGCCGCGCTCTTTCACCGCAAAATACCGATCGACGGCGAACTTGCCCGGCCCCGCGATGTACATCAGCACGAAAACGACCAGGTACACCAACGCCAACTCGCGAACGGCAAAGGCATCCTGGCTATGAATCACGAAAAAGGCCATCGCCATCGTAAAAATCATCGGGATCATCGCGAGGCGGTACAAAAAGCCGATCAAAAAACCGAACGAACAAACCAGCTCGCCGAATATGGCCAGCATCAGCGAGAAACGGCTGCCGACGCCCAACGGATCGGGAAAGACATCGGCCATCTGCGCGAATCCAGCCCACTTCTGCAACCCGTGCGACATCAGCAATACGCCGAAAATAACCCTCGCCGCCAACAATAACAGCGACGTCTTCGCACCTTCCGGTCTAACGGGAAATAAAAAACGATATAACATAACATTCAATTTAAATTCATACCAACTACAAGCTTATCAAATACTTTGCCACGAAACGCGCCGTCCTGCCGAATCGAAGAACCGATCCCTTTCGACGCCCGGCGCGTTTCACGCGCAACCGCAGAACCCGGCCCCGCACGATACGATTCTCCGGCTTTCGCCGACGAACGGCTACAACCGTAAATTTAATAAAAATAATTCGGTAGAAACCGATTGACTTTTTGATCGCTCAGAATAACGGACAAAGCGCCTAGATCTTTTTCGGTGAAACACCGTAATATTTTGGGATTCTATACTGCCGGATTTGTGCGAATAAAGTGCGGAACGCAACGAATCAGGGATATTCCCTTGACGGAAAATATCTTTAATATCGACACCGTCCGCTTACCAAATTCGTCCGACCCGGTAAAACGACGAAGGCAGATGCCTTTTATCATCTGCCTTCCGACGTTTGCGGTCGTAGACCTTTTTCGATTTGTGTATCCGACTGAAACAGATCGGACGGTTGTGATTCTCGATCTCGGCCTCGCGGCTTCCTCTGCGACTGGCTTTGACGTAATCGCGTTCGGTAATTCTTTTTGTTTTCACTTCATGTCAATTTACGGCTGAGCCGCAAAGATAGCATATTTTAAGTCGCTCCGGCCCTATTGACCGTTTCAAAAAGACCTATTTCCCGCCCCTCATCGGTTGTCACGTCATTATTTTTAAACGCATACCCGCCCCACAAAAGACATAATATACTAAGTTATAAAATCATTAAAAGAACAACGATACAAATCCGGAAATTATTTTCCACAGGAATCTTGTTTTATCGGAAAACAATTCGCACCTTTGCGCCATTACTTTCCTACAGAAGTATCTTCCATTAGATCGCATTGTAAATAATTTTCAAACAGGCTATATGAAACATATCATTATCGGAGGCGTCGCGGGAGGTGCAACCGCGGCGGCCAGGATTCGCCGAGCAGACGAGGAGGCCGAGATCGTCCTACTCGAAAAAGGCAAATACATCTCGTACGCCAACTGCGGTCTGCCGTATTATATCGGCGGCGCGATCGCCGAACGGGAAAAACTCTTTTTACAGACCCCGGCTTCGTTCGGCGGACGATTCAATATCGACGTGCGGATCGAAAACGAGGCGGTAGGCATCGATACCGCGGCAAAGAGCGTCGAAGTGCGCCGTGCGGATGGATCGACCTATACGGAAAGCTACGACAAGCTGCTCCTGTCGCCAGGCGCTTCGCCTGTGCGTCCGCCGCTGAAGGGCATCGACAGCGAAGGAATTTTCACCCTGAGAAACGTCGACGATACGGACCGTATCAAAAACTATATAACCACACGAACGGTCGCCAGCGCTGTCGTCGTGGGCGCGGGATTTATCGGATTGGAAATGGCCGAGAACTTGCATCGCGCGGGAGCGGGAGTGTCGATCGTAGAGATGGGCAATCAGGTGATGGCGCCGGTCGATTTCTCCATCGCCTCGCATGTGCACCAACACTTGTTACAAAAAGGGGTGCACCTTTATTTGGAGCAGAGCGTCGAACGCTTCGAAAAACGGGGCGACAAAATCGAGGTCTTTTTCACAAGCGGGAAGAGTATCGCGACCGACCTGGTTATCCTTTCGATCGGCGTCCGTCCCGAAACGGCACTGGCCAAAGCAGCCGGACTCAGGATCGGCGAGACGGGAGGCATCTGGGTGGACGACTATCTTCAGACTTCGGCGGCGGATGTTTATGCTGTGGGAGACGCCATCGAATTTCCGCATCCGCTGACAGGCAAACCCTGGCTAAATTACCTGGCCAATCCCGCCAACCGCCAGGGACGCATCGTGGCGGACAACATGGTCTTCGGCAATACGACCCGATATGAAGGGGCGATAGGAACTTCTATCGCCAAGGTGTTCGATATGACGGTGGCTTCGACCGGACTTGCGGCCAAGCGGCTCAAACAGTTCGGCATTCCGTATGCCAGTTCGACCACCCATTCGGCCTCGCATGCGGGGTACTATCCCGATGCGTTGCCGCTGACCCTCAAGCTGACCTTCGACCCCGCGAGCGGCAAACTCTACGGCGGTCAGTGCGTGGGCTACGACGGAGCGGACAAGCGTATCGACCAGATTGCCCTGCTGATCAAGCAGGGAGGCACGGTTTACGATCTGATAAAAGTCGAGCACGCTTACGCCCCTCCTTTTTCATCGGCAAAAGACCCGATCGCCATAGCCGGCTATGTGGCCGGCAACATCATCAGCGGGGCGATGCCTGTGGCGACCTGGCGGCAAATGGCGGAAGCGGATCGCTGCGACACGCTGTTTCTGGATGTGCGTACCCGCGAGGAACACGCCTTCGGAGCGATCCCCGGTTCGGTGAACATTCCGCTGGACGAGCTTCGCGGCCGGATCGGCGAACTGCCGCGCGACAAAGAGATTTACATCTATTGCGCCGTTGGTCTACGGGGATACCTGGCCTTGAAAATTCTGACGGGACACGGGTTTACCCGTGTCAAAAACTTGTCGGGCGGATACAAAACCTATGCGACGGCGACCGCGCCGATCGAAAATAAAACGGCGACGATCAGAACGAATGGCAAAACGGATACGCAGCATACCGGGGAGCGGATAAAAACCTTGAAAATCGACGCCTGCGGATTGCAGTGCCCCGGCCCGGTCATGAAGATCAAACAGGCGATCGACTCGATCGGCGAAGGCGAACGAATCGAAATGGTCGCCACCGACGCCGGATTCTCGCGCGACGCGCAGGCATGGTGCAACACGACCGGAAACATCCTGATATCCAATTCGGAAGAAAAGGGCAAATATACGGTCGTCATTGAAAAAGGTTCGCCCCAAGCGTGCAGGACGGCCACCTCGTGCGACGGCAAAGCCAAAACGCTCATCATGTTCAGCGACGACCTGGACAAAGCCCTGGCCACATTCGTGCTGGCCAACGGCGCGGCGGCTACCGGACAGAAGGTGTCGATATTCTTTACGTTCTGGGGATTGAACGTGATCAAGAAAGTCGCCAAGCCGAAGGTAAAAAAGGATATTTTCGGACGCATGTTCGGCATGATGCTACCGTCAAGTTCACTGAAATTACACCTTTCCAAAATGAGTATGCTGGGAATCGGCGACCGGATGATGCGCCACATCATGAAACGAAAGGGTATCGACTCGCTCGAATCGTTACGGCAACAGGCCATAGACAGCGGCGTGGAATTTATCGCCTGCCAGATGTCGATGGACGTCATGGGTGTCAAACGCGAAGAGCTGTTGGACGAAGCGACCGTAGGCGGCGTTGCGACCTACATGGAGCGTGCCGAAGGAGCGAATGTAAACCTGTTCGTCTAAAACCGACATATGCTATGAAAAAAGGAATTTTAGTCGTTCTCGCGGCGGCAACCTCCGTCCTCGGTCTCCGGGCGCAAGAGCGAGCGGGACACGGAGAGCACGCCCACCCGCGAAACGAAGCAGGACTGAGCCTCGGCGCGGCATACGGCATCGAGCATAAAGAGTGGGCTCCGGCGATCCATGCGCACTATTTCAGGACGCTCGCCCCGCACAGTCGCTGGGCTCTGGGCGCCGGAATAGAATTCATTCCCGGCGAGGAGCGTCATTGGGAGATCGGCGCAGGAGCGAGATTTCAGGTACTGAACGATCTTCAACTGTCGCTGATGCCGGGCATATCGATCGTCGACAAAGCGAAGTTTTCCCTGCACACCGAGGCCGTTTACGAAGCGATCCATCTGGGGGGCTTTCATTTCGGCCCGGTCGTAGGTTACGCATGGACGCGGGATCACTCCCATGTATCGGCCGGCGTACATGCCGCTTTTGCATTCTAAACGGAAAGGATCATGAACAGGTTTGGGATCATCCGGCTCAGTATTGCCACGATTCACCCGGCGGAGATCTCTATCGAGGACTTGTAGGCTGCGAGCCCGATCGCCTCGTCGCCCGGAATGCGTCGACGGGCGCTGTTGTTCGGACTGTTCCAAAAAGAGAAAAGACAATAAATAACTTTTTGAAAACCGAATGCGGTAAATAACTAAAATACTGCAACATGCATCGAAACGTCAAAGACATGGATAGACTATGTAAAATACGCGACATTCAGCGCGCAGTCAACCAATTCGAGCAAGGATTTGAAAAAACATACGGAATTTGTTTGAACGAAGGAATGGCGCTGTGTTCGTTGCTCAAAGCCGGCAGCCTCTCTTCGGGAGAAATCGGCGAGCTGTTGGGACTGACTTCGTCGAACAACTCGAAAGTGATCGGCTCGGTCGAGAAAAAAGGACTGGTCGAGCGCGTGATAGGCACAAAAGACAAGCGTCAGATGTATTTTTCGTTAACCCCGAAGGGAAAGGAATTGATTTCGTCCCTCAAATGCGAACAGATTGAAATCGCCCCGCCGCTTCTGGAGTTACTGGAACGGAGCGGAACAGCCGAGTAGAGTTGTTGACATCGGCGCCTGTTCGCGCCCCCATGCCGTCGGAGAAGTCGGTTCATATTCCGCGGCGGTTCTATGTTTTAATTAAATAAAGGCACTTATGCACTTTTACTGGGCGCGGGTATTTCACGATCTTCCGGCATCCCTTCCGGTCGGGACATCATAGCAGATTTGCTAAAAAAATTAGCTGCGCTCGGTGGAGAAAAAAACATAACCGATTATGAAAAATGGTATCGGGACAAATATGGTAAAGCCGTAGACTATTCCTCCCTATTAAGCGAACGGGGCAACCTGATGAAACCATACTTCGAACCCAACGAAGAAGAAGCGCAATCTCATCTGAAAGAACCGACAAAGGCTCGCAGGGCTATCGCTCAGTTGACCAAAAACGACTATCTGAAAATCATTTTCACGACAAATTTCGACCGGCCGCTTGAAAAAGCACTGGCCGATGAGGGAATAACGCTCAGGTTATCTGTCATGAAGATGACATCGAAGGAACGTGCCTTTGGAACATAGTTCACTGACGATTGTAAAAATAAACGGGGATTATATCGATTGTCGTTTCCGGAACACAGCCGAAGAACGGGATGCTTATCCGCCTAAACTACACGAATTTTCACATCGCATCTTTTCCGAATCCGGACTGATTACCTGCGGCAGGTCGGCCACCTGAGACAAAGGATTAACTGCTATTATCCGTTGTATTGAAAACCGACGGCATACCCGCCCTTTCGGATTGCGATGCCGAGCACCCGTTAAACAAAGAGATCATCCTTACCCGGACAAAGAAATATCTTGCCTCTCCACATGGGAGTATCGCATTTTCTGACCTATTCGAGTCGGAAGAACAACGCGCCTACGGCAAAATCATGCAGCATGCCGACTATCATTTTGTCTTCGATTCCGATAGTTTCCGCACATACCTCGGTATATATCAGAATGCGGTAGATCCCCTACTCCCTATGAGTATCTCAACTGTCCGCTGGGGAAAATCAAAGCATTTCGAGGCAATTACAGATATACTCGTAAAATTGGCCGCAAATCCAATAAAATCTATTTCCACATATACTAATGGAACTTTAAACATTCATTACTGGGTCGCAGTCATGTTATGGTACACCATAGGCATAGCTTGTGTGAAATATGGCAAATATTCACTTCTGAATGCCTTGTTTCATTTAATACTCCCCAAATACACTTTTTCGGAAGACTCAGATCAATACTATATACTGAAGAATTTACATCCTTGTTACTGGGACGCAGCAGACTTGAACAAATTACAATGATAATAGGATATAAAACTCCGTTAAGTACTATTTTTTAAGGGAATTACGCCCCTATTTCCCAAAAGATATTTTTACAAACTCCGAATTCATCAGAGTGTTCCGCATATTCGAATATTTACTCTCTTTGACCTATCGGCACATTGGCAATCTAACAATCTTTGATTCCAATTGGGTTCCTTGGGAAGAATTTAGATGGAGGCAAGTATATTTTCTAAGACACGACCTTGATTTGTTTACATCGTTCTTCAAGGAAGCTGAGCAGAAAAAATAAAACCGGGAGCCGTTGAAACAAGGCATGTTTAATGAGAAATATGAACCCTATGAAAAAACAAAAAAACAGGTGGATGATTTTTTGCAAACGATATATTGCAAATACCTGCAACAAACTTCCGAGTGTTAGCACGAACTAATAATAACACAAAAATCGCATATTTGTCGGTCATGTTTAACACTCAATCAAAATGAAAAAATTATTTGAGAAGATCCAAGCCAAGATGGCTGAATTTTCTGCCGATGCAACCCGTCAACTCGAAAATGGCAACAAAGCAGCCGACACCCGCGCCCGTAAAGCTATCCTTGAACTGACCAAACTGATGAAAGAATCTCGTCTGGCGTCTTTGGAAGAGTCAAAAAAATAAACCGCCTTCGGTCTAATCTAAATTCATCTTAAAATTATCGGCAGTACGAATTTATTTACTACCTTTATCATTGGAATTATTTTTAATACTCAATAGTTATGAAAAAATACCTTGCAGAGATGATCGGAACGATGGTTCTGGTTCTTATGGGATGCGGCAGCGCCGTATTCGCAGGCAATGTGGCAGATACGGTCGGCGCGGGTGTGGGCACGCTGGGGGTCGCTTTTGCTTTCGGTCTTTCGGTCGTAGCCATGGCCTATGCCATCGGTGGAATTTCGGGTTGCCACATCAATCCTGCCATCACGTTGGGCGTGTTACTTTCAGGCCGCATGAAAGGCAAAGAAGCCGGTATGTACATGCTCTTTCAGGTAATCGGCGCCATCATCGGCTCGGCGATTATTTACGTGCTGGTTTCAACAGGTGCACATAGCGGGCCTACGATAACCGGTGCAAACAGTTTCGACAGTGGCGAGGGACTTCAGGCATTCATCGCCGAGGCGGTCTTTACATTCATTTTCGTGCTGGTGGTACTGGGCGCTACGGATGAAAAACGCGGCGCAGGGAACTTGGCAGGTCTGGCCATCGGTCTGACGCTGGTACTGGTACACATCGTTTGTATTCCTATCACGGGAACTTCGGTCAACCCGGCCCGTTCGATCGGCCCGGCCCTGTTCGAAGGCGGCGTCGCACTTTCGCAGTCGTGGCTCTTTATCGTCGCTCCGTTCGTGGGTGCTGCGCTGAGTGCCGGCGTATGGAAAATATTCTCATGCAGGAAGGAATAACCAGAGCATTATACTCAAAAACATGCAACCCCGGATTGACGTATAGACAAATTAGTCAAGGCACATATAAAGAACGATAATATACAAATCAATCCGGAAGAGTATATTATTATTGATACCAATAAGGAAGGCTTCGGCCTTCCTTATTTACGAAACAATCTTTTAATCGTACTACAAATTGCCATGGAACTCAGTCAAGTATTGGAAAAACTGGTCAACTTCGGCATGGATGCCGGGAAATCCATTTTGGCCGCTGCACTAATCTACATTATCGGCCGCATCATTATCAGGTATATCAACAAACTGGTCGCCAAAATTATGAAAAAACGCCATATGGAGATCAGCGTGCAGACGTTTCTCAAAAGTCTCGTGAGCATCCTGCTGAATCTTATACTGGCTTTCGCCGTGATCGGAAAACTGGGTGTTGAAACTACGAGTTTCGCCGCGCTGCTGGCCTCGGCTGGTGTGGCAATCGGCATGGCTCTTTCCGGTAATCTGTCGAATTTTGCGGGAGGTTTGATAATACTCGTATTCAGACCCTTCAAGGTGGGCGATTACATCGAAGGCGCCAGTGTGAGCGGTACGGTACAGGAAATTCAGATCTTCCATACGGTATTGCTTACTCCTGACAACAAGGTAATCTTTGCCCCGAACGGTGCTATGAGCAGCAACGCCATCATCAACTACAGCAAAAAAGATACCCGGCGCGTGGACTTCACGATCGGTGTGGAGTACGATGAGGATTTCGAAAAAGTGAAATCTGTTATACAACGGATCATCGACGCAGATAGCCGTATTCTGAAAGAACCAGCAGCGACGATCGAAATCGGGGCACTGGCCGCGAGCAGCGTGGATATCACGCTGCGCGTATGGGTCAAAACAGCGGACTATTGGGCTGTGTTTTTTACCATGAACAGAACGATTTACTCCTCTTTCAACAAAGAGGGCATCGCGTTCCCGTTCCCGCAGCTCACGATTCACAATCCAGGGAAGTGATCCCCAAGCTAAATACTTAGCGGCTTCGGAGGTATCTATAATCTCCTCATTTTCCCTGTTTCTTTCCACCATCGCTTTTAGGACACGAGATCGATCATCCACGAAAAGACAGTCCATAGGTTTACCTTTCCCACGCCTAAGGGCTGGGGTATCCACACTTTAGACGAAAAATAACTCCATCGTGTATCTATCCGCCGAAGCGAATGTACCGGATATTTTCGATCGCCGATTCGTACTGCGGAAATACGACAAATTCAGTATACTATAACACTTTACTTTATTTGTTCCATTTTGTGCGTTTTAGGAATATCCAGATATAAATTGGGTATCTTTGCACTGTAATTGATGTCCAACCCAATTAGATATGAGGATTTTCACCGAGCAGGTTGTTAATGAATACGCCGAGAAGCATCCAGAATCAAAGGTTGCTCTGCAAGATTGGGTACAGAATGTAAAGAAAAGCGAATGGAGCTGCTTCGTAGATATAAAAAAGACCTTCAATAGCGTTGATAATATTGGCAAACAACGTTATGTATTCAATATCAAAGGCAACGATTTCCGTCTGGTTGCCGTGATTAAGTTCACGATTCGGTTTGTATATATCCGATTCATAGGGCCGCATGAGGAATACGATAGAATTGATTGTCGGAACATATAAAAGTAGAGCGAGTATGACAAAAATTGAGAATAAAGCCCAATACGATTGGGCGGTTAATCGAGTTGAAGAGTTGCTTCCGCTGGTAGACGACAATACGCCGAAAGATGATGCAAATCTCATCGAGCTTGAATTGTTGTCGAACCTCGTGGCTGACTACTCCGAGGAACATTTTGCTATTGGTACTCCATCGCTCGCCGATGTGATGAAATTGCGAATGTATGAAATGCACTTGACTCAGCGAGCTCTTGCGACAATGCTTAATATCAGCCCGTCGCGTGTCAGCGCTATTGTGTCGGGGAAAACGGAGCCAACGTACAAAGTAGCACAGGATATCAGCCGGAAACTGAATATCGACGCAAGTATCGTACTGGGTGTTTGTTGACAGTTGTTGGTGTGCCGGAAGAACGGGGCGAACCGGGGCGGCATTGCCGATCATACGCCCGCGGAGGCCAACCGGCATACGAAAGTGGAGTGTTTTTCCTCGAAGCGGAATAGCCTTTCCGCTCAAGCGTTTTTACATAAGAGTTCTTGATGCGCAAGTTCAAGAATAATCCTGCCATTAAACCGACGGATTCTTAAAGTTAAATTGCTTTGGGGTATATTGGTTTGCACGAATTTTGCGTTATCTTTGTAACAAGAGAAATGAAGGAAACTATGAATCAGATCATCATAACCCCGAAATCCGAGCAGGAGCATTCGTTCGTGATGGAAATGCTCAAGCGGATGAAGATCAAGGCCACGTCCATAGAGGAGAAGCCTTTGCACCATATGACGATCGAAGAGTATCGTGCGATGGCTGAGAGAGCTATTGTTGATGCGGAGGCGGGTCGCACGATATCGCAATCCGAAATGGAAAAACGCATTGCATCGTGGCGGTAATCGTCGAATGGTCGGAGCAGGCTGCTTCGAGTCTGGAAGAGATCTTTGGCTACCACAAAAAGGAGGCGGGTGTGAGAGTTGCGCGAAAGATCGCAACGAAAATTACGCAACGTACACGAATTCTTTCGGACAATCCCCTTGCTTGGACAGCGGGAAGAACTACTGAAAGACTTATCGGTCGAATTCAGGTATCTTGTCGAGGGAAACTATAAAATCCTCTATTATACACTGCCGGAAAAGATCGTTATTTCTCTTGTTTTCGATTGTCGTCAGAACCCTGAAAAGATGCGAGATATAAAGTAACCGTATAGTAGCTCTGAACGTGCAATGGTTTGCACGTTTTTTATGTATCGGAATTTACATAAGAACGATACTGCCGGCAAGCCGGTACAGGTAAATCGTCGATAATCGGGAGCACTTGCAATGTCTTCTCAGGCAATAAAGCGACAGGTAAGATTCGTCACTAAGCTGGAGAGTGCATGACATACGAAAGCCTTCCGCCGCAACACGGGCGGAAGGCTTTTTCAATAGGATACGCGGGTGTTCGTGCAGGAATGTCGAAATAAGGGGAGAAAGAGGAAATATGGGCGGTCGGCGATACGGATCAATACTCGTTTTGGTCTTGTGGGGGTATTCGTATTAACTGCCACCGTTATATCTTTTTGAAGCCCCATTCGTTTGTTGTGATATGCAAATCCGCAGCATACAGCGGAATATTATTGACGATATGTCCGTCGAATCCGCTCATCTTTAAGATCAATATACAGCAAAGCCGATGAAACATCAGGCTGGTGTAGAATAGTTTATCAATCTCGTTTTCTCCGGATTGGACATTGAGATGCCCGTGTAAAAAGCGGTTTCTGTCTTTAATGGCCCTTATTTCCTCTCCGGATAATTGATACTTGACGGCCATGAACGGTTGCATCAGTTTATCCCGGTTTGTCGGCTGGTTCAGATTTTGTATTTTCTGCATCGCGAAAGACGCTGCGTCTTGGGGTAGGGACGCTTTGCGAATGACGTCCGATAATACGGGGAGAATGGTTTGCCAGTGTGTTTCATCAATGACATGAGGCGCCGAAAGGTTATATATTTTACTAATGGCATCGCATAGGGTTTCAAAGGCTATGCAATAAACCCCCGCTTGCAGTTCCAATCCCAGCTTCGATGCGGTCAAGGTCAGCAGGGCGGCCCTTGCCACCGGCTCATGGGTAATAAAAAGGTTCGTCATGGCAGAAAATACCTCTTCCTTTATGGGCTGTATCCTGCACTTCCATCGCTTCTCGATTATTTGCATCATCCGGCTTTCCGCGTTTCGTGCCTTCATTTTTCTCGATATGGGTACTAATACGGAGTAGGCGTTTGTCGTGAAAACAGAGTATTGTCCGGAGATGCTTTCCCGCAATGATTTGTAGTATAGTTCTACGGGCCGGGTATAACGGTCGCTTTTACTGGCGATGATGAACGCCTCTTGCAGATGCAACGTCCCGGACAGGAAACCGAGGGTTAGCAGGGCCGCGTAAGCAATGTTTTCGATCTCTGTCAGGTAACACGGCTTTACCGATTCGACGACTAAATAGAATCCGTTCTTGTATCCGAAATGGTACAGATGTATCTCGTTACCGGGAAGACTTATTTTTATCAAACTACCGGCCTGTTTCCCCTGGCATAGAAAATAATAATAGGCGTAATCTCCAAAATACCCTCCTTTTTCGACAGGGACGAAATATCGGAAAAAATATTTGCGATCCGGACGGATTTTACTGCTATGAATGATCTGGGCCTCGACCTCTATCGAGAAGTCGTTGGAAACCCTACCCAAAATATTGTCCCTGTATGTCGTGATCCTGCTCATCCCGTCGGGGACGATATATGATCTGTTGCCGTGTGCAAAGGTAAATTGTGGCAGGTTGCTGTATTTTGCCGATTCTACACTGTTGTGTTCCGCGATCTGCGTTTTGAAGTCTAGCACGAATTTGTTCCCTGTCTTGGAAAATTTGACGGGACGGTTTTCCATAAAGGGGATTCCCTGGATGCGGATCTTCCTCATGCTTCTGAAAGAGTCGATCATCCGTAGTGAAGGCAATAAGTTTTTATCTATCCAAGCCATATCGAAACATCTTGTTATATTCAAATATTGTATTGCATTTGTAATGTAGTCCCGGTCGTTCCTCTCCCAGCTTTCAGTTACTGGCGATGAATCCGGTTTTTTATATCTTTCAGCCAGTTCATATACCTGTCAACGCGAAAGTTCCGTCCTGGTACGCATCGTTGAGTGGCGCGGCGGAATCTGTTGTGGTAAAGATAATATCGTTTGTTGTAACGCCGACCCGTCGGTCGGATTTTTATCTTTTCTCCCGTCATTCATTTTCTTTTTCTTCAATTCCCCTGTATGTTTCGATAAACTCGGAGAAGTGCCTTCTGACGAATCCTCCCGGCGAGTTGTAGACCAGCTCCAGCCTCCGGATTAATGACAGCCGTTCGCTTATTCGGCAGGTGGCTGTCTGTTGTCCGTTTCCTTATGTTTGCAGTTCGGTTACTTTTATAGCTATGCCCGGCCGGTCTGCTTTAATCTGTTTTATCCACACAGAATGCTTTTTTATTTTAAGGTAAAATTTTTGCTGTATGGTTTCCATAATTGGCAACTTCAGGTTATCTTTGTAAAAACGCGAGATTATGAATACGAAAATTGATAATATTGGGGGCTTGATCCGCAGTGAACGGACCCGCCGCGGAATGACACAGGAGGAACTGGGCGAAAGAGTCGGCGTGGGCAAGGCCCAAATCTCCAAGATCGAAAGCGGGCGCGGGCTGACGATCCGTACCGTCACGAAAGTGCTGGACGCATTGGGCCTGTCGGCGTCGGTGCGCTTGCAGGCTATGGTTCCCGTAGATCGGCGCGTAATCGGTTACATTGTGGCCAACATAAGTGAATTTGCACGCACGCATGGCATGACGGTGCGCGAAGCTGGCAACTACCTGAACCGCTACAAGGGGCTGGACTTCCTCGCTGAACACTACGAGGCCGAGCATCTTCTTTCGCTCAGCGACAGCGTACAGGATTTGACCCGTGTGTGTTACAATAACGGAGGAGGCGTAAGATGAAACTCTACCACGGATCGAACACCGCTATCGCCCGGATAGATTTGGCCCGGTGCAAGCCCTACAAGGATTTCGGACAGGGATTCTACCTGGCTGAAATAGAAGAACAGGCCGTGCAGATGGCCCGTCGCACGGCGGCTATCTACGGCGGTGAACCGGTCGTTACCGCTTTCGGGTTCGACGAGGCGGCGGCGATAGCCGACGGCGCACTATCCGTCAAACGCTTCGCTGAGCCTGACCAGGAGTGGGCGCTGTTTGTGATGGCCAACCGCAGCCGCGAGGGGGCGCATCCTGTCCACGATTACGACATCGTGATAGGCCCGGTAGCCGACGATACCATTGCCACGCTCTTCCGTAATTTCGAAGACGGGATCATCGACCTGCCGATGTTGGTTGCTGGACTGCGCTACAAAAAGGTTTCCTCGCAATATCTTTTCCACTCGGCACGCGCCGTCCAATACCTCGAAATATTATGAACGATAAGAAAATACGCTACCTCACGGAGGGCATTACCAAGGACATCGTCTTCTATCTGATGGAGGACGAGGGGCTGTCCATGACCGAGGCTATCGCTCTGTTTTACAATTCGGAAACTTTCATCAAGCTCTCTGATTCCGCGACCGGGCTTTATGTCGAAAGTTCAGCTTACGTGTACGAGATGCTGAAGATGGAGCTGAAAATGGGTAGGATACAATAATTAGGGGCATTATGATAATGAGCTTAGAAAAATTAGAGGAATTGAATAAAAAGAAATTCTAAATATGATGAAACTAAAAAAACAGAAGATGTAATGTTTAACCGAAGTAGGATAGAATCATATATCTATTATACTTCGTAATATTACATCAAATGAGTAGATCGAAGAAAAAGTTTCCCGCAGGCGTTATTTGTTGTTGTAAATCACAGAAACAGGGGAAAAAGATTGCTTCTAAGCGATTCAGAAGACGTGTAAAAATACTGATACGTCGAAAGAAATATGAATGTTTGCCATATCGTTCTATTGAAATAACTTCTCCTTGGGATTTGGGTGGCGATGGCAAGACCTTTTATGGATATCATCCGGAATGTGAATGGTATATTAAAATTATGCGTAAATGATTTTAAATGCTTGAAAAATTGTTGGGGATAATTGTATTAGGTGATTATTTACGACAATACCCACACAGACTTTGCTAATACCGTTCAGAACAAGAGTTTTGGGTGGTATTTCTCTATACATATAGCTGTTTCCACAAGCAATTTTTCTTACCAAAGCTTGCAACAGCAAGAATTGCATGTCTTTTGACAAATTTATTATCCAATATTTTATAAAGGTATTAGTTAAATAGAACACACTTTTACTAAAAAAATAATTTGGATGAATTATTCGTCCGTCTTTTTTTTGGGAAATATCTGATAACTGAAAAAATCTTCTCGATCTCGATAATAATTTGGTTTATGCAGAATATTTCGATATTGAACCTCTTGGCCTTGAGTCGTTACCATCATGCCATAATTGACCTTGATATATTTGGCGACATGATCCATATTAAGACCAAGACAAACGCCTTCATGTTTATTATAATAACTCCACATTAAAATAGAATCATACAATTTGGATAGACAGCATATCCATAAATCTTCCCGATTGTTTATGAATCGATTTGAGTGTAGCTCTTCGATAACATTTGCAGGCCAACCCTTACGTTCCTCAGCTGGTACATTCGAACAATCTATTAGACTTGGATGACAATCAAAAGGATCATTAAACATTGTGGCATTGGTGTACATGAGATCGCTATAATACAACATCATTATAGCACCATTAATGTCAAGATACTTATATAGTAGATTGCTCATCCTACGAGAAGGTAATTATTTTATTCCAATTGCTTTCTATATACCGAATCCAATGTATTCCCGTCCTTATCTTTCCATTCGTTCCATCCATTGGATGGCCGACCTGTGCAGAAATCTGCGGCAGTACTGGGACTGGAGAAGGTCTTGTCCGAGTCCATCGTCCAAATGCCGTTATTCAAAGTCGCATATTCTTCGACCATTCTTTCCCTCTTTGCTTTCCATGTAAAAGAGGGAACACAATTATTGGCTACGATGCTACCCTTTAATACTGTAAATCCTACGGAATTATAAAATCCTTTTGCCTTACATCCTCTGGCCTTTGTATAGAACAGATGTTCCTCCTTGGGCTGAGATATTTCAAAGATACCACAACCAATGAATAACGCAAGGAACTTAATGTCGTCAAAAAATTCATCCATAGCATCCCGCTGATGCTCGGGAAGATTCGGCGCTTTGGGAACCTGTTTGTTTTCGTTTAGCACGAACGAGTTCGACCGCTTGGCCTCAGCAATCGCACGATATTCCAGATATTGCACGTCGGCTTTGGTCATATCTTCGTCTTTCGAGACAAAGACAAGTGCTTTTTGCCAAAATGCTTTTTTGCTGTCATGGTCTTTAACACGTTCCTTAAAGTTCTCGGTCTCTCCGATATAGGCTTGCGGCTTCGTCGTCTCATCTTCTCCGATCAGGATATAGAATGCTGGCTTGTGCAGTTTCTCCTGCTCATTCAGATAGGCCAGGTTCGAACGCGGAATCACAAACATCTGACAAATCTTGTTGCTGATAAATGCATACTGCGTCCCCTTTGGATCTCCGTCAATCAAATATGTAGTTACTGTTTTGCCCATGTCTATAATTTAAAAATACTAATTAATTGATCCAATACAGGTTTGAATCTATCAAACCATTCATCTTTAAATTGAGAGTAATGGTTCTCAATATGCTTTTTTATTGCTTCTGTCGTTTTACCTTGGTCATTGCATCGGAACTCTTTATGTGTATTCTTTTTATGAATATATTCGACTTTCTCTTTATATGATTCCGGTGAAAATAAATCTTCCACCATATACGAATCTTTATCTGTTATATTTTTGTTGGTCTCATATTCATTTACATAATTGTCTTGATAAAAGATGGGAATTACCTTATCGGATCCTAGTTTAGCAATATTTTTCCATCCATCTAATCCTCCTTTGTCATAATCAAATAAGAAGACAATTAACTCCAATGCATCAACTTGTTTAGATAAAACGTCATCATACATTGCTTTTGCATTTCCGGCGCTCCCAGCTGGAATAATAGCAATCTGCTTTAGCTCTTTATATATCGGATCTTGCCCTGCGAAAATTGAAATGGCTTTTTCGAGGTACTTTTTATCATAGGGACCTTCGGTAACAAGGATTTTCTTGGCTCCTAATATTAAAGAGCCTTCAAAGATGGAAATGCTACCTCCAGATAAGAGCGATAGTTTTTTACATCTCTCCAAATCTTCAATCTTGCCATCTTTCAAATACCGAATATTTTCATCGCAAAGACAATTCACAAATACGGGAGAGTGGGTTGTAACTATACTATAGCGATTTTCTGTATTAATCAATTCTTTTAATTCATCTTTTCTTGCAATATGAATGTGAGAATCAGGCTCATCAAAAATACACAAACTATTAGGAGCAGAAAGAATATGAATTATGGTATTAGCATTGATTAGCTTTTTTTCTCCTTCGCTGAGACCCTCGATGTTCCCCTTATTTATAAATTCAATGTTTATTTTTTGTATAATTTGATTATCACTTTCTGTACGGCACTTATATAGGCAGTAAAACAAGGTACTTGGTTGATCAATAAAATTAATTTCATTTATTGTTGCCCTAAACGATGCAATATTATAAGTAGATTTTTCTTTCAATTTTTCTATAAAGCCTTCGATTTCTGTTCCTTCCCACTTCTTTATATTGGTGTTATTATACTCAAAAGATATTTTGCATTCAGCCTTTTTTGTTATTCCAGCAACAAACTTAACAACGTCAATATCTTCAGAATACAGTAGTGTTAATAGCGAAATGTCCCATTCATATCGACTTATATAAAACATAAATGGAGGAGTAAATCCTTGGGTCGCAGTCATTTTGCTACAATACTTTTCATATATAGGCTTATAATATTTTTTCCATAACCTTGTATCCTCCCCGCTATATGAAGCAAGGATATTTTTTGGTAAAATATCTAATGTTACTTTATTCCCATTTTTTAATCTGCCATCAATGATCTCATAAAATTCATTATCATTGATATAGCTAATTCGATATTTAAATGGACATGGGTATTTTCTGAGCCCATCTACCAAGGTAGCAATATGGTACAGACTATAAAAAATGGCACTTATGGCCTCTAAAACATTACTTTTTCCGGATCCATTTAACCCGATTAGGCAGCAGTATTTGTCTGTTGATTCAAAATCAATACATAATTGATGTAGATTTTTATATTCTTCTATATTAAGAGAATATAATTGAAATCTATCTGATTTGATCGAATATTTAAACTTCAATTCTGTAACATCGTCTATATATCCATCAACATAATTGGGGACTGTGACTAAATTATATTTATCAAGCCATGAATTAATGTATGCAATATTTCTTGTAGTGCGTTTTTCACATCCGAGAGAATTAATTAATTCGCGTTTAGTTATTGGCACAGGCTGTTTCGTTTTTTGAACCTGATTTGCAATATTTTTCAATTCGTCAGGTGTCATGTTATTCAAATATTTGGGTTTCAAAATTTGATATAGCTCGCTGATAATATGGAGACAATTGTTGCAAATCTGACGCTTCCCTATATAATACAGTTACATGTTTTACTATCTCTTGTTGAACTTTTAAAGGTGGAATAGGAATGAGAATTCGTTTTAAGTTTTCAACTCCTAATTCGGTCTGTTTTGTTGTTTTGGCCGATTTTACATTTTCCACCTGTTCTTGTCCATATCTACTGTTAAAAACAAGCTCAAAATATTTAGGTTCAATACAATTCTTATTTAGCCTTAATAATAAAACATGGCTGTCATATAGTAATCCCGTATTATCTTTATCTACTACTGCCGCACGACCTATTGTCCCTTCTCCTGTGGAATTTATAAGAATATCTCCTTCTCGTGTGAGATTTTCCTCGTCAATAGATTCCAGCCATGAGGGATCAACTGTTTTCGTATATTGAGTTTCTATCGAGCCCCACCGAATGCACTTCTGATTTAAAATGAATACATTGGAGTCCTCCGCATATTTCGGACTTTTTCCTCGCTTTATATCTAAATAAAGAGAGTTATCACTATTAAGATTTACAGTCTCATATTTTGAGGATAAATAAACTCGCGAATGTAATATTTTATCAACGCCCCATTCGCGAATTTTATGGAATGGGATTAATTCAAGCGTAGAGATCTTGCCTCGTGCTCCATGGGGGTGGAGTTTTGAAACTCCAATACATTCCAATAAATAAGCTCGGGCCTCTCTTGCTTTGATTAATCCTTCACTAAATCGCAAATGTCCCTCATTAATAATATTATTATATTCCTCCACCAACTTATTTTGTTCTGCTAATGAGGGACAAGGAATCTGAATGTTTAGAAACTTATCTTCATCGACACGTTGGCGATTGGTAGTACCACTGCTGCAACTCTGACAAAAATCAATGAACTGTTTTGTTGTGCTGACCAAAACCAGATATTGAGGGTTTATTTTGGTTGTGTCTATGTCATACGCTAAAAAATCTTGAGTGACAATAGCGCCATTAAGTTTTTCTGGGATAATACCCATCGCCCCGTTTCTGGCGTCTATTTTTGATAAAATAAATTGGCCGGCAGAAACGAGAAATTGTTTCTTTGTTCCGATCTCAGTTCCTTTAATTTCATCGCGCGGGATGACACCTCCATTGCGAACGCGAATCGTTACCCGTTGGTATGTAATTTCATCTTGAACTGTGATTGCCGTTTTGTTACGGGTAAGGAACTCCTTGATTTGAACCAGCGGGTATTTGGTGGTAAATCGGATTTTGGAGTCATTCATATACTGCACACTCCAGTTGTAAAGCTGCGAGAACTTTACAAAATCCAAATACTTGTATGTGCTTTTACTCTTTAGCATAACTCCTTCGTATTGCCATTCTGATCGGTCCGAACCACTTTATTATCGACTACCTCATAGTGGAATCTCAACTCATTTGAGGTCCACATATGATGCTCCTTTCGATAAGGAGTAAACTCTTTGAGCAAGTCGATCAATTCATTTTCGCATTCGGCGCCAGTCGTTGTAATGCCTGCTTTTGCTACTTGGGCAATAGGGATAGTATAATCGAATTTTTCTTTAACGATCGCCCATATTTCGGCTGCAATTTTCGTCTCTAATGCACGCTTTTCAGCCCTCTTTGCTTTCTTTTCCTCTGTAGAATTACCCCGTTCCACCAAGAATGAATCAATCTCATCGAGTTGCGATTGATACTTGGAGCCTACCTCTTCGGTCGCCACCTGTTTAATCGTATCGAACTGGGCCCGTTCCTCGTTCGTAAACTTCTTGAAAAACAGCAGACTGGGTTTTATTGTAGCACCCGAGGCCATGAATACATCTTGCGGGATAGAAGTGATTAAAATTATTTTGGCCATTCCTTCGAAAAGCTCTCGTACAGTTTGCAAATTGGTATTATTGAGAACTCCTTCCGGTAGAACAATGCCCAAACGTCCGCCCGGTTTGAGCAAGCGGATGCACCGTTCGATAAACAGCACTTCGGTCAGACCGCTAAGTTTGCCGACAGTATATAGATTCAGTAAAGAATCCCCAATGTGGCCATTAATTTGACTCATGGCCTGCTGATATACCTCTTTACCATATTTCTTCTCATATGCCGCAATCTTCTGCACATCGGTTTCCACATCGGCTTCTGTTATTTTCAGCGATTTTTCTACGCGTGAACCGAAAGGCGGATTTGTAAGAATCACATCAAAACGATTTTCAAAAACGCCGTTGACATTTAACAATCCGTCGTGGTGATGAACGCCTCCGTGTCCATCTCCATGCATAATCATATTCATCTTTGCGGTTCGGGCCATACGCGGATTGGCGTCCGTACCATAAATGCAGTTGCTGGACAGATTCTGCAATCGGCTGTTTCGATTTCCTGTGTCAAGTTCCGTGTTGAGCGCAGCAAAATAGGCATTGACCTGTTCATCAATAGCTGATTTCTGTTTTTCGCTCAGAGTCTCATAGCTTTCGTTGAAAAGCTCGGCTTTGATCTGCTCTTTAACTTTTTGTATGTCTTTTTCAATTTTCTCGCGCACATACTCGAAGGTCTTGATTAAGAACCCTCCGCTACCACAACAGGGGTCGCAAATGATTTCACCTTCCTCAGGGTCAAGTAATGCTACCATGAAATCGACAATGGTGCGAGGCGTAAAGAATTGGCCCAGCTCTCCGCGAAAGGTTTTCCCTAAGAATTTCTCGAAGGCAATACCTTTCACATCATCTGCCGTACGGGAGAGATTGTACACTTCGAGTTCTTTAACTATTGCCTCAAAACTTGCTTCCTTAATCTTTATCGTATCATTGGATTCGAATAGACCATCTTTTGCATAGTCCTCCTTTGTACGCTCAAATAATTGCTGATAAAAAGGCAGACTTTGTTTGGACTTTGTCTTGTCGTAGGCTTCTCGTAGTTTCGTAAATTCTTCTTTTGAAAAAATCTGAGTACCGGTATTATCTCGTTCATATCGGATTTTAATGAAGAGTACCTTGCTGATTGTATCATTTCTGTGTTCTATTGCTCCTCAATCTAGTTGAAGGATTTGCAGTATTATTAATCAAGGTAATAGCTGTGCTTTGGTACTATAAAATACGCCTAGGGGACAAAGTCGGAACAAAAAAATTGCTGGCCAAAAGAAAAAAGAGTAAATAATAAAAGGCTTCCCTTGCGGGCTCTGCCTAACAGAAAGCGATGTAAGTATGTCGCCATAAACAGACGCAAAATTTTCGGATAGCAATGTATTATGGACAATATTGCTTTATCTGCCCGGCCTTTTATACATCCCGTTTTCGGTATATTCCATCGGTAAACCTCATATCGAACCATACTGAACCTGTGTAGCTCGTTTCCCTTTTGTTATTGTACATTCCAATTTACCAAAATTGACGATAATTCCTCTTTTACTTTACGCCTGCCAGCATATCTGAAAAGCCGACTTTGATTGACCGTGTATGAGGTAAAGGCATTTTCTATGATACGGTGGCTTTCACTCCCCTGCAGATAAAAAAAGTCAACATCCCTTAATATATCCACCAATAGTTTTTCCAGCGTGGGCATGGGAACTCCTGATACCTTTTGCAAAGGAGCCTCGGAGATAAGATTTTTCACAAAAAAGACACGGCTTTCCAAATCCACATATCGGTATATCATTTTCTTATCAGGACGCAGATAAGCATTACGCTGCTTGCCTTTCAGAAAATTAAAAACAGTTTCTGTCGAGTCTCTGTTCGTTTCCACATAGATGATGCGGTTAGATAAAAGATGATGTTGCAAAGGTGCGATAATCTCTCCTTGGTAGACGCAGAATTTCGCAAATGGGAAATTGGCTTGTAATAGTTTATAAATCTCCTTCACTTCCTTTACTGGTTTGGGGGCAAAGGTCTGTTTCATTACTTCGGCGTACATTCCACGTCCGGTTCTAACCAGCCTATTTTCATTCACTAGCTTGAACAGATACCATGGACAAGGCAGGCCTGTTTATGCCAATTTTTTTGTGTAGATGGGCATACAAGTCCTCTATACTGAAATTATGATGGGTATCAGCATAATCTAGTATGGATATCACTGTTTCGTTATTCATATCATAGCTGTTTCAGAGAACAAATAAAACAAAATATCGGCACTAATTCAAAATAGTGCCGATATTTTGCATTTTACGCAATTGTAACTCAACTCAATCGTCTTTTATCCCATTTCTTGTTGATTCTTATTTCTTTAATTTTTCCCCATTCTGCCAGAGAGATGATTTCATGGTATTGTTCCAATGATAAAACATTCTCTTCGCTATTCATACATTCGTGCTCCCATGGAAGTTGATAAACAGTTCCTTCTTCATGATGGCCCATGTAATCGTGGAATGTGTACGGAATCAATTTCACATGATCCTCCTCCTTGAGTATTCGCAAAAGTTTGTCCGCGTCGTGTATTTCCAAAGGAGCGCCATACTTGTAAAGCGCAGTGGCAACTTCTACCGCAACATCCGCATATGCTGAGTAGCTATTGGAAACAATGATTCTCCATCCGGGGCTGTCAAAATCCGATGCGAGTACATTCAGCCGCGACAATCCCAGCTCCCCATAATGGTCCGAGGCGAATTTGTTGAAATCCGTCTCACTGTCGAGATCGTATTTATCCTGCAAATCGCAGAACTTAACCATGTTGTAATATGCGACATCTTGTAATTCCAATGGCATCCCATTCGGAATGGCACGCTTCTTTCGTGTAGTATCAAACCTTTCAAAATACCGGTCATAGGCTTCATGAGCGATCCGATAGTATTTGCAATACGAACGTATCGTCATTGTATCTAACGGCCGCCCGAAATTCTTGCAGACGGAATCCTCCAGTGCTTTTATTGCAGTCTCCTCGTCTTCGACTTCAATTTTAAATCTCGGTTCGATTCTATTGAACTCCTTTCTTGCAATTCTTCCGTCTCGCTGCTGGTAAGGAAGATGATTCGCCACATAATCATTGAACCCTTTCGGATCTTGTATGATAGCATCGATTAGCTTATGAAAATATAAGGCCAACTTTGCCAAGAAATCCCTTTGCCATTCATTGGGAAAATTGTTACCTACTCGGTTTATATATTGAGAATAATTCGCAATAATAAAATACGAGTGTTTCCTGTCCGTGAATTGTATGGTACGCTTTTCTTTGTATCTGGCGGAGCTAACATGATACCATACCGTTTCTCTGGGATTTGACAATTCCCAATCCTGGAGGTATTCTTCCATGCTCTCATATTCTCCCTCTGCAATCGACGCTTTGCAATCTCCCCATTCTTCTGGAGTAGGGCGGGGCAATTCGATATAAAATCCTCTGTATTCATCGTCGCCCATTTCTTCCAGTCGGGCAAATTGCTCCTGAAGTTTAACTAATATCTCCAATGTATCGTTATCAACCACGATTTCTGTATCGCTCCTGTTTCCAAGCCGTTCGAATATCGTAGCATTCAAACCACATTCCTTTACCAAGTCTATGAAAAAATGCCTGGTAAAGTTTGTCTTCTTATTTTGTTTCATATGTTCTTTCTTTTCAAATGGTTAAAAATTTCCCTGGATCAAATCCGTTGATTACATGCTCGTTTTCAAATATATATCCCATCTGGTTGCAAATCACTTTTGTACTCCCGATTTCTGTGTCGATATTGGTATGCGAATGTCCGTAAATCCAAGCATCGATCCGGCTGTTACCGATCAGGTCTCCGTATTCACTGGCAAATGCACTGTTCAATACGGAACCTTTATGCTGAGAAGCAACAACCTGCAAAGTAGGCAGGTGGTGAGTCACGACCACTATGTGTTTTGCCGTACTTTCGGCAAGACTCTTTTTGATATGACCTAAACAGAAGTCATGCATCTGATTATATGCTTCCGTTTGGAGCAGTTTCCCTTTATACAAGGTCTGACGGAAATCGTTAAGTCCTTTCCAAACAAAATATTCGTCTGCCGGTTCGATGTGCGACCAAAGTGTGCTCATTATGAAATCGGTATCGTCTATTCTCAATACTTGATTTTGATAATAACCGACATTCTCTTTGAACATCCATCGCCATTGTAACCCCCGTTCCATCACATCACCATAATTGTAATACTCGTGGTTTCCGGGAACAATAAGAACCTGCCTATAGTTTTTTGAAGCCCATTATTCCCAGAAATTCCCCAAAGGAGCTACTCTGTCTTTCAGATAGAAAATGTCTCCGGCCAATACGAGTATATCGCCCGTTACTGGGAATTCGTTATGTTTTATGTATCTGCTGTTCTCCCGAAATTCAAAATGCAGATCGCTCATGTATTGTATTTTCATATTACTGCTTCTTGTTCGATTGTTCAATCTGCTTTTGGATTATCCTTTTTACCTGCGCGAATGAGACCGGAGTAAAGTCATTATTATCCACTCCCACATCATATTGCGTCGGAAAGAGCATATCCAGTCGTGAAGCGTCTTTTCCCGTGTTATATTTGCTCGTATGCACGTGCCCGAACAGTTGCCACGTATTCCCGTAAGCACCTCCATAGCAGAGGAACGGACAATGATTCAGGTAGATTTTCTGCTTGTCAACCTCTATATGCATTTGCATGATTGTCAATTCAAACCTACTGGTGTACCCTTGCCTGATATTTTTTAGATCATGATTACCGAGAATGAGATAGATTTTTCCATTCAGTCTGTTAAAAATCTTGGTCCATTCATGGGAGCCTCCCAGGCAAAAATCCCCCAGATGAAACACGATATCATCTTGACTAACTACCCGGTTCCAATTTTCGATCAGTGTTTCATTCATATCTTCTACATTCTTGAATGGCCTCTTGCAAAAGCCAATGATATTCGAATGATAAAAGTGTGTGTCCGATGTAAAATAGACCTTGCTTCCGTTTTGCTCTCTTTTGTGCACATCGCTGTGCGGTTAATTAAAATTGGTTGTTCTTGCGCTCATTGGACGGAAATGACGGGAGAGGAATTGCACGGAGCAAACAGTCACCAATGGGCATAAAACAAAATAGTTGGAAAGTTCGGTAATGACTCTCCAACTATTCTGTCGTTTATTCTAAGATCAAGATACGAGCATCTATCGCATCTTATCTTCTATATGTGTTCGCTGGAAAGTATTTATGAAATTTGCAGACGTTTCAATGCTCCAAACATGAAGAACATACGACCGAACTCCGAAGCATTTGTTGCCTCGAATTGTCGTTTGGGATAATATGTCTATTCTATTTTGCAGCATTGTAAATTTTCAAAAGTGGCGCAAATGTACAGAATAATTTCGCAATACTCCAAATATTTTTCAGTGAATTCTTTAAATCACCTCTAAAAATCAATGTGAGACTTAAGAGGATGTTCAATATGCTATGATTTGAATACTTGACAATAATGGTTTGGAATATTTATCAAATGTATTATATGAAATCTCATTAGTGATGATTTCTGCTGTTATATTCAAATACATCAATCGCTTGATTATCAGAATCTATTTTGGCTAAAAAAACAATTCAGTTCTATTCAAATATTATCTGTAATTTGGATAAGTTTAAGAGGTACTGATAAAATTTGCCTATTTACCTCCGTTAAATTGTATGAGGGACAGAATTTTGTCCCTTGTATCCGTTTCGGGAACAAACGGGGGACAAAATCAGGAAAAATTGATGCAATGCTTTATTATCCCTGTGTGTTTAATGTGGTGATTATCAATATTATCGAAATTGGATTGTTTCTTCTTTTACTTCCTATTGCATGTTGTGTAACATATTGATAATCAATCAATTATACATGGTTATTTGCCGACGCAATTATAGCATGGCTCTGATAGTGAGCAGTTTGCGCACATAATCTACAAAATGGAATTCTGCGGGGTTCACACCTCCAAATTTTAACAATTCCGACTCGTATATGCGCCCATTCTTTACTGACTGCAAATATAATAAAAATATATAATCTATTTCATTTTGAATAAAATAGGTTTAGGGGAATTTTTCTTCCTATCATCTTAGATAAATATCTCAGCCCTAAATATTCTCCAAGTGGACTGAGGAATGCATTTTTCCCAATAGAGTTAAGGATTTGTAATGCGGTATCCCATAACGGGTTCCCAGATATGAGATGATTATGAACATCTTCTTCATTATAAGAAGTGCATTTTTTCGACAATTCAGTTATGAAATTATTGACTTTTGTAAGGCTTGAATCCAAATTGCATAAAGTATCAGACCTAGTCAATGAAAAGGAAATTTCGTTATCATGCATCTCTAAAAATTGTACGATAATAGTAGTGTCCGTTATGGTCGGCTGAACTACTGAATTCACGCAATTGAAATCATCAACCGTGCAATTTTTCTTAAAATATAAATCATATGAGTTTAATAAAATTTGTTCAACCGATTTATCATTTAGAAGTAACATCGGATTACCAACACACCCAATTTGTGCAATATAATTTAAATCAAGCTTAGAAAAGGATGCAATATGGGATAGCGCTGGCAATAATTTGGAAAATAAAATGTCTGATAGATTCCTTCGGCTTTCTCCCAATAATAAGCGAGTAAAAGTTTTTAAAGCCAAAAAGGCTAAATGTTTTCGTGTTAATTTTGGGAGAGTTTTTCTAGCTTCATCTATTATAAACTGTTCTGCACACTTGTCCATAATAGACATCCGCTCAATCATTAGATCGATTAAATCTTCTGTTAGTTCATTGTCGTTTCCTTCGATGCTGCCTTTAATACTTTCGTGCAATGCAATTTGGACTGATGGTTCTTTGAGTTGTTCAGCAATCTTTGTTTCTACAGATTCAAGACGTGAGGTGAATTGTCCACAAAAAATATCAAATCGCTCTTTTGCAGATATAGCAGCTTGTTGTGTATAAATATCCATTTGAGTTTGGATGACACTAGTGCATATTTGTACAACCTCAAATGCATTTATGCCGGAGACATTGTTGATGGTAATGTCGCCATTGGCTTGGTTGATGGTGGAATTGGTTGTCCCCTCTATTTCTTGTTTGACAGAATCACTCATTTGCCGTTTTGTGCTTTAATCTCTCCGTTTGCTTGAATTACATTTGAATTGGAGATATTTTTAATTCGCTGATTATTATGATTACCGGATTTTTTGATAAGATAAAAAATCCCTGTTACGATAGCGACTGCCACCGGAACTAAAATAACAGCATAATCAGATATAAACTGTTTCATATTTGATTTAATTTAGTTGTTTGGCAAAGATACCCATTTTCTTTGAAGAATAGAGCGTATCTTGGCGCAAAGTTTAATTATTAATTTGTGGAAGTCAGGATTTTGGAGTAATTTTGCATTAAGATGACTGATATTATTCCAAACAACGAACCCCATAATTGTCAGGGTCAAGGATTTTAGGATTGATGCTGACTATGCCGCTTGGCTCTCTGAAATCAAGCGTCGCTATCATTCTGCCCAAATCAAAGCGGCGGTTAAGGTCAATACGGAAAAGCTGGCATTTAACTGGAGTGTTGGGCGCGACTTGGTGATGCGCAAGGCAGAAGATACATGGGGCAGCGGAGTTGTAGAACAGCTTAGTTTAGATTTGCATGAGGCTTTTCCTCACGACCGAGGATTTAGTACTACAAATCTTTGGGCTATGAAGAAATGGTTTCTATTCTTTTCTTCATCGGATGCAATAGAAAAACTCCACCAACTTGGTGGAGAATTGCAACAGGCGAATATTCAACAAATTATAAAACTCCACCAACTTGGTAGAGAAATTGACTTTCCTTTGGTGCTTGGTCTTGTTCCGTGGCGTCATCAAGTGAATATCACGACAAAATGTAAATCGGTTGATGAAGCTGTTTTCTATTTGCAGGAGTGTATATTGGGCGGTTGGAGTCGTCAGACTTTGGATAATTCACTGAAAGCGAATCTATACAAGACGCAGGGTAAGGCTATCAGTAATTTTCCGGAGTATTTGCCGGAGGCTCAATGCCGGATGGCTCAGGAAATAACAAAGGACAATTATGATTTTGGTTTCGTAACCGTTCCTGCTGATTATAAGGAAGAACAACTTGAAGCAGCGTTGGAACAAAATATTACCCGTTTCCTTCTTGAACTTGGCACCGGCTTCGCTTTCGTAGGTCGCCAAAAGGAACTGATTGTCGGAGGTCGTACTCGCAGAATAGATATGCTGTTCTACCATATCCGGCTAAAGGCATACGTTGTGGTTGAGTTGAAAGTAAAGCCTTTCGATCCTGCGTATGCCGGGAAACTCAACTACTATGTCAATGCTGTTGATGAACTGCTTAAAGGTGCTGATGACAATCCTACTATCGGGCTTTTGATTTGTAGCGACAAAGATGAAACCGATGTCCGTTGGGCTTTCAAAGGCATACAAACGCCTATGGGTGTGGCTTCATACGATAATGTTCAGATTGCTTCACCCTCAAACCTGCTTCCGTCTGCTGAAGAATTGCAAGCAAGAGTAAGGTTAGTAGAGGAAGAATTGAATAAGTCTAATGACTAAACTTAAACTCATTGCATTTTCTGCATTATCCGCATTTTATTATCAATCAAGACATGAAAAGTAATCGAATTGCAATCCATATTTTGTTCATATTTGCTGCATGGGCATGTGTTGCATGTGGAAAGTCACAAGCATCACTGCAAATAAAAGATGATGTTAAATATGAGGTGGGAATATATGAGATAGTCCCATTTTCGGAGGCTAATTTCCCCGCTTATCCTCAATATGATGATTACCAAAAGGCAAAAGAGATAGAAGAAGTATTGCCATATCGAGATTTTTATGCAGATTCTGATACTGCGGCTGTAAATACAATTATTGCCCTAAATAATATAGAAGATACAGGCTATAAGCACGTTTGGTTGCCTAAAAAAATCGGCAATACAAATGTCTGCGAATTAGTCATATATAAGTCGCAGCCTCTTTTAACAGAAAATGTTAGCATCAAGGAGATTGAAGAAATCCCCAATGACAAAGATGTACTTCAACTATTTTTCACCCTATCGGATAAAGAGCGTTTTGCAACAATTACGAAAGCCAATATCAATAAAAAACTGGCGATGTCGGTTAATGGTGAAATCGTGTACATTCCAACGGTAATGAATGAAATAACCTCCGGGAATTGCATGATAATTATTCCTAAAAGCACAATTGATAGATAATGACAAATGGTGAGATATTTCAGCTAATTGTTGAGCGTCTAAAAGCAGAGCCTTTTCTCAATGGTTTCAAGTTTCGTAAACGTGATTCGTCATTCTTGAAGCAGGATGACGATTTGCGGCAATCTATTGAACTGGATCATTGGAATAAGCAAGAAGGACTAATCATTTATCCTATCTATGGGGTGTATTTCGAGATATTGCTGAAATGGTTTGAGCAATATAGTTTCAAATCACTACAAACTCAGCGCGATATTCCTTCAGTGGATTTTACTGGTAATATGCTTGGCAAGAAAGATAAGTTCGTAATCACAGAAAATAGTTTTGAACGAGATTATGCAACACTCAGAGATTCGCTTGCGGAATGTAGCAGTATTGTATTTTCAGCATATACCTCTTTGAAAGATATGTATAACCTTGAAATAATCCCGTTATTAGAAGGTAAAAAACTGTTACCTGACATTGGAGCAGATTGGGTTTTCCGAAATCTTACTTTGACACGGATTGTTTCTCCCAATGACTATGAGAGGGTGAAGGTATTGATATTGGCGCAAGTTCGTTTTATGGCGGGAAGGAACGAGCCTAATATCATAGAGTATATGCCACAGATGGATGAGATTATTGCAAATATGGAATCTCGATTTTAGAAAATGTAGATATATGACAACAATCGAGTTAAGAGAATTATTAGACCGATATCGGCATTTGGGTACAGAATATGTGCCGGAAACAAAAACTACTCTAATTGGTCGTGCGCCACATGTAGCTCCAGAAGCGTGGCTTAACTCCATGTATGGTTGTCTATCAGAATGTGAGATTGAGAATATTGAACAATCCATATCAAAAAAGATTCCGGTGCAATATCGTGATTTCTTAGCGAATTGTTCCAATGGTCTTAATTTGATGGGAACCACTCTTTGTCTTTTTGGTTATCGCAATATGGTTGGGCGTGATATGGTTGCCTGTCGTCAGCCATTTGACCTAATTACTCTGAATAAGTATAAGTCTGAACGGCCTCGAAATGCTACTGCTGATATGTTTTTTATCGGAGGCTATGATTGGGATGGCTCACAGGTATATCTTACAAAAGACGGGAAGGTTCACTTCTGTGCTCCGGATGATTGTTCCTCCCTAAAAGAATGGAAATCATTAGATGATTTCCTACTCTCTGAAATACATCGGATATTTTGCTTATTTGATGAAAATGGTGTAGAGTATGATGACTCAACCCCAACTACACCGATATAATTCTCAACATGCAATGACTATGAAAACTGCTGTTGCTATATTCCTGATAATTTGCGGAATCGTTATGCTTTATTGGACATATAGTAGATGCCGAAAGTTTGAAAATAAATTTTCCGTTGGATATTTTATGTGTATATCAGGCTATGGAGCTGGAATAGGTCTTATTGCAATTGGGGTTAACATGTTGTGTACTATGTAAAATCTTGAATCTATGAAGTTGACCGATAAACGATTTTGGAAATATGAAGCTCTATCAGTTTTGGCAACAACCTTGACTTTGATTATTATATCATTGCATGGCACCTTTGACTTCGATTGCATAGTACCACTATGGGTATTAGGAATATATCTTTTGGGGCAAATGGTGGCATGGAAAGTCGTGAAGCGTGGCAGTTGGCTTAGGCTTGGAGTGATGATATATCTGTTTTCGGGAATGGTATTCGCGTTTGTCTTTGCCATTGCCATAGGGATTGACAATATAATTTCAGATAAAAGGCCCGAAGATGTTTCTCCCAATGCATCTTATTGGTTATCGGATTCTGAATTGTATTTATTACTTAATATTGCGTGGTGGATATTCTCTCTGATTCCAGCATTTTTAGTAAGCGGGATTACTTCGGTATGGCTTAAGTTGCCCCAAAGATCTAACGATATCAAGTTCAGCCATAATGAAAAGATGGACAAAGAAAAACTGGTGCAACAGTTAACTTCTATGGGCATAGAGAATTGGGAGTATTCATTTAACGATATAACTAATTGGGATTGTATGGTTTTATATGAAAGTGGAAATGAATTTCAAGTTATTTATGTTGATGACAAAGGGCAACAAGAGATAAAAGCTGTTTTTACGGCTGAATCAGATGCTTGTGACTATATCCTTCAACTTTTTAAGGAACAAAAGAAATTCAAAAACACATATGGCATAAATTAACTTGCTTATTTTGCGATAAATGACATATAAGCAAACCGCCCGGCTTCCAATAGTCGGGCGGTTTGCTGTTAATCTATATTCGTTATTTCTCTGATGGGTTGAAATATAGGAAGGTATCTTCTATGTGTCGGGCTTTTTCATACTGTCTGATGCAGGTTCTCATAGAATCCTGCTCCTGTTGCGTTCCGACTGCGAAGATTTTTTCTCGACGCAGCAAATCTTCCTGTTCCTTATCTTCCCACCAAAGCCTTTCGTAACGGTAGAGCCATTCGACATCTTTCAGTCTGGAGTTTTCGTTGAATTGGTAGAAGAAGCCATAGCCGAAGCCTCCGGCGGCGAGGACAGCGATTGCAAAGACGATGTATGCCCATTTGGGGATTGCAGCCCATATAGCTCCGTTGACGAGATTATAGATGCGGCGCATAGCGGTGTCTGCCATTGCATCCAGTTTCTCATAACGCTTGGATACTGCCTTGTCAGCCGCTTTATCCGCTGCCGCCTGTGCGATTCTGGCTATCTGCTCATCGCTGATTGCAGGCGATGATGGCGGTGGGGCGAATGATGGCCTTGGGAGAATATCCGTATATAGTTTGGTTATAGCATCTGACATATAGTCCACCTGCTTTTTGAGGGCTTGGGTCGCTGCTACAAAAACATTCTCCTTCGTTGCGATGTTGTCAGGGATGTTTACGGTTACTTTTGGAGCCGGAATGTTGACAGGTGTCTGCGGCGCGGTTGCCATAGCCTTTGTTTCAAGTGTCTCGATTCGGGTGTCGTGGGCATCCATTTTCTTTTGCAGTCCGTCAAGCTGCTTGCCTTGTTTCTGAACGGTGTTGTAAAGATCTGCCATATTTTAGAATCTGATTTTTCGGGTTGGTTTCTTTTTCTTCTTTTTCATGTTGCGGATAAATTCTTCCTCCGCAGGGTCGTATCCGGGGCCGACATTGAACAGTCCTCCGATTGCCTCGGCTGTTGACTGAACCACATCCTCAATAAGCGATGGCTGCTTTGCCGTAGTGTATTCAACCGTTACTTTCGGCTGATTAGGCTGGGGCGATGTCTGTTGCTGCCCATGCTTGCGGTTGGCCTCAAAGAAATTATTGAGGCGGCGATAGGTGAAAGCCCTGTCGATTTTGGAGCCGTTGAGGGTTATGTCACCGTCGGAGAATTTCACTCCGATATGCTTGCCGGTGTCGCGGTCGTCATGAAATTTCACCTCAATTCCGGCACAGGCGAGGCGGCGCGAGAACTCTTCCCATGACTTGCAGCCATACATTGCCGCTGAAATCTTGGTCTTGAACTCCGGCTTTTTCTGCTCATATTTATCTTTCAACGGCGAGTATGTAAGCCCGTATTTGTCCTTGATTGTCTTGACAACATTATCGCTCCGCTTGTAATTGTTGCGCTCATCAACGGCTTTGCCGTGAAGATTCACCCGGTTATAGACGATATGGAAATGCGGATGTTCGGTTTCAAGATGGCGCACTATAAGATACTGCGTATCCTTGATTCCCATTCCTTCCATATACTCTTTTGCGAGTTGAGCCATGAATTCATCGGTCAGTCTTGGAGCATCGGTCTTGTCAAAACTGATGGAGATATGCCCTGCCGGATTCTCTTTGCTGGGCATAAATCCGTGTATAGCCTCAAACGACTGCACCATTTTCGCATAGTCGACAGTGATTATATTGTCACTGCCGATGATGCGCCATGTGTCGGGCGTGTATTCTTTCGGGTCATGGAATTGGCGCGTAACATACCCGACGACATCGTGAAACGTGCCGCTTTTAAGGATTCTTGCAAACATAGTCGGTTTCTTTGTTTGGTCTTAATTTTTTGAGAATGTCAAACATCCTGTCAACGACAGTCGCCAATTTGTTGGCTGCGCTGCGGAGTTTAAGCTGGTGGAAACATGTCATGGCCTGATTGAAATCGGAGCTGAGGTTGAGTATTCCTTTAGCTATTTCCTTTTCAATTTCGGTAAGTCGGCTGACGATTGTGAGCCGGAACGCTCCGTGTCGGACATACTCGGCGAGTTTCACACCGGCGGCTTTTGCCCGTGCCTTGAGGTCGGAGTGTTCGGCATCGGTCAGTTTGATTGTCACCACATGGGTGCGTTTCTCATAGGTCGGTTTTGATGGGCGACCGCCCTTTTTTGTATTGGATTTTCTCATTGTAGTCATAGTAATGGTTTAGGTGAATCGGGGAGGCAAAGAGCGGCTTGTTCCGCGCAGTTTCGGGAGGCGTTTTCGGAGAAAAAGAAATCCTGAAACATATCCTTGCCTTCCCAATTCACTACGTTCATCGGGAAGCTGCTCCACGGTGTACCGGGTGCAGTGGTATCCCGACATTATAATGTCATAGTTTGCGCCAGATTTCGATGTCGTCGGCATAGAATTTGAGATGCTCGGCAAGTACGGCATTTATGTAGCAGCCGACATTGGCGCCACGGTCGCCGAGGATTCGAGCGATGCGTTCAAGCTGCGCCCAGACTTCTTCCTCGATGTTGACTGGGTGGCGTTTCACCAGTTTTGTTGGAGTGAGGTATGTAGCTTTGAACTCGGCGAAATCGGATTTGCGCTGTTGTTTGCCGATTCGCTGTTGCTTTGGCTGAACGGTTGATGCCGTTTCATCTGCAAACAGAGTGTCGGCGGTGGTGCTGTTATCAGCGTTGTCGCTGTTGACAACAGGATTTTGATTATTGACATTTTCGGTAATCATAGTTTTTTCATTTTTTGAGGTTGATACTTGGATTGCTGTTGCATCTGTCAATTCGGTTGACTTGGGTGCAGGGATTGAGATATTCTTATTTGATGTCATGATTTTTCAGTTTTTGAAGATTTGGGAAATGTATCAGTATCGGGATTGTACCGTTCAACTGATACGAGAGTGAGTTGCAATTCATCAATGAGCGTCTGCAAATAAGGGTTACGGCGTATCATAGATTGCAGCACGGCTTGGTCAGGCTCAATTTGCAGGAGATAATCCGCGATGTCAAGCCCAGCTGTCCGCTCATAATCACTTGCTGATTCTTCAAGAAAGTTGAAGATGTTTGCCTCAATGCCGAGTGATTTCAGAATAGGCAGTTTATCCTGCCATTGCTGTGTTGCTCCGAGGTCGGGAAACAGCGTTATTTGTCTGCCACGAAGAACACGGAGTACGTCGCTATTGAAGCAACCGTGTTTGCCGCCTGTTGCCAGCCAAACATATTCCGGCAGATAATAAGATGCCACGATTGCAGTTTTTTCGCTCTCGACAATGGCAACCGGCTTACCTATGTTCATCGGTAAAAGGTGTTCACCGAAAAAACATTGTCGCAGATTATAGTCGGGCAACTTCAACAATGAGTGAACCCATGTGACATGGTTGAACGGCTGTTTTACACGCTTGCCTGTTTCCGCATCATATAGCATGACTTTCCCGGTGCGGACATTTCCGTCAATATCGGTCTGCCAGAACACGCATGAACCCGGCCAATGCCTTGATGTGCCTATACAATAGGCTCCTATCAGCCTCTCCGCTTCCTCGGCTCCAAACTTGAAGCGGAGGAAAAGGTAGAGATTGTTCTGCTGGTAGCCGTGCAAAGTCTGTGAAACAGTCTTTGGCTCTATCAGTGATGGTTTGCGCCGCTCGGTTGGCTCGGCTCGCCGTGTCATCGGAGCGGTGCAATCGGAGTGCATGGGCTTCGCCATTGGATTTCGCTCAAAGTATTCCTTTGGCGTAAGATGATAACCGCAACTCTGCTCGTGGTCGCATCTGCCTACGTCATCAGGGAACAAGATTTGTTTCTCGATGTCGATGTATCTGGAAAAACATCGCTTCTTGTGACAGGCAGGGCAAGTGTGGCGCGTCGCTACACCTTTATAGGGCTGGAGTATGAATCGGTGGGTGCTGTTCATAGATTCTCTAAGATTAGGTTTGCACTATTTGCATTTTCTGCATTTTTGGAGGCTGAAAATGCAGAAAGTGCAGAAAATGCAGGTGTGTGGTCAATTTTTACCATAAACGCCATGACGGATTTTCTGAAAATGAATCCCGGTGAAACGCCTGATGAAATCCTTGAAGGTGCGCTCCGGCATCGAGTTGTCAGCGGCGATTTCAACTCCCTGTTCGGTGGTGAATTCATCGGGCAGAGCCGACATCACGGCACGTTGCAGCTCCGACAGTGACAGTTCCCGGATAATACCTTGTACTCTTGTGGCGGTTGTCTTAAAATAATCCACAAGCGATATTGCATTCTCTACCGACACAAGATCTATTTCCGTTTTGTCAGCCTCGCCACAAGCCCAGCGTGCCATTTGCAGTATAAGGCAAAAACGGATAGCATGGAAATCAAACTTGTTATATACACCTTTCAGCGCGTCACATTCCTCCCGGTTGCAATCCTCGGTATTCATGCGCTGCCACTCATATAGCCTCGCCTTTGCCTCCGGCGCAAACGGCAGGATATTGGCGACAATGTTTCCGTCAGCGTCGGTTTCGTATGGAATGGTCACTAATTTACTGATAATGGCAGCCCATGCCGCCTCGATGTCGAATGACGGTTCCTTGTCGCTCCACGGTTGTTTGTCCTGATTGGCGGGCATTACAAAAAGCAAGCGGTCAATGAATCCGTTTGATGTGCGGCTGCCCTGTGCCAGTTCGTTGAGTATGCCATTTTGGATAGTTCCCACCACCGAGATAAAGGGTCGGCTGATATACACCGAGTTTTTCACGCCCTTGCGGTCGGAGAATGACGGATTGGCGTTGAACAGTTTGAGCCAATATTCTTCATCAGAACCTTTGTTGTAGCGGTTGAAATTCTTAAACCACCCGGCAAGCTCATCGTTCCACATCAATATGCCTCGCAGATTCTGCGAGTGGATAAGCAGCATGGCTTCGGGTGTCGCGTCCGATATAAGGAAACGCTTGCACACTGGGACGACAGGGTGAGGATCGCGGCGCTCCTTTATAGGCAGTTCGCGCTGACGCTCGTATTCCTCACAAGCCTTGATGTATGCGCGTGTCGCCTTACCGTCCAACTCGGTGTACGGTCGGATTGCGAAATTCAACGGATGCGACTTGCACGCTCCGGGTCTGCCCACAAGAGCCATGAACAGAATCGCGCTCTCATCCCACTTCCCTTTGAGGCGGGCGAAATAGGTGTTGCCGACGCCAAGTCCGACAGCCACAAGCATAGCTCCTGCGAGATAATCCACCGGGTAGCCGTAGCAGTCGTTGGCCTCGCGTACAATCCTCTGCATCTTCATCGGCAACGCTCCCAGCGGAAAGTCGCCGCCTTTTACGCTGATACCCATATCCACGGCTTTTCCGAGTACGAGCATAGGGTCGATAGTCTTTCCCATAGGCTACTATCGGCGATTAGGTGACTTGGCGCGTGTGCCACGCCTGATTTCCGCCTCCATTTCATCGAATGACATAACCGATGATTCACGCTTGTAGCCTTTGACATGAGACACAAGTTCTCCGGCAATGAATCGCCATTCCTTTTCGCCCGGCACTTTATATGCCGGAATCTTACCCTCCCGTGCAAGATCATAGATAGTTGATTTAGCCTTGCCAAGAATCTGACAGGCTTCGGCAATCCCGATAAACTGTGTTGCCGACTTTGGGATAGTTCTCTCCGGAGTGAGCATCTTGCGAAGCTCACCCACTTCTTTGACCAACTCCCTGACGAGAGCAGTCAGCGATGACACTGCACCCGGCAGCTCATCGAATGTTATTGAATTTTGTAACATAAAACTGGCGAACCCACTTTTGTATGGATTCGCCAGCAAAGTACGGAAGTGTTCAAATGGTGGAATCAGACACCGGGATTCAGGCTATATCCACCGGCATCCCACCATATCACCACCCGGCATAACCGTATTCGTCAGATTCTTCTAATACGTTGTCTCCAAGATTATAAGGTTCAAGTTCCATATCTGCCATTGCTTGTGCCATTGCGTCATTCGCAGATTTGGAACGTTTGGAAATTTTTGTAGATTTTTTCGGCTTGGGGGTGGCGTTTTTTGTGGTGGCTGCAACGGTGGGCGTTTCCACCTCTACATCCTCAACGGGTACTTCAAAGCGGTCAACATCTTTGTTGATTTTTATTTTGCCCTGTGTGCCGTTGCATGTCAGTTTACGTTCTATGGTGCATACCTCTACCTCTCTGAAGGTATAGGGGAACACTTGTTTTAGGAAATGTGCCGTGTGAAGATTCAGTTTCTTGAACGGCTTTGCTATATTCCAGCCGAAGTGCATCATGTCGGATGTCGTAAGTTCATAGGGCAACTGTATCGCCATATCTTCGGAAAAATCCGGCACATCCTTACTATGTATGAATTCAGTTACAGCATCTATGATTTTTTCAACTACATCCTTATCGACGAATGGCGACATGGTGTAACCGATATATAGAACAACGTGTTCCTCTTTTTCATAGGCTCTGTCCTCCTGACGCTTCTTCGCTTGCTCACGTCTGCCCTCGTAATCAATGACTATCTTCTTTGGTGTAGGAGTTTCGATTTTGACTATTCCGGCAGATGATTCATTGTCAATAGGTGCTATTTCTTTCTGTTGTGGTGTGGATTCACTCAATGCAATCTGTTCTGACTTTTTATCGTCGCCTAATTCGTTGTTGTCCAATGGTTGCCGTTCTTTGAATCCAAGCCACTTGAAGAATTCCTCAAAACACTTGACGATAGCTGTGCCAAGTGTTCTTGAAAGAAATTCATGAAATGCTAAGTACAGCAAAGCGAATACGGCAAAAACACCGATGAATATCAGATTGGCGTTGAAGCCACTCATTCCTTTGATGTCTATTGCGTATTGGCGGGCAGCTGCGGCGAGAATCAGGGCAGCGAGGCTTATCCAAAGCCATATCTGCCAATGGTCGGGGAGTTGTCCGTTTTTCATTGTTTAATTAATGTAAAAATTTCATCAGTTTTTATAACACAATCCTCCCCGATGATGTTCAGAGAAAAGAGAATGCCACCCTGCATTTTGGCAAGATGGCATAATATTGATGTTTCTATTTTACTTGGACTATGAAAATTATTTCAGGGAGATAACATTGGCAGCTGCTCTTTTGCGTTCATCAACGACCTCCGCGTATATCTGCGTGTTTTTCACGCTTTTGTGGGTCAACATCTTGCTGATTGTCAGAATATCCACACCATTTGCCGCCAATAGAGTTGCAAAACTGTGTCGCATCGAATGGAAAGATATTCTTCGTGTGATTCCGGCGGATTTCAGCCATTCTTTCAGTGGATGATTCACCATGTGACGCTTTAAGCCTTTGAACACAAGACCTTCGGAGCGTTCACCGCATAGGGCGAGTGTTTCATCACTGATAGGCAGGTTTGCTTCTTCATCCGTTTTCTCGGTGCATTTGCGGATAACATAGCCTCCGTCTTGCCCCATTTCTATATGCTCCCATGAAAGCTGGAGAATATCGCTGATTCTCAACCCCGTCATGCAACTGAACAAGGTAGCGTATTTCAGCACGGGGATTTTGCAGGGTGTAGCCATAAGCCGTTTCACCTCGTCAAGTGTCAGAAACTCTTTCTTGACCTCGCGCCACTCGATTTTATCAAGGAAGTCGTTGATGTTTTCTCTGAGATATTTCTCCTTGTATGCGATTTTGAGCAAAGCCCGGAAAGTTGACCAATATCCGGCAGCGGAGTTTTGGGTAATCGGGCCTTTGCCATTGTTGCGTTGACGCTGTGCCGAAAGGAGATAGGTTCTGAACCCGTCGCAGAAATCGGTTGTCAAATCACCGAAACGGCATTTCCCACCGCAATAGATTGAGAAATGGCGATAGACACAATCCCACTTCTCATACTTTTGGCGGCACTTGCTCTTGAAGTAGGCAAGGAAATCCATGCGTTGCTTCTCCTTGTCGAGAAAATCAAATTTCTCGTTGAGCAACTGCTCGAAACGGCGACAGCGGATAGCCTCTGCCTTTTCTTCCATTGAGGCATTGAACTGGCGTTCCCGCTCATTCTTTGGAGAGGCATAGATGTAGATGCCGAGAGTTTCGCGGCGGCTCATGCGGTTGGTGTGAGGGTTGCGAATCGCAGGGTAGAAATCGAGATAGAGCGAGATGCGTCCACCCGATATAGCCTTCTTACGAAGGAAAACTTTTGTGCATGTATTCATGTGCGTTTGTTTTTAATTGTTTGCTGCAAAGGTCGTAAGTGGTCAAATGGTGGAATCGTTAACCGGATTTGAGGCAATTCCCACCACATTCCCACTGCATCAGATTGTGGGCGGAGCAAACAGATTATCAAGCTCTTGTTTGGATATTTTGATGATTCTTCCGACTTTCACTTTCGTTATGCCGTGCGTCTTGATGTAGTGATAAAGTTGGTCGCGGGTCATATTGAAGTGCGCCATAGCTTCCGGCATAGTATAGTATTCCGGCTCCGGTGGCTCGGCCACACCTTTTGCTATGTCGAAATGACGCTTTGAATATAGGGCTTCGCAGCCGACTTTCTTTTTAGGGATGCCTTCCTTTGACACGAGATTATAGATTGCCGATAGCGTCATACCGAATCGCTCTTGAATCTCTGCCACGGTGTACCACTCGGTTATATCCTCCTGCGGTTCTTTCTTGGCAAAGAATCGGTCGATGTGGCTCTTACTCCATAGAGTCTTGCCTCGTTGGATAGTTTTCGGGAAGTTATTTTCTTTCGCTGCTTTGAATAGCCAAGAATTGCTGATACCGAATTTCTCCAACACCTCTTTGGTGGTGTAAAACTCAGTGATTGGCAGCTTCCATTTTGGGATAATCTCAAATTGTTGGGGATTCTGGAACAGATCATCAATCTCTTGCCGAGATATTTTGAACTTGCAACCCATTCGTTTGGCTTTCAACTCGCCATTACGAAGATATGAGTATATTGTCGGGCGCGATACACCGAGATACAATGCCGCTTCTGTGATTGTAAGAAACGGCTTGGTCTTTATTATTTCCAACGGTTTCTCTTTTATGAGAATCTCAGTTTTTGTGTCGTGTGATTTTATTTTGGCTTCTCGTTTTCGTTGCTTATAGAGTAAGCTGGAGCAACGATGAGAGCAACAGGTTGTGGTGGTCTTGTGGGCAATGAACTCACAGCCACAAAACGCGCATAGTTTTTTTAGATTCAGATTACTGCTCATTGTTATATCGCTTTATTTCGCCAACTAAAGTGTAAAATCCCGTAAAGTGGTGTAAAATGGCGTAAAGATTATCCACTATCTCTCTAAAGGATTCGACCTCGATTGCTGACGAGATACAACCGAGATACAAAAATGGGCGTAAAAACGAGCAGAAACCGTCAAAATCGGCTAATGCGGCAACAAAAATGGCACCCCGTAAAGAGTGCCATACTAACAGATTATGCTATTTTGTAATGGATTGTGACAATTAGGTCACTTGCCGATGCAAAACTTAGAAAAAATCGAACTGAGGATATCGTCCGTCGTTATTTCACCGGTAATCAAGCCTATACAATGTAAAACTTCTCTAATGTCTTGCGCCAGCAGGTCTCCGGCGAGTCCGGATTCGATGCCTTCACGGGCTCGTTGCAACGCTTCGTGCGCGCGGAGCAGGATTTCGTGGTGCCGGCTGTTGAAAACCACGATCCGGTCGCCATTTAGGGTCTTGGAATCGACGCTCCGCTTCAAAAAGCCGGTCAGCTCGTCCAGGTTGATTTGCCGCTTGGCCGACAGGGGAAGGACAAGATGCGGGATTTTCGACGAGAGTCGTTCCCTTTTCTGTCGTAGCTCTTCGTCCGGCAGCGTATCGCACTTATTCAAAATCAGTGCGATACGCTGCCCCTCCTTGAAAGAGAGCGAAGCGTACTGCGCATAGATATCGTCCACGCTGTCGCGCGCGTCGGTCAGCAACAGAATTACCGACGCCCGGCCGATCCGGTCGAACGTACGTTCGATCCCCAGACTCTCGAGCGGATCGTCCGTACGGCGAATCCCGGCCGTATCGATAAACCGAAACGTCACGCCGTCGATGTTCAGCGTATCCTCGATCACATCGCGCGTCGTGCCGGCGATATCCGAAACCAACGCTTTTTCTTCGCAAAGCAATGTATTCAGCAGGGTCGATTTCCCGACATTCGGAACCCCGACGATTGCAACGGGCACTCCGTTTTTCAATACGTTGCCGAGCCCGAACGAAGCGATCAGGCGATCCACCCGCTGCCCGACAGACGACAGCACGTCGAGCAACTGCGTGCGATCGGCGAATTCGACATCTTCCTCGCCGAAGTCGAGTTCGAGTTCGACCAGCGACACCAGTTCGAGCAACCGGTCGCGCAATTGCCCGAACTCGTCCGAATAACCGCCGCGCATCTGCTCGTAAGCCAGCGCATGGGCCGCCCGGTTGTCGGCCGCGATCATATCGGCCACCGCCTCGGCCTGCGAAAGATCCATTTTGCCGGCCAGGAATGCCCGCAACGTAAATTCGCCGGGTTGGGCCGTCCGGACTCCGGACTCGACCAGTAACCGCATGACTTCGCGCTGGATATACGGCGACGCATGACACGAAACCTCGATCATATCCTCGCCGGTATAGGAGTGCGGCGCGCGGAATACCGAAACCAGCACTTCGTCGACAACCGTTTCGCCGTCGCGGATCGTCCCGTAAAGGATCGTAAACCCCCGGGCATCGGCCAACCGCCGGCCGCGTACCCCGCGGAAGATCCGGTCGCCGGCGGCAATGGCTCCGCCGCCGCTGACGCGGATCAGCGTAACGGCTCCCCCGACCCCGGAGGCAACGGCGGCTATCGTATCGTTCTCAATCATCGTCCGCGAATGATTTTCAGGGTTTGTCCGATTTTCAGATTACTGTTTTTCAATTGATTCCACTTCATCAATTGAGAAACCGTCACCTTATATTTATGCGCGATGGCTCCGAGCGTATCGCCTTTTTTGACCTTATAGGTCAACGGATCTGGGCCGGAATAACCGTCTCCGTTCGAACCGCCCTGTTGCGATGAAGCGGCGGAGGCTGTCAGTCGTCCGTCCGAAACGGTATCGGCCGGCAACGTGTCGGCCTGCGCAAGACGCGCCTGCTCGCACTCGATAAAACGACAGACCTCCTGCTGCGGCAGCACCAGCGGATAACTTTTCACGGTAGCCGGAATGACATCCTGCTTATACTGCGGATTCAGCAACTTCACCAATTCGGACGGCAAGTTCAATTTTTCCGAAACGCGGTTCAAATCGATCCGGCGACTGACCATCACCGTATCGGTTGCCAGCGGCAGCGGCGAAGCGAACGGGACGACCCCGTAATCGGAATGGTAATAGTACAGATAAGCGAGCGCTACGAACGCGGGAACGTAGTCGCGAGTCGCTTTCGGCAGGTAAGGATAAATGTCCCAGTAAGTCGAAGCGTTGGCCCCGGCCCGCTGCAACGCCTTATTCACATTGCCGGGGCCGCAATTATAGGAAGCCATCACGAGCGTCCAGTCGTGGTAGATATCGTAAAGATCCTTCATATAGCGACAGGCGGCGGCCGTCGCCTGCACCGGATCGCGCCGGGCATCGACCATCGAAGATATCTCGAGTCCGTACTGCCGACCGGTTTGCAGCATGAACTGCCACAGGCCGACCGCGCCGACCGGCGACGTGGCCGTCGGATTCAGCGCCGATTCGATCACCGCAACGAATTTCAGCTCCAGCGGCAGGCCGTTTTTGGCCAGTTCGTGCTCGATCATCGGGAAGTAGTACTTTCCGTAGCTGAGCATCCGGCGGGTCACCGATTTATGGGTCGTCGCGTAAGCCACAATATGTTTCTTAACGATGTCGTTATAAGGCAGGTAGATCGGCGAAACCATGTTTTTGAGCCGCGTCCGGCAAACGTTGTCGGTAACGGTCGACACCGCGGGCAGGTAGCGCGTGGTATCGAGTTCGATGTAGTCCCGCAGGTAGTCCCCGAACGTCTCGTTGATATTGTCCGTCCGCCAACTTGCGACGACCGAGTCGTAAACGGTCGGAGAACCGACGATGTTGAGCTGCTCCCTGGGATCCGCCTGGGTCTTGGCGAACAATGGGAGGAGCGTCAGGATCAGTAAGGCGGTCAGGGATTTCGGCATCAGAAACGAAGTTTAAAGGAGAGTCCGTAACCGTTCGAATTGCCGGTTCGCATCGTATAGAAATTCGTCACCGTCGGTTCGAGCGTCATCGACAGGTCGTCGCTGACGTCGTAATCCTTCATGTGGGCATCCACGTGAGCGTCGATGATGTTCAACAGGTAAAGTCCGGCGGTGATGATGATGCAAAGGTCGCGGTTGCGGCGGTAATTGTTTTTCAGCTTACGCAGGTAGTCGGCCGTATAACGACCGTTGAACTCGTCGGGTTTGCCGGCGGCAACCTGATCGTAGGCAAGCTTGAAACGCTCATACCCGCGGTTGTTGAAATTGATCACGTAGCCCATCGTGGCGATACCGCCGAGGATGATCGGCATCTTCCAATAACTTTTATTGTAGATCTGGCCGGCGCCGGGACAAATCGTCGACAGCGTAGTCGCCTTTTTGACGCTATTGACCGGCCCTTTGTAGCAGATAGCCGCATCGCCGATAAAATAGAGATACGAACCGATGGCTCCGACGAACAGCAGCGTCCGCGCCGTATTGTGCCGGATCATCTGCGACTGGATCGGATCGGTCTCTTCCTGCGTGGCGTTCTCGCGCTTCATCGCATCGTACTGGCGTTTGAGACCCCTGTATTTGCTGTTTTGCTGGAAGGCGAAATAGGCCGTCGTAGCGACCGTTCCGTACAGAATCGGAATTTTCCACGCCTGTTTGTTATAAAGCTGCCCGAACCCGGGTGCGATCGCCGAAATGGCGCAGACTCGCGAAATCGGCATGGTATCGCGGAATAGCCTGCTGTAACGCACCGTCACGGTATCCCGGGCCTCGCGCTCCAGCCGGCGACGTTCGCGGGCCGTAGTCGCGGTATCGATTTCGACAGGCGACGCCTCCCGCACGATCGAATCCCGCGCGACCGCGCTGCTGTCGGCTGCGACCGGAGTCAACGACGTGCGGACGCCCCCCTCCACCTTGTACCGGACGTCCGGCTCCTGGGCCGAAACTCCGGACTGGGATACGATCAGCACCGTAGAAAGGACGATTGTCGCAACGCCCTTCCGCGTAAAATTTCCGAAAACGGCTATGTTACTTCTTAAATTCATTGAATTTGCCGATAAACGCCTCGATATCCGCATCCGATTCAAAACCGATAACGATCTTTCCCCCGCCTTTATTATTCTTTTTGATGCTGATTTCCTGCGTAAAAAACTTCTCCAGGTAATCGACCAGCCGGACGTAGCTCTCGGGGAACTCCTCGTCCGCATCGTCCCGGACGGGTTTTTCCTGCCGGATCTTCTGCACCTGCTCCTCGGCCTGACGCACCGACAACCCTTTCTTTACGATCTTTTTGAGCAGTGCGATCTGTTGTTGCGGGTCGTCGAGCCCGGCCAGCGCACGGGCATGTCCCATCGAGATCAGTTCTTCGCGCAGAGCTAACTGCACCTCGACCGGAAGTTTCAGCAACCGCATGTAATTGGCTACCGTCGAGCGTTTTTTACCGACGCGTTCTGCCAGCGAATCCTGCGTCAGCCGGCATTCGTCCACCAACCGTTGCAGGCTCAGCGCCACCTCGATCGCGTTCAAATCCTGACGCTGGATATTTTCCACGATGGCCATCTCCAGCAACGCCTGGTCGTCCACCTCGCGGATGTAGGCCGGAATCGTCGCCTGGTCGGCCAGTTGCGACGCCCTCCAGCGGCGTTCTCCGCTGACAATCATATATCTCCCGTCTGCTTCCTTCTTGACCGTAATGGGCTGTATCACGCCCAGCGTCCGGATCGAATCGGCCAACTCGTCGAGCGCCTGCTCGTTGAAACGGGTGCGCGGCTGCTTCGGGTTCGGGACGATCCGTCCGATTTCGATCTCCTCGAACGCCGTTCCCTTCGTTTTCTCGGGCAGCGCCGAACCCTCTATTTCAAAAATTGCGCCCAAGCCCCGGCCCAGGCCCTTGTTTTTCGGATTCATCGTATATCGCTTAACTCTTGTTTTTCTTAATAAACTCCTTGGCGAGGTTCAGGTAATTGATACTGCCGGTCGACGAAGCGTCGTACAACAGCGCCGGCTTGCCGAAACTGGGCGCTTCGCTGAGCCGGATGTTGCGCTGGATGATCGTCCGGAAAGCCAGGTCGCCGAAATGCTCCCGCACTTCGCCGGCCACTTGGTTGGCCAGCCGCAGCCGCGAGTCGTACATCGTTAGCAGAAACCCTTCGATCTCCAGTCCCGGATTCAGCTTCGTTTTGGTCATCTTAATTGTATTCAGCAGTTTACCGAGCCCTTCCAGCGCGAAATACTCGCACTGTACAGGAATCAGCACGCTGTCCGAAGCGACCAGCGCGTTCAGCGTCACCAGCCCGAGCGACGGCGAACAGTCGATCAGGATAAAGTCGTACTGCGGTTTGAGCGGTTCCAGGATCGCCTTCAGTCTCCGCTGCCCGTCTTCGATCTCCAGCAGCTCGGTTTCGGCCCCGACCAGGTTGATGCTCGACGGCAGAACGTCCAGCTTCTTGACGTCCGGACATTTCAGGATGATTTCCGCCGGCTGCGCCTGTCCGGTGATGCAGTCGTAAATCCCCTTTCCGTTGATGTCGAGTCCCAGCCCCGAAGTCGCATTGGCCTGCGGATCGGCGTCTACGAGCAACACCTTTTTGCCCAGCACCGCCATGCTGGCCGCCAGATTGATGGCCGTGGTCGTCTTTCCTACCCCGCCCTTCTGATTGGCCAACGCCACGATTTTGCCCATATTTCTTTTGGTTTTAATAATTGTACATCCGCAACGGACGCCTTGCCGTGCGTCCGGAGCCGCATCCGGCCCCAAATCCGGTGCAAGATAGGCAAAATTTATCAAAATCGAGGCAACATCCGCCCGACCGGCGAACTTTTCGGACTGCCGGCCGACGACGGTCGCGGCGCCGGCATATCCTGCGGTACGACGGGTCGGACAACAGGAAACGGCGCGGGGAATAGGGATTTATAAATTTATGTTTTATCTTTGAAGCTGATTTGAACGGCCGCCCGGACACGGACGGCGGATGCCCGCAGGCCCGGAGCCGGAGCCGGAGCATCGAAAAACTCACGAAATGGTTATGGTTGACTTAAGTAAAAGAAGTTTGTTGACGCTCCTCGATTTCACGCCCGGGGAGATCGGTTATCTGCTGGATCTGGCCGCACGGCTGAAAGCGGACAAGTACATCGGGAAAGAGAAAAAAACGCTCCAGGGCAAAAATATCGTGCTGCTGTTCGAGAAAGACTCTACGCGGACGCGCTGTTCGTTCGAAGTGGCGGCCTACGATCAGGGCGCACGGGTCACCTATCTGGGCCCCACCGGTTCGCAGATGGGTAAAAAAGAGTCGCTGAAAGACACGGCCCGCGTGCTGGGGCGCATCTACGACGGAATCGAATACCGCGGATACGGGCAGCACATCGTGCACACGCTGTCCGAATACTCGGGCGTTCCGGTATGGAACGGCCTGACCAATGAATTTCACCCGACGCAGGCGTTGGCCGACATGCTGACGATGCGCGAACATTCGCAGAAGCCGCTGTCCGAAATGAAACTGTGCTTTCTGGGCGACGCGCACAACAACGTGGCCAATTCGCTGATGATCGCGTCGGCGAAAATGGGTATGGATTTCAGAGCCATCTCTCCGGCGCAGTGCGCCCCGGACCCGGCGCTGGTGAAAACCTGCCGCGAACTGGCGCAAGCCTCGGGCGCCCGGATTACCGTGACGGACCGCATCGACGGCGTACGCGACTGCGACTTTGTCTACACGGACGTATGGGTGTCGATGGGCGAACCGGACGACATCTGGCGCGACCGCATCGAATTGCTGAGCCCGTACCAAGTCAACCGCGCCGTGATGGACGCCACGCAGAATCCGGAAGCGAAGTTCCTGCACTGCCTGCCCGCGTTCCACAACATGGAAACCACGGTCGGCAAGGATATTTTCGGCAAATTCGGTATCTCGGAAATGGAAGTGACCGAAGAGGTGTTCGAGTCCGACGCATCGGTCGTGTTCGACCAGGCCGAAAACCGCCTGCACACGATCAAAGCGGTCATGGTAGCCACGCTGGGCGACCAGGTTTATTAACCGGTCGGCCGGATGACAGAACGACCTATGAAGACCAATCCGCAGAAAGGGGCTTACCCGACCTGGAGCGACCTGCTCGCCATTCTGGGCATCTACCTCGTAGCGATGCTGGCGTTCAACCTGGGAGGCGGATTGCTGCTCCGGTTCGGAATCGCGTCGCAGGGGCCGGTCGTAGCGCTCGTCTACGCGCTGACATTCCTCAGCACGATCTGCTATGCGCTGTTCGCCAAGCGGCTGCGCGTAGGGCCGGACGAAAAACTGCTCCGGTTCGGATTCCGGAAGACGGATCCGGCGCTGGTGCTATGGGGAGTGATTACCGTCCTCGCCACGACGCTGGTCATCGAACCGTTGCTGGAACTCTTCCCGAGCCGGTGGCTCGAATGGCTCGGCGACCAGATGAAACTGGGCGGATGGATGATGCTTACGACCGTCGTCGTCGCGCCGATCCTCGAGGAGATCCTGTTCCGGGGCATCCTCCAGGAGTCGTTGACCCGCAAATACGGCCCCTGGCGCGGCATCCTGATCGCGTCGGCCGTATTCGGCATCGTGCACGGCATCCCGCAGCAGGCCCTGAACGCCTTTTTCGTAGGCGCGATGATCGGATTCATCTACTACAAGACCCAATCGCTGATCCCCTGCATACTGATCCATGCGCTGAACAACGCCGTCTCCTATTTCGTCTGGATGCTCAACGGCGAAAAGATCGTCTTCACGAAGGAGATGTTCGGGAGCGAACGGAGTTACCATGTGCTGTACGCCGCGGCCTGCGTCGTCCTGCTGCTGGCCGTCGCCGGCATCGTACGCACGCTCCGGCGGAATCGCAACGCGGAGGTTCCGGCGGCGGAAGCGTCCGAAAACGGGAAAGTTTTCGGGAAAAATGACAATATAAGTCCGCAATAACCGTTGTTTACCCGGAATCGTATATCTTTGTATCGCAGCAAACGAATGATGAAATTTGTCCCGAAAATATTATTGGTAGCGGTCTTGCTGACGGCCTACTCCTGCAAGCGTTTTCCGAATCCGTTTGCGGAGCACAACGCCATTCTGGCCGAAGTGGAGGACAAAAAACTGTACCTGCACGACGTGAGCCCGATCTTCACGCCGAATATGACCTCCGAGGACAGCCTGAAAATACTGCGTTCCTACGTAGACCAATGGGTCAAAAAACAACTGAAAATCAAAGAAGCCGAGCGGATGCTCGAAGAGAGTCAGAAAGACATCGACCAGATGGTGCAGGAGTACCGCAATTCGCTGCTGACCCACAAGGTCGACCAGTTCTACGTGGACAAGAACATCGACACGCTTTTCACCGATACGCAGATTGCGGACTATTACAACCAGAACAAGGCCGATTTCATCCTAGACAAGACCCTGGTGAAGGCCCGGATCGTACGTATTCCGCGCAGTTACGACAAGAAAAAGACGATCGAAGAGCTGATGCTCACCCCGCGCGAGGAGGGCTATCAGGATCTGCTCGATCTGTGCGTCAAAAACAATTTCGAACTGACCGAACTGAACCAATGGACGGACTTCGCGGTGCTGCGGTCGTTGCTGCCGGTCGACAAGACTCAGGATTACGACTACCTACTCAACACGGCGAAAGTCAATGAGTTCGAAGCGAACGACTTCATATTTTACGTCCGGGTGCTGTCCGTTTGCAGGGCCGGAGAGTATGCGCCGCAGGAAAGCGTGCGGGAGGTCATCAAACGGGTCATTTTCAACAAACGAAAAGAGGAAATCATCCGCGCCCACGAGGACAGCCTGTACCGCGGGGCGCTGGACAACAAGGAAATAGTAGTAAATGTAAATTAAAATACGATGCGTGGATATCAATTGAAGATCGTTCTGGGCGGATTGCTCGCCTGCGCTTTGTGTAACCGGGCTGCGGCGCAGCAGCAGTTTACGGCGGACAAGGTGATCGCCGTGGTCGGGAATTCGATGGTGCTCTATTCCGACCTGGAAAGGCTGACCCAATCGCTGATCGATCAGCAGAAAGAGACGGGTTATACTTCCGGACGGGATCCGCGTTGCGAGGCGCTCGAACACTTGATCGTCCAGAAAGTGCTCTACAACCAGTCCCAGATCGACTCGATCAAGATCTATAACGAACGCATCATCGACCAGAAGGTGCAGGATCGCCTGAACGACGAAACCGAAAAGTTCGGATCGCTGGCCGCGCTCGAAATGTACTACCACAAGCCGATATTCGACATACGGGCGGATATGAAGAGAAGCGCCCAGGAAGACAGCTACGCCTACGAAATGGAGAATACGGTGAAGAACAAAGTCACCGTCACTCCGGGTGAAGTCGAAAAATATTTCAAACGGCAGTCCAAGGACAGTATTCCGGTCATCCCGGAACAATACGTATACGCGCAGATCGTCCGTTATCCTTCCGCAGCGGAAAATGCCAAGATGCGGGCGCAGGAACGCCTGCTCGAACTGCGCGAGCGGATCCTGAAAGGGGACAAGTTCGACATGCTGGCGCGTATCTACTCCGAAGACCCGGGATCGGCGTCTCGGGGGGGCGACGTAGGTACGGTTACCAAAGACATGATGGTGGAGCCGTTCGCCAAGGCGATGTCGCAGCTCAAACCGGGACAAGTATCGGGAGTCGTGGAGACCGAATACGGATTCCACCTGATCCAGATGATCGACAAAACGGGCAGCCAGTACCACGTCCGCCACATCCTGATCAAGCCGCAGTACACCCAGAAAGATATGGAAGAACCTTACGACCTGTTGGACAGCGTCAGCAGGGAGATCAAGGCCGGCAACCTGACGTTCGAAAAAGCCGTGGAAAAATATTCGGAAGACCGCTTTTCCGCTAAAAACGGCGGGATCGTATCCAATCTGGAACAACTCGAATTCTACTACCGGGGAATGGTCGACCCGTCGGAAGCTTCGACGAAGTTCTACAAGGAAAACCTGAACCGGGAAGACCTGGAAGCGCTGCAAGCGCTGACCCCCGGCGAGGTGTCGAAACCTTTCGCCGCCGTCGACACGCACGGAAGCCTGCTGTGCAAGCTGGTCATGCTCAAGGAGGTCATCCCAACCCATTCGGCCAACCTGAACGAAGACTACAAGCAGATCGAGAAACTGACCCTCGTCCAGAAACAGCAGGAAGTTTTCGACAAGTGGCTCGCAAGCAAGATCGAGGGAATGTACATCCGGATCGACAAGGAATTCCACGACTGCGATTTCCAGCACAAAGAACTCCTTAAATAATTCGCTGCCGGTGATCCGAAGAAGTCGCATAGCCGCCGTGTTCGCGGTGCTGCTGCTGGCCTGCATAGCAGGCGTACGGGGGCAGGAAGTCACGACCGTGGACTTCCGGGCCGACGTGATGTCCAGCATCAAGATAGCCGACTCCACGGCGCTGTGCCTGGTCGGGCACGTCGTCTTTTTCCACAACGGGGCCGTCATTACCTGCGACAGCGCAATCCGGTACAGCGACCGCATGATGGACTGTTACCGCAACGTGGTCGTCAACAAGGACAGCACGTTCATCTACGGCGACAAGGCCGACTACAACGGGCTGCTGAACGAAGCGCGCATCTATTCCCCGCTGATCAAAATGGTGGACAAGGACGCTACGCTGTACACCTATAATTTTACGTTCAACACGCTGACCAACATCGGACGCTATTACGGCGGGGGAACCATGTCGCAGAAAGACAACCTAATGGAGTCCGACGAAGGGTATTACTACGCCGACAACCGCGAGCTGATCGGCGTACGGAACGTCGAAATGCAAAACCCGCAATATACGATCAGCTCCGATTCGGTAACGTATAACATGGACACCGAAATCGCGACTTTCGATACGCCGTCCTACATCTGGAACGACCAGGACGAATTTCTCACGGCCCGCCGGGGCAGCTACAATGCCAAGGAAGACCTTTATACGTTCACCGACAGCTCCTATATCATGACCAAAACCCAGGAACTGTGGGCCGACACAATCGTGTACCGGCAAACCGGACAGGACGCGGTATTGCGAAACAACATCCAGATCGCCGACCAGGAACAAAAAGCCATGGCTTTCGGCGATTACGGCCAATACTGGGGCGATAAAAAACAAGCCCTGCTGACCCGCGACCCATCGGTGCTTAGCTACGAGGAGGGGGAACAACCCGATACCGTTTTCATGCGCTCGGACAGCATCTTCATCTATACGCTGAACCGTTTCCGCAACGACTCTGTTCCGACGCAGAAAACGGCGGATTCGCTGGCAGCGGAAACTCCCGCACCGTTTCCTGCCGCAGACAGCGCGGCGGTCCGTCCCGCGACGAACGGGCCGGGACGTCCGCCGATTCCGACGCTCCCGGACGGGCAAGCTCCGCCCCCGGTTCCGGCCGGAAACGACACGGAAACCCCGGCTGACTCCGCGCAACGGAACATCCCGGGCGAAACGGCCGACTCCCTGGCGCAATCGGAGCCCCCCGTACCGGACTCCGTATCGACGAGCGACTCCGTCCGAAAGGCGAAAGAACGGCCGGTAGACCCTAAAAAGCTCGAAAAAGAAAGACTCCGAAAAGAAAAGGAAGAAGCACGCACCGCAAAAATCAAAGCGAAGATCAAAGCCTCGCGAGAAAAAGCAGCGGCGATCGCCCGGGCCCAGCAGGAACAGGAATGGGCGCGGCAGCGCAAAGAGCTGGCCCGCCGGTTCCTCAAAGGCAAAGCCACTTCGGAAGATACGCTGGCCCTGCTGAAACTGGATTCGCTGCAACAGGTTTTCGCAGCGGACACGCTGGCGACCTCCCCGGATTCGACCGTGCAGGAAGCGCCGTCCCCCGCCCCTGCCGCGGACTCGGCGACGGTAAAAGCGGCCGCCGATTCGGCGGCAATCGTCGATCCGGCGGATTCGCTGGTAAGGATCGTCCGCGGATATTACAACGTGCGCATCTACCGCTCGGATTTCCAGGCCGTGTGTGACTCGATCGTGGGGTTCTCGATCGACTCGACGATCCACATGTACACCAATCCGGTGCTGTGGAACGGGGAAAACCAAATCACGGCCCAGACGGTCGATATCTTCACGAAAAACCAAACCATCGAAAAAGCGGTGTTCAGAGGGGAACCGCTGATGTGCTCGAGGGTCGATTCGACGCATTTCAACCAGGTGAAAGGCAAAGTGATCGAAACCTACTTCAACAATGGGGAGATCTTCAAAACCGATGTGAACGGAAACGGCCAAACCTACTACTACATGGAGGACGGAGACAGTACCGACCGGTACATCAGCGGATTCTTGGTCGCGGAATGCGCCGACATCACGTTCCGATTCACCGAGCGGCAGGTCAGCGAGATCGTCTACCGAGGCAACCCGTCCTATTCGATCTACCCGATGGATAAAATTCCGGAAACGCAGTCGCAGTTGATGAAAGGATTCAAATGGGAAATCGAGCGCAAGCCGACCAAAGAGCAGGTCTTCACCCGAACGATCCGTCCGTCGCAGCGCGCCCGTTACGAAACGTTGAGCAAACCGACCTATCCGATCACGGGACGCATCGACAAACAGCGTACGGAACTTCCGAAATCGGGTTGGATTGACCGGACGGACCGTTACCTGAGCCAGGAGGCTCTGGAATTCGTCCGCTCGCTGGGGAATTGATCTTTCGGACACGAAACGACATACGGACTCATATTTTAACCGCATATATTTTTTAACCTAAATCTGACTTGATGAGAAAAATCGTACACCTGTTGCAATCCGTAGTACTTCTCGGGGCGACCGCCGCATCGGTGCATGCCCAGCCGGTAGCCTTCGCCGCAGAACGGGAAAACTGGCTGCGCAAAGCCGCCGACAACATGCCGAAACTAACCGAAACCGTCAAAAAACCGCAATGCCTCGTCCGCAGCGAAAAGGATCCGGATGCCTTCCAGGGCTGGAAGATGGTCGAGACCGACGGCATGGAAACGCTGTACAACCAATCGTTCAAGGCGCTGAAAGAGGTGACCGTCGATTTCGGGGAACATCTTACCGGCTACTTCTCGTTCACGATCGGCAAACTGAACACCGACGCCGACGCTCCGTTGCGGTTCCGCCTGACGTTCGCCGAGGTGCCCGCCGAACTGAATACCCCATTCGATCCCTATCCGGGCGGTCTGAGCCGCGCATGGCTGCAAGACGAAGTGGTCACCGTGATGCGCGCGCCGGCGACGGTCACGCTGCCCCGCCGTATGGCCTTCCGTTATGTAAAGATCGAGATGCTGGCCCATTCGTCGTTCGATTTCGCCATTACCGACATGCAGTTTACCGCCGTAACGTCGGCGAGCGGCACGCCCGAAGAACTGGCTCCGACCACGGATCCCATAATCGCCCAGATCAACCGGACAAGCCTGATCACGCTGAAAGAGTGTATGCAGACCGTCTACGAAGACGGCCCGAAACGCGACCAACGGCTGTGGATCGGCGATCTGTACCTCGAATCCCTCGCCAATACCTACTCGTTCAAGAACCATGAACTTACCCGGCGCTGCCTCTACCTGCTCGCCGCGCTGGCCGACGAAGACGGCTGGTTGCATGCGACGGTGTTCGAATACCCCGACCCGCACCCGCAAACCGGGCAACACTGCATGGATTACAGCCTGCTCTACGGAGTGACCCTGTACGAATACCTGAAGGCCACCGGCGACCGCGAAACCGCCGAAGATCTATGGCCGGTGGTGGTGCGCCAGATCGAATTCGCCCGCACCTACCTCAAAGACGACATCTACGACATGGACAAGAAACCGCAATGGTGGCTTGTTTTCGACTGGAAAGAAGACCTGAACCGCCACGCGCCGATGCAGGGGCTGATGACTTTCGCCATCGACCGGAGCTACGAACTCGCTCGGATGCTCGGACGCGAACAGGAAGTGGCCGAATGGCCCGGAGTTGTCAAAGCCATGCGGAAGGCTTCGCGGAAAAACTTCTACGATTCGAAAAACGGAGTCGTCGTATCCGGCCCGGACAGGCAGGTTTCCTACCTATCGCAGGTATGGATGATTCTTTCGGGCACGCTGTCCCAAAAAGAGAGCGTCCGGGCGCTCGAAGCCGCATTTGCCGATCCGGCAAGCTGTTATCCGGGCTCTCCCTACGCCTACCACTATCTGATCGAAGCAATGCTGCACTGCGGCATGAACCGGCAGGCAAAAGAACTGCTGGTCGATTACTGGGGCAGTATGATCCGCAAGGGAGCCGACACTTTCTGGGAAGTGTACGATCCGAAGGACGACTTTAAATCCCCCTATAATTTCTACCCGATCAACAGCTACTGCCATGCCTGGAGCTGTACACCGGTCTATTTTATCAACAAGTACAAAGAAATTTTCCAGCAATAACGACCGGCGGACGGCGTTCCACAATTCGCCGCCCGTCGATCGGATCCGGTTCCCGTAACCGATCCCGACCCTATCCGGAACGTTTTCTGAGGATCAGAAACGTTCCGGATTTTTTATTTCACTCGAACGGAAGACCGCCTCGACCTGCACCAATATCCCCGATACGCCACGCTCGCGGTCGTAATAGCAAAAAGCGAAGATATTTTTACCAAAACTGTTTGCAGAATAAATTATTTGGTATATATTTGCACTCGCAAAAGAGAAACACCGGGTTCGATTAAAAAAAACTTCAACTGCTCTCTTTTGAAAACATATTCCTCAATAGCTCAGTTGGTTAGAGCACCTGACTGTTAATCAGGGGGTCCAAGGTTCAAGTCCTTGTTGAGGAGCTTAAAAATCAAGCACTTGCAAAGAAATTTGTGAGTGCTTTTTCATTGAATACTCAATGTGCCTTGCGTATGTGCCTTGCGTAAGTTTTAAACTCTGTCCTTTTTCATTAACTGGAAATTTCTTTAAAGCATTCAATCGGCATACCCATTTTGGCACGGGTTAATATTTGTTTGTCTTTGCAAAATTACTCGTCTTTTGAATCAAACAAAAGTTTTTCGGAAGAATACCTCTATCAGCTTACTATTTGATTTCCCCAAGTGATATAAAAATGTCCTTGATCGTCCCGTTCCCTTCGGAGCAGGCTCTCGATCAGGTTCGGTGAGATACCGAACTCATCGAAGATTTCGGATTGCTCTTTGACCTCCCCCGTTTTGATAAAGTCGTTCAGCCGTTCTTTGGTCAGCACGAGCGCCATCAGGTTCTGTTCGATCGAATCTTCGTACAGGACGAAGTGTACATGCGTGAACTCTTTCGAATCGAGCCGGATGAACCGGAAATAGAACTGCTCCATCTTGGAGATATTCCACTGGAGCGATTCGAGGATCGCATGGTTGCAGGAAGGGATGTTGGCCGAACTTTTCAGGCTTTGCTGCGTGCAGACCAGCAGCCCGTTCTCCGTAGCCTCGAACTCCGCGATGATCTTTTCCCTGCGCTTGAAAGTGACGTTCCCTCGGATGACGAACAGCGGCCTGTCCGGGAATAATTCCCGGAACATCCGCTCGTACATGGATACCGCGCCGAGCGTCGTACACCCTACCGTAACCTTGCCCGGTATGCTGCGGATCATCCGTACCACCTGCTTCGTTTTTCGCGGAAACCGGTCGCCGATATACCCCGGCATCGTATGCGGAACCGAACAGGCGCGGATCAGCAGCATGATCTGGCGGATCAGTCTCATCTGGGCCTCTTTTTTCCGGTCTTTCGAACAGGTAAAGTAGAGTTCGCACAGCCTCAGGAACTCCTTCATGACTTTCCGGTAAACGGCCCTCTCTCCCGCGCTCGGTACGACGTTGCATGTGTGCACGTCGTATTTCTCACCCGCGAATTCCCGGAATTTGCGCGTAAGTACCGTCATGGAGATCAGCCTTTGGAGTTCTTCCTTGTTATAGATATCCTGATTGTGCTTTTCGATCCCGAATACCGTCGTCCTGCATGGGGAGAAACAGGCCCGGAAGAGATTATGCCCGCCGTAAGCCGGGAAAGGCATTCCGCAGCGATCGTTCCTGCGGGCAACGATGTCCCGATCCTTATCCTCGAAATACGCTTCGGAACAGTAATTGATCATGTTGACCGAATTGTTGTAAAGCATTTCGAACTGCGGGTAGAGTTCATTGACATGATTCCGTGTGACCGTTCCGGTCGCCAGCATTTTGTACCGGGCCCTGCGGAATAGGGCCAGCGACAGTCGGGTTCTGCGCGAGAGCGGATTGCTGATCTCGTCCGACTCGTCGAACAACAGGCAGACCTTGTTGGACCGCCGCTTCATAAAGGCCTTTAATCCTCTTCGCAGTTTTTCGATCATCGACAGCGAGACGAGCAAAAAGACACCTTCCGGAACTTCCGACAGTTTGGCGGGATCGTCGATACGGATATACTCCGTCCCGTTGCGGATCAGAAAGGGTTCCCATGTCAGATTGACGGCAATGGCCGGAGCCAGCACGACCACGTTTTCGACCTGTTGCAGCCGATCCATCGCATAGCAGCCGAAATGGTAAGCCACGGCCGTCTTGCCCGATCCCTGCTGCCAGTTCAGCAGGGAATAGCGTTTTTGGAACAACAGGCCCATATCCCGCTTTTGCAGCGGGGTGAACTCGCACTCCTGCAATTCCTTGTTGCGGAATCGCAGCCGATCGATATATGCATCGATTCGGGGATCGGGAGTCATTTCAGGGAAAGGGGTCTGCTGACGCAGAAATTCCTTTCGTTTGCGGGCAATCAGTTTTTCGGCCTGCCTGTATTGCTCTTTTTGCTTTTTGTTCATCCGGGGCAGTTCGGGCAGCCGTTCTCCGGCCGCGACCAACTCATGGAAAGAGACTTCGCGCCGCTCGATCTTATCGAGCAGATGCGGAGCATAGGCTTTGAGTTTGTAGCCGTAAGAGGTCTTGACCAGCGCGATCTCCTTACGGGGGACCTCGTTCTGACGGCGGATGTGCCGTCGCAGGACGGCGAGCACTTTGGCGCGAGTCAATCTGCGGCGTTTCCACTCCTCATACTCCGCGACGGTACAGTGCGTCGGGGGCTTTTGGTTCCGGAATCCGGAAACGAGCGCGACGGACTTATCGTAGTGTTTCCGCAGATGGGGATGGGTTTTCAGTTCGAACAGGTATTTGTCGATTTTGTACTGAAACTCCCTTTCGGCCCGCCCTGTAATCTCATCGGCCTCGCGCCGCAGTTTCATCCGGACGGCTTTTCCCGCCTCCCTCGCCCCGCCGATCTTTTTCCCGAGCTCTTCGAACGAGAGGAAGCATTCCGCATCGTACGGCCGCATTTCGATATGCTCCGACTTCCGTAGGAAAGCCATGATTTTCGTACCGAACTTTTCGACGCCCGACGCGGCGAACGCATCGTCCGGAAGACGGATCTGGCCGAGGAACGAGAACATGGTTTCCATCTCGTTTATCTGACGCTTGTTCCAGAACCCGTCGAGCATGAACGAGTGCGGAACGACGATCAGCATCAATCCTCCCGGATTCAGCAGATCGCAGGCTTTCCGGCAGAAATAGAGTTGCGACAGACAACCGTCGAAATAGAGGTTGTAGGGCGGATTGCCGAGCAGCAGGTCGAAGAGAAAGCCGGGATCGTAGCGCCGCAGGTCGCACTCCTCGACATGGGCCTGCGGATAGAGGTAGCGGGCTACCGTCACCGCATCGGGATCGATATCGAAACCGTAGGCATTGTAGAGATTCGGAAGATGGTTCATGAAATTGCAGATTCCGCAGCACATATCGAGGACCATCTCCGAAGGATCGGGCGACGCGAGGGCGATCATGCGGGCGCAAAGGTCGTGCGGCGTGAAAAACTGTCCCATCTCGAACTCCTTTTTGGCCCGCGCATAGTCGTTGTACGAGTCGAAATCCTCTCTGTCGAGTCCGTGCAGTCCTCCGAGCCCGGTATAGCTGTTGTAGACCGTTTCTGCCGGAAGCTTTTTCGCAGAGGTTTTGATAGATGCGAGAATCGACCGGTTGATCTCGGCGCGTTGCTCTTGGGGGATGTTTTGAGGGATATTTGCATAGATCATAACGAATATGGAATGAATAGGTGAATAAACGAGGGAGAACGATTTTTTGTCGTCCTCCCCCGGTGAGTGTCGTTTCCGTTCAGGCGATCTTTTTGAACAGCTCGCCGGAGAGTTCCTGCATTTCCCGGCTGCGAGTCGGTTCCGTATCCCGGGCGAAAGCCGTCAGCGCCTGCGTCAGCTTCCACAGCGTGGCTTCACCCTGAAGTCCGTCTTCGGGTCGGTTTTGCATCAACAGTTGTTCTACTTGCTCGCTTTCGTTTTTCAGCAGGCGGTTGTTTTTCACCAGACGCTGGAGCTCAGTCGTGAAATCCACATCTGTTTCACTGGCCCGCTGAATTTCGATTGCCTTTTTGCGGATCGTCTCGCGGCTGTACAGTTGCCGAGCCAAATCACGTACTGCCGACACCGTAGCCTGCGTATCAAGTTCGTAAGTGCGGTCGCTCAACCGCAGGTTACCGGGTAGTTTTGCACCCAGATGAATCTGTTTCCACACGCTTTCGCGTACCATACCGTTCAGGCAAACTCCGTTGAGCAGGAACGCCCGCATGTCGAGCGCTCCGTCCCCGTAGTCCGAAGTGGAGAATCGTGCGCCCATGAAGATTACGACATGGCCGTTTTTAGCCGTCGGGATAGTCAGCGGTGCCGGCAGGATCGTCTCGGCCCATACTTTCGTGTCGCTCATGTAGGCGTCGCAGATTACCGCGCCCTGCCGTTTCGCCTCCTCCAGAAAGGCGATCAGGGTACTTTGGCTGTCGATACGCCGGTAGCTGTCGCTCAGCACGCCCCGCACTTGCGCTCCGACCGTCCGAAGCAGTACCCGGGCTCGGGGCGTATGTATGGAGTGCCGGTTCAGCATGTCGGCCGCCAGCGCGCGCTGCCACGGCTCTCCGGCAGCCATCTCGCGCAGGTAACGCGACGGAATGTCCATGCGGGAGGCCAGTTGTCCGATCGCATGTCCGTGCAGGCCGTACGCTCCCTGCGGAATGTTCAGCGTAACCGTTCCCTCGTCCCGGAACGATACGACGGGCGTTTGGTCGAAACGGTGGCGCTCCGTCCCTATGGGAACGACGTAATCTCGGAGCAGTTCCTGTTCCCTGTGCAGGCAGCCGATTACGGCGCGCACGTTCTCCTGACGGGCCGTAACCATTTTCTCGACCTTGCGGACGACCACTTCGTTCAGGCCCTGTTGTTTTTCCTGTGCATTCATAGAAAATAATTTTTATCGGTGAAAAACTCGTACGATGGTTAACCTACGTCATAACCGATGAATATCCGTTCGTTGATGAGCAGGTAATAATAGCCGTTCAAACAGCCTCGGTATTCTTTGGAGAAGCCGGCGTTAAGATCGCCTGCGAGGTAGTAACCGTCGCCTTCATTGTGAGGTTCTACCCAAAGCGAACCGTCGTATCCCCTGAAATCGAATCTCGATGAACGGAATGGGATACGGTTCTTTACTGCCTCGCGGAATTGCAGATAAACCCCCGTTCCGCACCACTTATGTACGGCATCGAGCGTGATGATCTGTCCGTCGATACAGTTTCCCGCAGTAATTCTGTTTTCGTAAAGCGTTTTATTGCAATCCGCATTTTGTATTTTGCGGATAAAAGGATTCGTAAATCCGGCTTTAGCCGCTTCCCGTTGGTATTTGCGAATCAAACGGCAATCGGGCGCAGCCGTTTTCGGTCGCGTGTCTTTACCGGTACTCATAGCCGTAGAATCTAAGATACCTTTCCGGATTATCGACATTCGCGTATTGGGCGAAATACTCCTTCCAGCGGGCTTCGCATTTCGTGTGTTTCCGGCTGAGGCGGAATACGACCATCTCATCGCCGATGTAGTCGAACCGGCAGAGCTCTTCGCGGCCGGTCGTCTCTTTGCAGGCATCGCGCCATTCCCATTTTTCGTTCGCTTCCATCTTCCGCGGCGCGAAAGATTCGATCCACTCCCCGAATCCGTCCCGTGTGACATGGGGATAGTCCTTCCGGATACGCTCCCAAGCCTTTTGGCAGGCTTCGTCCAGCGTCGGATAGGGTTCCGCGAAACGTTCGCGGTCGTTGCCGTCGCGTCCTACGGGAGTCCAGTCTCCCTTGCAGATGATAAACTCTACGGAGCGGCTGATGACATAATCGCATTCGCAAAAGCCGTCGGGAGCGTCGCGCAGCGTTTGCCACAGATGGGCTCCGCAGTCCTCCCGCCCGACGTAGATGTTTTTCTTGCCTTCCCGCTGCATTTCCCATACCTCCAGACAGCGCCCGGGATCCGTATGGTGCAGGCGTACTTTGAACTCCTTGGATGCCGTTTTTGTTTCTTGTCCCATAACGATAGATTTTTAAGGATATAAAAAAGAGCGGCTCATCAGAGCCGCCCTCGGTTTACATGGTTTTCGATTTATTACGTCTTTCCCCAAAAAGCGTATCATTCCCTGCGTCCGTATAAATCCGGTTGTTTTTCACTCCGGCGTTGTTCGTATTTTCGTACTTCCTCGGCGATCATATCGCAAAAGCGTTGACCGTCCGAGTCGTTGCCTTCGAAACCGGCCAACATCCGACATAGGTCGAACCGAAAGCGACCTTTCCATTTTTTATAATAACGATCTCCCGCCGCATTACCGAAGTGGCGGACGAACGACTCTTCGGTAAGAGCCTCATGGGAAGCGCATTCGCCCTTCCATGTCAGTATCCGGACTATTTTCCGGTAGTCGATCTCGATTATGCGCCAATGTCCGGAAAGGGCGAATCCGTCGGCCCCGCTGTTCAATTCATCGTCCGGTAGATTTTCGAACGAACCTTCCCGTTCTCCGCATTCCATACGTTCTGAAAAGAGGTCTACGACAGAATTCGGTATCGACGCGTAACGTTTGTCGCCGTCATCGGCAGTGACGAGCGTCACTTCGACCCTATGGCCGAAAAAGCTGGTTGTTAGTTTTTGTGTGTTCATTTCGTCGAATATTTATTTAACTGGATTTGTTCAACTTCGGACTTTCCGATCGCTCCGCGGCGTATCAGATAAACGGCAGAGGTCGGTTACGAACGATCTCGGCCAGATCGCGGCACATTTCGTAGGAGGCCCGGTTGCGGTCGTCGACAGCGACGTTTCCGGGCCCGGCCATAAACAGGATGCACTCTTTGACCAGTCGAAAGAAACGCTGCTGGAGCGTACGGTGCATTTCGGGCAGGCAGGCGGCGAAACGCCCGAAATCGAAACTGCCGTTAAGCATGTTTTCCACCTCCTTGACGTAGGCGTACTCGCGGGTTCGCATCGGCTCTTTCTGCTGAGAATAATCGTAAGGCATAACTTTTCGTTTTAGATGTCGTTCGACAATAAATTCATACGGAGATCGGATTGACGCGCATCGTATCGAGATTCATGTAGAATCCGTGACAGAAGACGACGCCCTCGCGGAACATCTTCCACAGCAGGCTGCACCCCAGATGCGCCAGCGTGGAGTTGACGAACAGATCCTGTTTGCCGAGCGCCTCCGCGAGCGAGCAGCTCGGCCCGGACTCTTCCTCTCTGATCCGGGCGTAGCTTTTCACGTATTCGGTTACGAACGGCAGCCGCTGCACGGTTTCGAACTTCTTCGATTCCGGCTGTTTGATATTCCTGCGGATCGTGCCCATTATAACTTGGCCTGTTTTCTGCGCGTTGCCGAAGTCGCACCAGTACAGCGGCGTACTGTAGTCCGTATAACCGTTTCCCGGCCGGTGCGCTTCGAGCAGCTTCGAGAGTTGCAGCCGGGAGCTTTTGCTGTCCGTACAGGTGATGAAAAGATTGGCGAACCGGTTATCTTCCGGCTCCCGGTAACGTTCCGGCACGGCCGCCCAGTCATTGCCGAAAAAGCGGTTGATCCTCGTGACGAGGCATTGCGCCTTGTTCAACCCGAGGTCCGCCTCGCTGAAAAGCTGGCGGCCGATATTGGACTCGCCGACCGTATCCGGATCATAGACCCGGACGAAAAGACCCGGATGGCCGAGTTTCCGTAAGGCCGTATCCATACGGGCGAGCGAGGTGACGACCTGCGAGCCGGTTCCTCCGGCTCCGATTACGTTCACCGTTACCGGATGCCGGGGATCGAGCAGGTAGCTGTCTGAAAAATGTGCGCGTGTCATAGGCATAATTGTTCGAGGGTTTTATCATAGGGTTTCAGTTCGTCGGGGTCGAACGGCCGGTCGCGGGCCGCTTTCGTGACGAGCACGAGGTTGTGTTTCGTCGGGTTTCCTTCCCCGCTCAGGTGGGAGAATTCCGACTGCCAGAACCGTTTTTCCCAATATGCCAGAAGCTCCGCATAGGTCGGATTTTTAGGCTTGTCGAGACGCGCCGTGCCGAGGCATACATGGCTGGAAAAAGTATTGAAGAACGGTCCGAGGAACAGCTTCTCCTGAGGCTGCGGCCGTTCGCCCCGGAACGCATATACGCGCAGCGTATCGTTTTCCACGACATACGCCACGCCCGGCATGTGGTATTCGGCATTCTCGATGCCCAGTCCTTCGCTGAAGTACATCATTCTTTTGCCGGGCGGATCGAACCAGACGTACTTTTCCCGGCCCATGCGGACGTCGCAGTAGAGCAGGCGTTCCGGCACAAAACCGAAAGGTGCGCCCGAATGCGATTCGCCGTAAGCGTTCAGGAGCCGGTTCATGAACTCATGGGATACGGGCCGGCCTTCGCCCATTTTGCCGTTCTCCAAGATCGGGCGCGTCTCCAGATAGTATTTCCGCTGCGGCTTCTCGCAACAGTATGCGATCAGCGCCGCTTCGGGACGAAGCAGCTCGTGGAACTCTTCGGTCAGTCTGTTCATGGTCGATCGGGTTTATAAGCGTTTAAATATTCGGCGAAACTCTCTGCCCATGCGGCGAAGCGTTCCGGATAGTCGTCTTTTGAAAACGGCTCCGTCAGTTCGGGAGTGAGAAACAGCGTCGTGGCGGGAGCGATGAGATAATCGCAGTTCTGAATCTCATGGTTCAGCATCTCGGAGAGATTGTCCGCAAGCAAATCGTGCGGATCGAAGACGACCCGGATCATCCGGTCCGGATCGACCGTAATCCCGTCCCCTATTCCTTCATCGTCGTACGGGTCGTAGAAGTAGCGCATGATCGAGGGCGTATCCGACCCGATGAACTGCAATCCCTCCCGAAACAGGGCGATCAATCCTTTTTCGTATTCATCCGCGGGACGATACCGTTCGACCGCCTGCCGCAGACGTTTGTAGTAACAGCGTTTTTGTACGCGCTCCAGCAGATGAACCGCATGGCCTTTGCAGTAGGATCGGATCGTGCGGCGGTACTCCTTACGTTCCTCTTTGTCGGGGTTCGGCCCCGACGCATATCCGTCCATCCACTCCAACGCCCACTCCAGATCGCCCCATTCGTCCAGATAGCTCATCCCGTTGCTTTGGGCGAACTCATGGATGAACGTTATGGCGATACGTTTGAGCGGTCCCTCCAGCCTGTCGATAAAGGAGACCGGAAGCCAGTGGAAAGTCCACTCCGGCCAACTGTGGTACTCGTACAGGCAAAAAGTCAGCCGATCTTGGTAAACTTCGAAATTGATCTCTTGCGGAACCAAGGCAGCCAACTCCTTGTATAAATTGACGAAGCTTCCGCACAGAGTCTCTCCGGAAGTATGCCGCAACTCCCTTCCCAGAAGCCCCGCGTAATGGCGGACGCATTCCAGCAGGTAACGGTAATTCTCTTCGGTCAGCAGATCGACGCAGCCTTCGTTCGTCTCCCGTTCGATCTTCGTGGGGGTGAGTCCGGGAAATTCCGTCCTTAGAAAATCATGACCGAACCTTCCGGCGCTGCGATCCGCTGTTTGCGGTCGGTTCCCCTTTCGTAGTCGCGGTCGGTCGCCTCGTCGATAATAAGACGGCAGAGGCTGTACCTCTGCCGGTCGTCCAATTCCCGTTCGCATGGTGGTTTCGGTTTATCGGTTGTCGTTTTCTTTTTCATACCCGTCATCCTTTCGTGCCGAGTGTCGTTTTGAACGTATAAACGCTTCGGTCGCCCCTGATCTCCGGGCCCCGTACGGTCGCCGTGGTCAGTTCCGCGTAGGTTCCCGCATAGAAGTTCATCACCTGTTCGGGCGTCATGGAAGGATTGGGATCGGAAAGCGTGATCGTCTCGTTTCCTTTTTCGAACGTAAAGGCCCGTTCGAGGCCGTTAACAGCAAGTGCCATAATCGATGTCTTTTATAAAAGGTTTAGGTTTAGAATAATGTGTCCCGGTCCATATTCTGACAAGGGTCTTTCGCCCGGCATTCTTCCGGGAAATCGACGAACTCGCCGTAGGGATCGCCGGCGTCCTCCTCCACGTAAGAGGGAGCGGAGGCTGCCGGACGGACGGCAGGGACAGGCTGCGGGCGGGGTTGTAAAGGAGATTGTGCCGGCCGCTGCATCGCCGCTCCGAACAGGGTTCCCTGACTCGCTTTGGCCTGTACGGTGCGAATCTGCGCGTCGATCTTTTTCTTCTCTTCCTCCGTAGCGTGAAGGCGTGCCTGGCGCAGGTTGGTCAGCGCGTCGGCGTATTTGCCCGCGGCGGTCTGTTCGTCGGCCTTCTTCCGGTATTTGTCGCACTTTTCCTTACGCTCCTTCGCCTCTTTCGCTTCCTTGTCTTTACGCTCTTTCTCGGCCTTGCTGTTGGCACGGGCCGTTTCGAGCTGCTTCTCGTACTGCTTCAGGTTCGTCAAGAGTCCCTGCGTTTTGACTGCGGGCTCGGCCAGTGCGGGAATGAAACCCGTATCCAACTCCTGCGGAGTGCCCGAGGCCGTGAACGGGGCGATGTAGTGCCGAGCCTCGTCCTCCACTCCGTTCATGCGGGTGTGCGCCGCTACGGTCAGCGTGCCGTCGTCTGTTTTGCGGATGGTCAGGATCAGGTCCGCATCCCGTCCCATCATCCGGTCGATCTGTTCGAAAAACATGATTGAAATGGTTTTATGGATTAATAATGGATGAACCGAACTTTGTACCCGGCGATCAGACCGCCTTCATTCAATCGGTGGGCGAATTCGTCGGGGGTAAGGTTTTCCACAGGTGCGGACGTTTCGTTTTTGCATGTCTGTCGCCATCGTTCGACGATCTCCCGGTCGGAAACGTCCGAAGGAAAATATTCTTCGGAATAAAGAAATACGCCCCATGTTTTTTCTTCAGGCAGGTTTTTCCGATTATCCTGCCTGCCGATTGTCTTCGTTTCTTTTGCAGCACCGGATGTATCCGTTCCGAAAGGTGCGTTGTCGATAATCGGAGTATCGTCCTCTGCGTAGATCCTGATCGTGGCTCTCCCTTCGTTCCTTTCGGGATCGATCTTTTCGGAATGTTCGAAAAGGATTTCGAGGGGCCCGAATTCGACCTCTTCCTCGTGGTTGTTTACATCGCAGTCGCAGAAATTTTTTATTATGGCGACCGCCGCTTCGTAGCTTTCCGCTTCTACTTTAAAATGGCAGCGTTCCCAGGTCCGTATTCTCGTGTCCTGATAAAAATCGAATTGCGGCATAATTCAGGATTTGGCAGTTTCATTTTTCAGTATCCGTTCGATACGGTATTTCTGACGTTCGTTCAGATAGGACTGCCAGCACGCTGCGATCGACGCCCAGCGAAAACCGTTGGATTTTAACTCTTTCCGTACCGTTTCGGAAGGTTTTTCCGGGAAAAACACCTGAAGGCGGTTGGCTTCGGTATTTTCGACGATCCGTACCTCCCCGATCGTGTATTGCTTCGTCGGGGTACTCTTCAGACGGGCGACGCTTTCGAGCCGTTTTTTCAGCCGCCGGATATTGGCCCCGTTGTTCCGGATCGTAAAGTCGGCGAAGCCGATCTGTCCGAAACAATTCGGGACGAACAGCTCTTCGGCGTTCCGTCTTTCGAAGCCGAGCCTGCACAGCGCCTCGATCTTCTCTTCCTGCGTCTGTTTCAGGTTTTTGATAATCCTGTTGGCCGCTTTCATACGCTCCTGAAGAGATTCCAACGCTGCGACTCTCTCCGTCAGATTCTCGACGGCGTCATCGTCTTCCGCATAGATTGCCCGGTTATGCTCGGCAGCCTCGGCTTTCGCCGCGTAATAATCCGCCTTCCGCTCCAGTTCGACGCTCTTCCCCAAAGCGTTCCATGAACATTCGAGAGCCCGGCGGTGTCTTTTTTCGCTGTGATGCCCGACGAGTATCGGCTGTCCGGAAGGGATGTTCTTCGTGAGTTCTTCCGAACGCCTGTAAGCTGCGGTAGAACCGGCTTTCGCCTGTAATGCGCGTTCCCGATAGCGGTCGGCGCGTGCCTGTTTTCTCTCTTTTCCTGTTGCCATGATTTTTAATTGTTAATGGTTATTAAAATGGCGAAGACCGGCTTCGGACCGGTCTTCATGTTATTCGTATGAAGTGCGGGATCAGTCCGCCGGAATCATATCCCTCATATCTTCGATCGCCGAGACGAGTCCGTCGAAGTCTTCCTCGTCTCCCAGAATCCCGGCCAGCCCGGAGACGATGATCGGATTGACACAGTATCGCACGGCCAGGTCGTTCAGGTAATCCTCGCGGGTTTCATACCCCGCTTTCTTATATCGGTCGGTGTTCGGCATGGGAATGACGGTTAAGCGTTACAGAACAGAAAATAAACGATGGCGATGCCCAGAATCAGGCCGCGCCGTCTCCAGAGCAGTCTCAGAATAAAGCAGATGAGACCAGTTCCCAGAAGGAACCAGCCGAGCAGGTGCAGCAGCGGTTGCCGATAATAGACGCACAGCGACAAAAGGAGAATCAGTACGATCCCCCTCACGATCTTTTTCTTTTCCATAGCAGATGTTTTTTAGATTCTATGGAACAGAAAAACCAATAAACTTTTTTTGACGTTTTATTGGATTTGGTTCCGTTCCGAAGACAAGGGCCGTGAACGGGTCCCGATCCGCCCATGCAAGGTTTCGGGCGAAAAAATACACCCGAAGGGTGCGATTTTTTCGCCCGAACCGTAGGGCAACCTTGTCAGGGGCGGTCGCCGTTCACGACCTTCGCGTAGGAACGGAATAAATCGGAAAGCTTTTTAATGAACGAATGAAAACGTATTTTGTAATACTTTAATTTTCATATAGATAAAATATAGCCAATCACGCGGTATCCGATTCTTATCAAATACGGAAAAGGTTGTCTATCTTTACATTCCATAAAACGAAACGATAAATATCACCCGTTATGACAAAAGCAGATATAGTAAGACAGGTTTCCGAAAATACCGGTATCGACAAAAAAGAAGTCGGCGCTGTAATCGAATCCTTTATGGAAAATGTTCGGGAATCGTTATGTAAAAATGAGAACGTATATTTGAGAGGATTCGGTAGTTTCATCGTGAAACGGCGGGCATCGAAAGTCGCCCGGAACATCTCCAAACAGACCACTATCGTAATTCCCGCCCATAGCATACCGTCTTTTAAGCCGGCTAAAATCTTTCGGGAATCTATCAAAAATTAACGGATATTTATCCTGTTAATGGCAAAGCCGGAAAAATAATGATTTTCCGGCTTTTATACGTTTGGGATATTGCCCATAGAGGAGCTGATTTATCTAAATAACGAATCTATTTTCTGAAAACAAATTCTGTATTTCTATGTAGATTATAAAGATGATATTGAGCATTCTACATAGTTTTACATTACAGTAAAGAGAACAGATAATTTGAATATTGCCCGATGCAATATCTACTTTATTTTCTGGATTCGGGAACGAAATTAATGCTTATCTTTACAAAAAAGCAGCATGAAGAGATCGGTATTCAATAAGGCATTGGATTCGTTCAATGAGTATATGGCGAATCAGGGCGGTTATCTATTCGATCCTCCTTTGCAAGAATTTTCGAGTGAAGAGGACGGATATGTGTTTTTAGGGAATCGGAACAGTTCGTTCGGCCGCTATGAAATCGAGACGGGCGTATTCATTCCGGACGGTGAAGACGAGAGTCCCGAATAAGCGCACGGACCGGCAAGCCGCCGGCCCGTTCACTTACGATAAGGACTATTTTCCTATTACGGGAATCTGCACCTTTGCTTCGTCCCAGTCGCTGACCGTAACGGTAATTTCGGAGGATGTGACGTCGATGTGAATGGGGATCACCACCTCTTTGCCGCAGTGATAGTCGATCCGTTCGTCGTACCGGGCCAGGTAGTCGGACAAAGAAATTTCTCCGATCGTCTCTTTTTTCAAACGGAGAGTTATCCGCACCTCGTTCTGCCGTCCGAAACAGAATACGTCGAATGTGCCTTTCATCGTTCCCGTTTCGTCTTTCTCCAGCAGCGGCGTGAACCGTATCGTTTCCTGCAAAGGTTCTCCCCGGTAGTCGATTCCCACAGGGATTCCGTCGAACAGCACCCGGAAGTCGTCCGCGCTGCCGGACAGCTTATCGGCGCCGGTTACGCTCAGCTTTATGCGAAAATATTTTTTGCAGAGTTCTATCCGGCGCACCTGCGGCCGGCCCCGCTGTACGGTAAAGCGCGCGAGGGCGTGGAAAAGACGCTCGGCGGTGCGGTTTGCCCCCGTGTCTTTCCTTTTGCACAGCAGCTCCGTCATCCGCGACACACCGGGCGTAAGCACCGGACGTTCCATGCCGTCCGCATTGGCGAACGTGACGACCGTATATTCCCCGGCGGGAACGCCGCTAAGCAGGGTGATCGAGTCGGTAAAACGTTCCCCGAAAGCGGTTATTTCCCGCAGAAACATCCCCGCAGGATCGAACAGCAGGGAGACCGTATGTCCGATCTCTTCGTGCGTCGTGTTGTTTCCGTTCGTATCGGTGTACCGGTATTCCACTACGAGGGTCGGTTTGAGATTGATTTCCATGTCGGCCTGTTCGCTCAGCGTGCAGGCGCAGAGTATTCCCGTAAGAAAAAGAAACAAAAGAGGTTTCATGGCATTAAGGATTGGTTGCGAGTTCAGTCAGTTCGGGATCGAGTTTTGCGCGGAACCTCAGCCTCGGTTCCGCCCCGGCAGCCCTTTCGAAGTGCTCCGCCGCTTCGTTCCGGCGTCCTACCCGCATCGCGGCGATGGCATGCAGATAGTCGTTCTCAGCCCCGGCGGGCAGTTCCTGTGCGATTTCATAAGCCGAGCGGTCGTATCCGAGCGACAGCAGGGCGATCAGGCTGTTGCGATCCCTGTACGAGTAGAGCAGGTTTACGGCTTCGGCATAACGGCGCTCGCGCAGCAGCCGTACCCCGCGTGCATACAGCGTGTCGGATTCTGTCGTGTGGATCGTGTCTTTAATCATATTCTTCCGACGCAGGTCGTAACGGAAATCCACACAGCGAAGCCGGGGATAATATTTGCGCCGGATATAGGCGTACTGTTTCGGGAAGCGTTCCCGGATCTTTCGCTCCCGCAGATCCGGATCTTTCTCTTCTGCGATCAATTCCCGAATCGGTTCCTTATCGGCGATGCTGTCGTCTTCGAGGATCATCCTGTCAAGAGTCTTCCAGTCTTCGGCTATCCACCGGACCGTAACCGTCGTGTCGACACCGTCTCCGAAGCGCCCGCGCAGATAGTCCCGCAAGGCATATCCCCGTTCCTTCGCCAGAAAGCCGTTCCGTGCGAAGGAGCCTTCCGGCGACGAGGAGGCCGTCATCACGAGGCTGTCCAGATAGAACTCTTCCAGATCGACCACGCTGTCCATCAGCGCCGCGATCCGCTCCATCTGCCGGCGGTTGTCTCCCAGCGTGTCGCACAGTTCGGTTCCGTTGACCCGGAAAGCGATGTAGTTCCGGTCCCGCACGATGGCATACTTGTCGATTACGCGGATGCAGAATCTCGGCAGGGTGTCGATCAGCGAGAGCATGGAAGATACGGTGTAGCGGAGCGTGTCCGATGGCGGGAGCTCGTAACGGCTCCCGGCCAGTCCCCGCACCTCACCTTCGAGTGTCACGACGAGCTGCTTGCTGCCGTTTCGGGGCCTGACCTGCTGCGTGTAGTAATAGTCGATCCGCTCCCGTTCCTTCACGACCGAGTCCAGCCGCGCCCCGGAAGTGCGGGGGAAGCGGACGATCCGGCGGTAAGCCCTGTCGAGCACGGATTCACGCATGGAGTCGCCCGCATTCCGCATCAGAGTCGTCACGCGTTCCCGATATCTGTCGAATTGCCACAGATCGCGTTCCTGTAAGCGGCCGTACAGTCCACCCCGCACGACGAGCCGCTCCAGTTTTACGGTCGAGTCTCCATCGTGTAGCTGGGGTGTAATAACAATTCCCAGGCAGTTTCCTTGTAAATGTTCAGGTACGGTAATTTGAAAGTCGAGCGTCACCAGCCCCATCCGTTCTACGACGACCTTGCTACGTCCGACCACCCGCACTTCATCCAAATGGATCAACATGCGGCGTTCGCCGTCCTTGTCCACCAGCGTTCCGGCCCAGTAGAGGGAATCGCCGTTCGGCCGTCTGACCCATCCCTCGCCGGGATGCCTGCCGCTTTCGGGTAGGCTGTCCTCCGACGCGGGCTTCCGCTTCTGCATGAGCGACAGCGCGGCGGCCGTACCCCGGCGCTCCATCCTGCGGGTCAGCGTGCAGGAGAGCACCGATACAGAGAGCACGGCCAGAAATACTATATTACGGGTTTTCATGGCACAAGGGATTTAGAACAGGTACGAAAGGCTCGCTTCGACTTTCGAGGGCAGAAGCATCAGTCGCCGGCTGCGGCGGATGATCTCGTCCTCGCTCCACGGGGTAAAGTATTCCCGGCGGGTATCCCTCACGTAATAGAGTCCCGCCCCGATCTCGGCGATCAGGCTCCAGCGCTTGGCGAGCATCCAGCAGTACCCGTAGGATGCGCCCGCACCAGCCAACATGCCTTTGCGATGCCGACGACGGTTCCCCATATCGTAGCGTCCTGCGGCGATATAAGTCCCGACGAAGGGGCCTACGTTCGGCTCGAAACGCCAGAAGCGCACGCCGGCCTGCCCGACCAGCAGTTTGGAGCGGAAGGCGTCCAGCCGCATCGGATTCCAGTAGAGGGAAGCGTCCAGCGAGAGTTTTTCACCGATCATGAAATCCATGCCTGCGTGAAGCGTCCCGGTCATCAGGGCAAAGGCATCGACCCGCACGGCCCGAAGCTGGGCCGAGGCGGAGGCCGCCGTACAGAGCGTCAGCACGGCGGCCCATGTAGCGATCCGTTTCATGTCCATGCGATTATTTGTTCACGCGACTCCATACGGCTCCGTCGAGTATGTAAGAGACCGAGTTGTCCGACGGACGGTTCGTAATATCTTGAACCAAACGAGAATAATCCCTGAGTTGATAGCCGTGCCGCATGACGGACGTCGGGTTGCCCGAAGCGTCCGCGTAATAGAGGGGACTTTCGGCCGAATAGTAGAGCGCCTGCGCGGAGTAGCTCGGGCGGTTCGGCGTGAGCATACAGGTCAGCGGATCGAGATTTTTGATCTTCTGAGTCGACGGGATGGTCGTGCTTTCGAGCGTCAGGGAGCAATCGAACTTCAGCGCGATCTCGTGCAGGAGCGGCCGGTCCGTATCGACTGAGAAATCGAGGTAGCTGTCCATTCGCACGAGTCCGCCGCTCTGCGGTACCCGGCACGTGCCGTAGACGAACCGGGGGCGGATGTGGATTATCAGCGGGGTCATCGTCACGGAGCGCTCGACCGTCAGGCTCTGCCCGTTGGTATCGCTCAGCGTCAAGCGGATCAGCGCCGGACCGCTCTGCGTTCCGGTAAAGAAGAACGTATGGCTGCCGGCCGGGAGGGTCAGCCGCCTGCCGCCGGCAATCGTATTGGACGCCGTGCCGTAGGCCAGCGTTCCCGCGCCTTCGGCCAGTTCGCATACGACGCCGAACGAGCCTTCGTACTCCCGCTCGGAGATGTCGAGGGTGAACGATTGGGCGGTGTGGCAGACGCTCCCTGCGAGCGACGACAGGTCCGCCACGATGGGTTCGGGAGCCTTGTAGGTCGCACGGAGCTCCTTTTCGACCGAGTACCCGTACCCGTCGGTTACGCTAAGGCCGATGCGTACTTCGCCGGGCGCGGCCTGCGTATAGAGAATCGGCAGGCGGTACTCGTTGCCGGAGAAGTCTACCGGCAGCGGCGTGTTCTGCGCGAGGGGCCGTCCCTGAACGCGCAGTTCCGAGGCCGCGCCTTCGTAGATGCGGTACGAGAAGCTGTACGACGGTTCGGGGTTGTTGACGGTAAGCAGGCGCAGTTCGGTCGACAGGGGCTCGTCGGGACGGTACGACGGCTTGACGCTGCCCAGTACGACGTCCGTCGTGGATACCCGCGTGTCGATGGTGTTCTCGCCCATGACGGTCGCATGGACGATGTAGCGGCGATTGCGCCGAATGTCGAAATTGTCCGTATCGTTTTCGCCGGGATAGATGAAGTAGTCGAGCTTGCGACCGGTCTGGTTCACGGCCTCGATGTGTATGCAGGTCGCTTGTTCCGGAGCTTTGTCGGGAGCCTTTTGCGTAGGGTCCGTAATGCCGGCCACGGTGCCTTGCAGATTCTCCGGCACGTAGAACGTTCCGTTGTAAGAGTGGCCCGTGATGCTCCGGGGGGCGTAGTCCGTCACCGCGTCGTCTTCCGAGGGCGCGTTGTCTGCGAAGTAAGCCGCAAGGAGCGGGGCGGAGAGTATCTGCACGGAGCGCAGCGCGATCCGTTCCCTTAGTTGCGGGGCGACCGACAGGTTCAGTTCGATGCAAGCGACGATTCTCCGCAGGACAACGGGTACGGTCGTGGCCGCTTTGACCGAAAAGGACGTTTTCGCGGACAGGGGCAGCGCGGAGCCGGTTTCGAGCGCCGCTTCGCCGCCGACGGTACGGGCCGACTGTTCGACCTGTGCGCGGGTCATGTTTCCCAGATCGCCGCCCGCGTAGGCGATCACGAACAGGTCGTAATCGCCTACGGTCAGTTTGCGGGTAATATTCGCCGATCCCGCCGAATAGATATGTTCGTCTTTGCCGGTCGCATTTTTACAATACAGGTACAGGTTCAGGTCTTTCACCGTTTTCTCCTGCGCGTCGGTCAGGGCTTTCGCGGGCTCGTCCATTTGCGGGCACTCTATTTGGAAACATACGGGAATTTCGGCAGCCGTCGCCGGGTCTTCCGTACGGGCCAGCTTCGAACAGCCGCAGAGGACTGCGGCCCATAGAATCAATAAAAGATATGTTTTCATAGCGTTGTTATTTGGGTGGCGTAAGCAGGGTAAATTCGATCGAGCTATCGGCGTCGCTCGTTATTTTGCACGAGGTAACAGAAGCATCTTCGCTGTGTTCGTTTGCTTCGTAATTTTGTTTGGGAACCATGTAGAAACCGGGGTAGATAATCTTGGAACCCATGCCCGCATTATAGCCGATGCAGCTTGCGGCATACGTTACCAGATCCGTATATCCGGTTTTGCTTCCGGCGCTGAGCGTGACCGTTCCCGTTTTGGTCTGGGTCGTTATGGTCGGCGTAAGCGAGGTTTCGTATTCCCCTAACTTGTATTGCAAACCGATACGGAGCGTTACCGGTTTCGGAACGGCTTTATCGGTACTGGCAAGCAACCGGATCGTGAAATTTTTGTAATAAGTTCCGGAATATCCGTCCGATGTCACGGTCGTTCCGGCAGGTTGGATTTTGGCGAAATCCGGCGTGATGTCGATTTTGTACGGAACGATCCCGGTATAGGTCTTTTCGACGACGGACGCTTGCCCGTTCGCGCCGGTAAACGTCAGCCGAAACGATACCGTGCCGATAACGGTCGGGGTAAAGCTGAACGGGAAAGTCAGCCCCGTCGCCGGATCGTTTGCGCCGCTGGTCAACGACTGTCCGTCGGAAAGTTTGATACCGCCATAGTACATATCCCCTGCGCCTTTCAGCAATTCGTAACGGATCGTAAAACCCGACGTGTTATTCTGCTGATTGGCTTTTACCGAGAAGGTAAGCGGCGTATGGGCCGTTTTGCTCCAACTGTTCTCGCTGAATACGGTCGTTACCGGATAAGACTGTTGACAGTAGGTGGTCAGTTCCAAATAAGTAATGTATCCGGCGTCGTCCGATACCGTGAACCGTATGCGGATCAGTCCGCTGCGGCTCGGAACCAGCGTAACGGGAACCGTTCGGGTCTCGTTTCCTTTGCAAAAGGGCATGGCCGCGCCGGGGGGCCATGCGGAGCCGTTTACGGTCAGCGCCCCGCCGCCCTCGACGATCTGCGCGGCCAGATAGATTTGACGGTTCGGACTGTTCGTGCATTTTACGGTTACGCTCGACGTAACGGTTTCCCCGACGTTGCAAGGGTTTTTGATCGCTCCGAACGTCAGATCGACGGTCGATACGCGCGTGTCGATGGCGTCGGCGCCCCGGTAAAACCTAGATTCCCGATTTACATAACAAGGATTCAAGAGAGCATTGCCTCAAATTAACGATAAAATCTGATAAAATCTCATATTACGCCTTGAGTTTTTAATGGTTATGTGATATAATTTATTTAGACTACATAACGAGGTGAAACCCATGGCTATAGTTCGACAGCACGATAAACGCAGTGGTATTACATATGTCTACGAATCAACTTCTTACTGGGATAAGGAGAAGCAGCAGAGCCGCTCTCATCGGAAGCTTATTGGCCGTCTTGACCCGGAAACCGGCAAGGTAGTCCCCACTAAAGGTTGGGGAAAGAGGCGGGGCCAGTCAAAGGACAAAGCCCCTGCGCCCAGAAAAAGAGGCCCGGTGCCGTCAATCCACACCAAGCGGCTTTTCTATGGCGCAACTTATCTCTTTGACCAGATTGGAGAGGCTACCGGTGTTGCTGCCGATTTAAAGACCTGCTTCCCCGATTCTTACCGCCAGATTCAGTCCATTGCCTATTATCTTATCCTTGAGAACAGGAACCCTTTATTCCGGTTTGCCGGATGGGCAAAGCTCCATAAGCATCCATACGGTGAGAATATCCCATCTCAGCGGAGCTCCGAGATTTTCCAGTCCATCTCTGAGGAAGCAAAGATGCGTTTCTTCCGTCTGCAGGGCAGGCGGCGTGCAGAGAAGGAGTGCTGGGCTTATGACACGACATCTATTTCCAGCTGCTCCCAGCTTCTGAAGCAGGTGAAATACGGGAAGAACAAGGACAATGACCGGCTTCCGCAGATTAACCTGGCCCTTCTATTCGGCGCAACCTTTTTGTCGGTAAAAAATGCCGTCATA